>Ga0114925_10000548_pt1 | contig 16871 bp, 16 predicted proteins | sample SumtaG_2_FD_87287 | JGI IMG/M metagenome (GOLD analysis project Ga0114925, IMG submission 87287) | Deep subsurface microbial communities from Indian Ocean to uncover new lineages of life (NeLLi) - Sumatra_00607 metaG | ecosystem: Environmental > Aquatic > Marine > Oceanic > Sediment | place... | reverse complement strand
TTTGGTTTTTCAGTTTATCATTATATCATAATTCTTTTAATATCTTTTCTCGCGCTTGGACTATTTATAAAGTTATGGCACAAATTTGATTATATTTTAGGCATTGAATGGTTGATGAATAAACTTATTCATAAATCAATGTTTTCTGGAAAAATCAAAAAATAAATTTAAAGGTATTAACACCTTTTATAGTACCGAGTATTTTTTAAAATTCTTACTGAAATTTATTATTTTCAATGTAATTTTTGAAACCTTTAAATCTTCCCTTTAATTCGTAAATTCATGAATTGCAAAAAAGGATGGTCCAAAAAAAGGAGAGCTTAAAAGGAAAGCTTTCAAGATTATTATCTTTTCTTAACTCGTAAATAATGTCAATATCTATAACTTTTCGAAGCAATGGTAATAGAGGATCAAAAATGCCTCCTTTTTTACTCCAACTGAGAGAATTCAAACCAAAACCGCTTTTTTTACGATTTATTATGAAATCAGGAATGGATAAAATTTGAGCAAATTTTTTTAAAACGTATTTATTTTGTTTTAGTTTTACTTTCCAAGGCATTCTAAAAGCCAATTCAATCATATTTTTAACTAAATATGGATAAAATACCATTCTACCTTGACTTTCGGCAATTTTTGACCATATAGATACGATAATATCTGTATCGCCTATTAAACCGGCGAGAGATATCAGATCGTAATAATTTTTGATGTTATATTTCTTAATAGTTTTTAAACGATATTTTATAATATCATTTCGTTCAATTTTAAAATAATTAACGTTCCAATCGTCATTACCATATTTACTAAAACCCCATAAGAAATTATTAGGATTATCCACATTAAATCTAAATTTATAGATGAACTCAAAGAAACCTTTTAAATCATTGAATTTTTTTCCCATTAGAGGAGTTTTTGATAAAAGTATTAACAATTTCGTCGTGAAAGATTTTGGTAAGTTCCTTACAATTTTAAATAGCGTCTTATTCGCTAATTTTACATCATTATGATAAGACTCCCCCCAACAAATATCTGCTCCTTGACCGTTAAATATAACTCGTTTAGAAGTAGGGATTCCTTCACTAAAAATTAAATAAAGTAAAACAGATTGGAGATGATGTATAGGTTCTTCGGCATAATAAATTGATTGTATTAACCCACGCAGATAACTTTTATTGTCAAATTCTATAATATCGTGTTCCTGATTCAAAGATCTTGCTGCAGAAGTAGCGTAATACTGTTCAATATTTAATTTCTCTTCTTCAAAAGGATAACTTGTAGAATACGTGTTTTTAAGCTTAAAATTAAGTTCTTGACAAATTCTTAGAAGGATAGAGGAATCTAACCCACCGCTAAATAGAAATCCAATTTTATCGTCATCCTCTGAAAACTGCTCTAACGAACCTTTTAAATATTTAGTGATTTTTTCTGTAATATTACATAATGATTTTATATTTTTTTTATAATTAAAAGGATTAAACAAAATTTCTTCGTTAATTTTACATCTTCCATTTTTATATTTTAAAATTAATTGACTACCCGCTAAAACTCTAAAGATGTTTTTATATCGCGTATTTGGAGGCATGACATACCAATATAAAAAGAATTCAGGTAGAATTTCTGTATTTTCTTCAATTGGAACCCCCGCTTCTTTTAATAAGTTTATGTGCGTTGAGCAATAAAAATTACCGTTTGATTTTATGTAGTAATAAAAAGAACTACTTTAGCTTTTCATTAGATTTAAAAAGTCTCTGTGTTATTTTAATAAAGACATAAAAAATCAAAGAATAGTTTTATTCCCAAGAAAAAACTCCTGATTTGAAATGAAAATTGCAGTTATAACTGATCATGTACCAACCCAATACGCCCATAGCATAAATACAATGAAACACGCTCAAGGATTTTACTCTTTAGGCCACGAGGTTGAAATATTATGCGTACAACGATATGTAGAGTTAAAAAACAAGTTTAAAATAAGAGATATACACGATTATTATGATATTAACCACAAGATTAAAATAAAGTTTTTTACCGATAAATCTCCGTTATTCTTCCGGGACTTAAGAAGGCGTTTAAAGGATTATCCTTACGCAGCTACAAATAAGCTAAGAAAAATATTACCAAGAACCGAAGATATTTTGGATCCTGAAAGTAAAATTAGCGAATATTGTAAAAAAAACAGTTTTGATTTAGCATATTGTAGGCGATCAACAAATGCCGCTTACTACAACATTATAAATAGAATCCCTATAATTATTGAATCTCATAATTATGTAATCCCTCCAGAATTAAAAAAAATCTTAAGGCTTAGTAAAAACAAATATTTTAGGGGAGTAGTAATAATTTCTAATCCGTTAAAAGAAAGTCATTTAAAAGAAGGAATTCCTAAAGAAAAAATTGTTATCTTAGAAGATGCCGTAGATATAGACAAATTTAATTTGGTTATCGATAATAAAAGAAAGATACGAGAAAAATTAAAGCTCCCATTGAATAAAAACATCGTAATGTATACCGGAAATCTAAAAGAAGGTAGAGGTTTAGAGACAATAATAAAGGCAGCAAAATATTTAAAAGAAGGTGATCATGCTTTTTATATTGTAGGTGGAAGTAAAAAAAAAATCAATAGTTGGAGATTATTTATTAATAAGCAGAAAATTAAAGCCGATATAACATTTTTAGGATTTAAAGAGAATAGCTTAATTCCATTTTATCTTAAATCTGCAGATATATTACTCGCGCCATATTCAATGGAATGCTCAACTGTGAGATGGATGTCGCCTTTAAAATTGTTTGAATACATGGCATCGAAAGTACCGACAATTACTAGCGATGTTGTACGTATTAAAGAGATATGTGATAATTACGAATGTTTGCTTTTTAAAGTAGATAATCCAAAAGATCTAGCTGAAAAAATCAGAATTTTATTACAGAATAGAAATATGCAAGAGGAATTAAAAAAAAATGCTTATAATAAAGTTAAAAAATTCACCTATAAAAAACGATGTGAGATAATTCTTAAAAAGCTATGTGATTAGCTATATTTATTAAAAAACTCAATCTTTTAAAAATCCAAAAAAAAATAAAAAAGAAAATGAATTCTTCGATGATTTTTAGTAAATTTAAAATTCTTCAAATTCTATTTAATCGGATTAAGATTCAAGATATAATTATATTTAAAATTAACGAAAGAAAAAAATCGATTTATACCGAAGAATTAATTTATAGAACTCCTGAGATAAGAGACATTAAAATTGATATAATTCGATATTATCTTAAGAGGTTAAAACTAAACAGGTCATATAGGAATCATCTCTTTAATTATCTATATCAAGTAGATCCAAAAATTTACAAAATGGCTTGTTTAATTAAATATTTATCTGATAAAAGGCAAAAAGTTGATGTAATTTCCGCACAATTCTTAACTAAGGAAGATCTTACGATTTTTCAACAATTTAATTTAAAAATAGAAAAAATAAAACAACTAAAAATCAAGATAAAACCAAATTTAAATCTAATTCCTATGATTCTATCTTTAAGGAATAAAAAGAAGCAATATAAGAAGTTAAAAGAAGTTTTCTCGAATGAAAAATCTAAGTTTAATCCTGAAATAAAGTATAAGGTGATGCTTCGAGCCAAAATGAAGCATTTTGAAAACATATACTTAAATAAACTTGATAAATCATTAGATAGCACAATAATTTATTTAGACCCATCTTTAACTTCACTTACCTTTAGACAAAAAGAATATATAAAATATTTAAAACAAAATAAGAGTGATTTCTTTTTTTATATACCCAAAATTAATTATTATCAGTCTTTTAAAGCAGGTTTGAGAATTTGTTTTAGTTTTTTCCCCAAGGAATTCAAGACATCTTTATTTAGAGTCCTTATACAACGTAGAGAAATAGACGATCTCATTATTAATTTAAAGAAAAATTTTCCTTATATTCAAGAATTTTATACAGGTAATAAAATATATTTTGGAGCGACATATTTAAACGAAAGATTAAAAGAAATAAGGATAAAAACGATTAATTTTTCACACGGCCTTGGTCTAGCGTGTCCTTACGTTAATTACGATATTTTTTATGTTTTTTCCAAAATGCAAAGAAATTATTATTTAGGCACTTCAACTTTCAAATATTTTATATTAAAATTATCAAAAAAGAAAAAGGAGGATATAGGAAACAAAAAATTAGCTCTATTTTTTGTTGGTCAAACACTATTGTTTGATCCAAGTTTAAAATTAGCCTCAACTTATAAAAAAGTAATTTCTTTTATAGAGAAAATTTCGAGTGATTTGAAAATTCCTACTTATGCTAAATATCATCCTGGCTCAACAGAAAAAGATAAAATTTTATCAGATAAAATAAATATTGTTGATAAAATCGAAGATTTACCTTCTAATTATAAATATTTAGCAGTTACATTATATTCCACTTATGTTGTAGAACTGCTGAATCTTATGCCATTTATTATTATAAATCCTCAAGAAAAGATGAATATGAGATATTACTTTCCGAATAAAAATGCTGTTTACACTAAAAATTATCAGGAGTTATATAATAAGGTAAATAAATTAATGAAAAGCTCTAATTATTATATAGAATATTGGAATGAAATTATATCGCATTATTGAACTGAAATAAAATTGAGGAAATCATGAGAGTTATTTCAATTATACCTGCAAGAGGGGGGAGTAAAGGAATTTATAAGAAAAATTTACGGCTTCTTAATAATAGACCTTTAGTAGTATACTCTATAGAACAATCACTTCAAGCAAAGCTAATAGATGAGACTTATGTCTCAACCGAAGATAATGAGATAAGAAAGGTTTCAATTGAGAATGGAGCAAAAGTGATTGATCGTCCCCCAGAATTAGCAAATGATACTACTTCCACTGAATCCGTGCTTTTGCACGCAACAGAGTATTCAAAGAATCAATTTGATTACATAGTTTTACTCCAACCAACATCACCTATGAGGTTCCCAAGACAGATTGATGAAGCAATTAAGTTGATTCTTAAAGAAGATGGCGATTCTCTCCTTAGCGTTTATCAAAATGCTTCTTTTTTTTGGAATAATGATGGAACTTCAATTAATTATAACTATAAAAATCGCCCTCGAAGGCAAGATAAAGAATGGGAATTTGTTGAGAACGGTTCAATATATATTACAAAAAAAGAGACATTATTAAAAGAAAAGAATAGACTGGGAGGAAAAATAATCATGTATGAGATGCCGAAATGGATGTCATTTGAAATTGATGAGCCTTTTGATTTTGAATTGATTGAATACTTAATGAAGACTAAAAATAAAACAGAATTTTTAAATTTAAAAGAAATAGTTAAAGAATTAAAATTAATCATTTTTGATGTTGATGGCGTATTTACAGACGGTTCTATTTACCTTGACGAGAATAACAATGAGACTTTAAAGTTTTCGAGGATAGATGGTAAGGGAATTGAATTATTAAGGAAAAATCAATTTAGGCTAGCAGTTATCACTTCAGAGAATTCCGAAATTATAAAAAAGAGAATGGAGAAACTAAATATTAGTGATGTCTTCATTGGAATCAAAAATAAGATTAAAATATATAACGCGCTAAAAGATAAATATGAATTGGATGATAATAACATTTGTTTTCTAGGCGATGATATCCAAGATTTAGAGATTCTAAAAAAAGTAGGGCTTTCGTGTTGTCCCATAAACGCTCAACAAATTATAAAAGAGACTTCGTTGTATAAATCCCATTTTAAAGGCGGAGATGGTTTTGTAAGAGATGTGTGTAATTTAATCTTAAGAAATTTATCTAATTCAAATTAAACTTGAGTAATTTATTTTAGTCTTGATGCGGTTTGCATTATCCGTATTTATAAGACCACAGGTGTAATAGAGCACGAATTTCATATTTTAAAGAGCGTGCTTTCCCTCTATCCTCTTAAGCATTGGAAAAAAGAAAGGATCAAAGTACATTGTGCCCTCGTGATATGGGGGACAATGGCATTTGCTTTATTGAGATCCATGCTCCTGCCCCATAAAATGGAATTTACTTTTGAGGAATTGAAAGAAAAAATTAAACAAGGATATGTTTCAATCGGTGACTACATTTATCCAGGTTATAAATCTTTCAGAATACAGCGGACATTAAACCTTGATCCTACATTACAGACCATTTTCAAGCTATTTAAACTGAATTCTGATTATTTTGAAATAACACTTCTCCCTACAGTTGAGAAAAGAAATAATGAAAGATATCAGAAGAGAGGTGCATTCAATAAAAAAGAATAATGATTTAAGAAAAAGAAGTGAATTATAATCAAAAGATCTAAATAAAAGGAATATCTATTAAACAAAGATTTAAAATAAACGCATGATGATCTTATCTAACTTTCGAAGTTAAGTAAAATATTAGTTGTGTGTTGACCTTTTTAAAAATTAATTTCTATTTATATTATTAAAAATATTTGCAGAAAGAAAGTATTATAAATACTAATTTTTTTATTTTAAATTGCTTAAAAAAATATCTTTTTTAATCGCTTAAAAAATATGTGCTTATATGAAAGAAATTAGAATAAAGAATAAAATTATCTCTGATAATTCACCTATATTCGTAATTGCTGAAATTGGAATTAACCATAACGGTTCATTAGAGACCGCAAAAAAATTAATTGATATGGCTAATATTTGCGGCGTAGATGCCGTTAAGTTTCAGAAAAGAACGCCAGAAATATGTGTTCCTGAGAATAAAAAAAATGTAATTTACGAAACACCATGGGGCGATATTCCATATATAGATTATAAAAAGAAAGTTGAATTTGGAGAGGTTGAGTATAGAGAAATTGATGATTATTGTAAATCTAAGAATTTAATTTGGTTTGCCTCTCCTTGGGACCTTCCCAGTGTCGATTTTTTAGAAGAATTCGATGTGCTGTGTTATAAAATTGCATCAGCAAAATTAACCGATAGAGAATTGCTTGAAAAGATAGGTAAATTGAATAAACCGATCTTCTTATCCTTAGGTATGAGTATCGAAGGAGAGATTGATAAGGCAGTTAAAATATTGAAGGATAATGAGTTAATATTACTCCATTGCAATTCAAGTTATCCTGCTCCTGATGAAGATTTAAATTTGAGTTATATTCAAAAGTTAAAAGAAAAATACCCCGATCACATTATAGGTTATAGTGGACACGAATATGGAATTACTGCGTCAATAATTGCTGCGCAGATGGGAGCAAAAGTTATTGAACGCCATATAACATTAGATCGTGCTATGTGGGGCTCAGATCAAGCAGCAAGCATTGAGTTTTCTGGATTACGCCGATTGGTTCGTGATTTAAAGAAAATTGAGATATGGAGAGGGGATGGTATAAAGAGAATAACAAAATTAGAAAAAATTATAAAAGAAAAATTAAGAGATAAGAATACATTATAATTTCTCATTATTTAGTAGGCTCCTGCCTTATAGTAAAAAATGTTATTATGAAATTTAATTTTAAACATCTAGTAACCACCTTAAAACTAGACTTAAAACAGAATCGTCAGTCAGAAAATGCATATAAACTAAAATGTATTTATTTCATTAGATTTATATATAAATTTTATTATTCCTAAGAAAATGATAAAAAGAATTTTTAATTTTATTGATTTTTTTTTTAAACTTGATTTTTTTACTAAATGGAAGGAATATAATAATTTAGCGAAAATAATAAATTCTATCCCAAAACGGAATTTATTGAATAAAATAATTGTTATCAATACTATAAGAACACATAACATAAAACATTTGGATAATGCTTTATTATTAGGAACAGCATTAGCTTTAAATGGGGCAAAAGTTAAAATTCTTTTAGATGATGGTATTTTAACACACTGGGATACTTATCAAATCGATGCCCTACCTATGAATATCAATAATATTGAAAAATACTCCCTGAATCCTTCTCATATTTTCTATAAAGAATATAAAAATTTTTTGAAAATAATTCTTAAAAAAATTCTTATTAAAAAAGCTTTAAGAACATTTAATATCAAAAATTTAGAAATTCTTTACTATAGTGAAATTTTAGATAGAGAAAAATTAAATTATGCTAATGTGGAAGAATTAAAAAAGCATGCTAAATCGTCAACTATTAGATTTTTTAAAACTTGTAATTTGGATTATAATACTAGATATGTTAAATATTATTACTATTTATCTTTAAAAAATGCTATTCTCAATAGAAATATTGGAGAATATATCCTATCTAAAATTAACCCAAATATATTTTTCACTATTCATGCAAAATATTCAACTCATGGACCAGCCTTCGAGTTTTTAGAACAAAATGGAATAAAATGTATTTTAAATGTGGGGCACATTACTCATTTAACTAATAAAAATAAAATATTTTTTTCAGATATTAAATGGGAATTACTTTCTAGTTCACGATATTGGGGAAGATATAAAAAAACTCAGGTTACAGAAAAAATGAAAAAAAATGTTGGAGAATTTTTTGAGAAAAGATTAAAAGGTTTCTGTTTAGATAAGCAAGGTTCAGGGGTGAAATATCATTCTTCAAAAGATAAAGAAATGATATTTAAGATAAAAAAAGACGATGGTATTAAATATCATATAGCTATGTTTCCAAATGTAATATGGGATGCAAATACTAAAGATCGACATATTGTATTTGATAGTTATTTAGATTGGCTAGTAACAACTATAAACTATATTAAAAATAGAAAAGATATAAAATTATATATTAGAGCTCATCCTGCGGAAACAATATGGTGTAAAACTTCCGACAGAGTTATAGATTTGATTAAAGAAAAGATATCCTTAAAAAATATTGATAATATTATTTTAATTCCTCCTGAAAAAAAAGTTAATACTTTTGATTTTTTAAAAAGTGGAATTGATCTAGCAATTGTATATGATGGTTTTTTAGGTCTAGAAATGCCTTATTTAAAAATTCCTACAATAACATGTGTAAAAGGTGGTCTTTTTTCTGTTGAAGGAGGTAATTTTACGGTTGCTAATAAGGAGGAATATTTAAATTTCTTAAAAAATATTGATAAAGTTATTGAAGAATTTCATAATAATTTTAACATTTACAGGAATAATATTATCAGATATCTATATTGGTATCTTAACGAGAATTTGATCAAAATTCCTTCAAAAAATTCAGATTTTATGAAACTAACTAAAAATGATTTCAATTTAGATGAGAAATTTTTAACTCTTTTAAATTATTTATAAGTTTTTTAGAACCTATAAGAGGATTATTTAAAAAAAACTATTTTTAGGCAATTTAAATGGATAAAAAAATAGAACAAAAAATTGGAGTAATTGTTCAAGTAAGAATGGGTTCTACAAGATTACCTGGTAAAGTTATGAAATTACTAGATAATGAGGATACTGTTTTAGATGTATTAATTAGAAGATTGAAATTAAGTAAATTAGTGGATGAAATAGTTATCGCTACGACTCCAGATAAAAGAAATTCTGTTATAGTTGATTTAGCGAATTCTCATCTAATTCCTTATTTTATTGGCAGTGAGGAAAATGTATTGGAAAGATTTTATAAAGCTGCTAGAAAATTCAAACTTGATATAATAATTAGAATAACTTCTGATTGCCCCTTTATTGATCCTAAAATCTTAGATGATATGATTGATTTTTATCTACATAATAATTATGATTATATTAAGAATATACATGAGTCTTCTAATTTTCCAAGAGGGTTTGATGTTGAGATCTTTAGCCTTGATGTTTTAGAAAACATTTATTCCCTCGCTAAAAATAAACCAGAAAAAGAACATGTAACTTATTATATTTACACTCATCCCAAAAATTTTAATATTTTTTACTATAATCTTGATAATTTGAAGAAATTTGATAAGTTAAGGTTAACTATAGATGAAGAACAAGATTTGATTCTATGCAGAGAAATTTATAAAAAACTAAAGGAAAATAGTAAGACTATTGATTTCTCATTATATGACATACTTGAAATTATTGAAAATAATCCTGAATTAATGAATATTAATAAACAAATTAAACAGAAAAAAGTTTGAAATTAAATATGGTCATAAAAATTAAAGATAATAGATTTATTGGAAAAGGAAACCCATGTTATATTATTGTGGATGTTGGTGCAAATCATAATGGAGAACTTGAAACAGCTAAACAATTAATTACTTCTGCAGCAAAAATGGGTGCTGATGCAATTAAGTTTCAAACTTATACAGCTGAAAATTTATATTCTAGAAAAACACCTAGATTCTCTAAAGATTCAATAACTCCGTTTGAAATGATAAAAAAATATCAACATCCAAGAGAATGGCTTCCAATTTTAAATGATTTAGCTAAAAAAAATAATATTCATTTTGCTTCTTCTCCATTTGATTATAAGGCTGTTGATCTTTTAGAAAAGATAGACATTCCGTTTTATAAAGTTGCTTCTCCTGAAATAGTTGATTTAGAATTGATAAATTATATTGCAAAAAAACAAAAACCTATTATATTATCAACAGGAATGTCTTATTTGTCTGATATCGAAGATGCTATAAAAGTTATCTTACAAAATAATAATAATCAAATCATAATTTTACATTGTAACACACTCTACCCTACACCATTTAATGCAGTTAATCTAAAAGCAATGTTAACATTAAAAAATACCTTTAAATTTCCTATTGGATTTTCTGATCATACATTAGGGATTCATATTTCATTATCCGCAGTGTCGATGGGTGCTAGAGTTATTGAAAAACATTTTACCTTGGATAAAAAAGATGTAGGACCAGATCACGCTTTTGCTATTGAACCTTTTGAATTAAAAGAATTAGTTACGAAAATAAGAGATATAGAACGGGCTTTTGGAGATGGGATTAAAAAACCAAGTAAACTAGAATTAAAAGAAAATTACAAAATGGCAAGAAGAAGTATTATAGCCATACGAAAAATTCCAAAAGGAACCAAAATAAGTAGAGATATGTTGATTATCAAAAGACCAGGTTTAGGTATTATTCCAAAACATATTAATATAGTAATTGGAAGAAAAGCGAAAGTTGATATTGAAGAAGATCAATGGATTATTTGGAAAATGATATAATTATTTCAAATCTCGGTTTAAGATTATAATGAAAAGTAATAACAATTATGAACATAATGGAAAAGCTATCGGTATCTCAAAAGAAGGCATAAAGATTATCAATTGCTCAAATTGTGGATTTTATCATCAAAAACCATTACCAGAGGTTATTGAACGAGATATCTATTATGAAAAAGAATATTTTCAAGAGACTAAATCAGATTATTTTAAAAAACAAAAAGAGGATCTACATTATTTAACAACAATTTATTCTGAAAAGGAGGAAATTTTAACAAATAACATATCTCCATTGCCAAAAAAGATTTTAGATATAGGAGCTGGTAGCGGGTTTTTTTTAAATTTTCTTCGCGAGAAAGGTTGGGATATCTCTGGAATCGAACCAAATAAAATGATATGTAACCTAGTCAAAGAAGAGCTAAATATTGATTTAATATCATGTACATTTGAAAAATTTTTGGAAATAAACAAGGAATCATTTTCTATTGTTCATTTATCATATATTTTAGAGCATATAATTGATCCTACTTCAATGTTAAAAAAGATTTCTAAAGATTTATTATTACGAAATGGCTTAATATTTATAGAAGTGCCAAATGATTTTAATCCTTTACAGCAAATAGTTTATTCCAAAATCAAAAAAAATTGGTGGATTGTTAAAGACCATATTAACTATTTTACTCCCATTACTCTAAGAAAATTATTAGAGCACATAGGGTTTAATGTATTACATATAACTGTCTCTTTTCCGCTTGAATTCTTCATATTAATGGGTGATGATTATATTACAGATTCAAATCTTGGAAGACCATCCCATTTAAGGAGAATGAATTTTGAAAAAAATTTAGATTTATTTAATAAGAATTTGAAAAAGGAGCTTTATAAAAAGTTTTTAGAATTAAGAATTGGCAGGTCTATTACCATATTAGGGAGGAAAAATAAGTGAAACTAATCCAGAATAAAAAAGTCTTAATTACAGGGGGTTCAGGTTCAATTGGGACTTATTTAATTGAAAAATTAGATAAGAGTAATGATATCTTAATTATTGATATAAAACCTCCCGATAAAATAATCAAAGATAAAATCCAATATATTCAATTGGATCTAAAAGAATTAAACCAGCTGAATCAAGTTGTGTCAGAGTTTAAGCCAAACATATTATTTCATATGGCTGCAGTATTTCAAAGAACTGCTGAAACTTATGATTTTAGAAATAAATGTTTTTCCTCTAATGTAGTAGGAACCCATAATATTTTTGAAGTGTGTGTTGAAAATTTTATTGAACAAATTATCTTTCCATCAAGTTATTTAATCTATGATGAGAAGCAATATTTATTTAATAAAGTTGACCTTAATCATGATCCTATACCTTTAACTGAAGAATCTGCTATTAACCCTCGTAATATAACAGCTGTTGCAAAATTATATGCTGAAAGAGAACTAGAATTTTATAAAAAAAAGGGAATTATTACAATATCATTGAGAATATTTAGGGTATATGGACCTAAAAATGATGATATAATAGATCGATGGATTCGAGCGCTTTTAACAGGGGAGGAAATAGAAGTGTATGGCAAAGAACAAGTTTTTGATTATGTTCATGCTAAAGATTGTGCTTTAGGATGTATCCAAGCAGCAATTAAAAAAAGAGATGGTATTTATAATATCGCTTCTGGTAAACCTACAAGTATCGAAACAGTGTTGGAGATTTTGAATAAAGAATTTGGCGATAATTTTAAAATGAGTGAAATTGAGACTGATGGATTCACAAAATATGAGAAGAGCTATGCAGATCTTAGAAAATCTAAAGACTTATTAGATTTCCATCCTAAGATCTCCATCGAAAATGGTATCAAATTAAATATTAATAAGTTAAAAGAAAATATATAAAATGACTAAAAAAATTATTGTTCGGGCAGACGGAGGGTTCAATGAAGGACTTGGGCACATAACAAGGTGTATATATTTCATTAAAAATTTTAATTCTTCGTTTGATGTAATTTTTTGTATTAAACAAAATCCTGAAGTAAAAGAGTTTTTAACAGCTCAATATTATTCCGTTTATGAAATAAATCCAAACATCTCTATTAATGAAGAGATTGACTATTTAGTAAGTTTATCCTCAGATTTATTAATTTTGGATGTAAGAAATAAAATTAACTTATTTTTTAAAAGATGTGCCGAGAAATTCAATAAAGTTTTACGATTTGATGATTCTGATAGAAATATTAGTATATATTCGAAATACTATTTAAATTATAATCTATATGCTGAAAATATTGATTTTGATGTTATCAATAAAGACGGTAAGCTATTTTTAGGTCCTAAATATTATATTTTAAATCCATCGTTTAAGGAATATGAGAATTATGAAAGATCGTTTAGAAAACGGGCAAAAAATATCTTAATTACAATGGGTGGCAGCGATCCTAAGAATTTAACTACAAAAATAGTAAAATCAATTATAAAATTAAAAGATATTCATTTAAATGTAGTTTTAGGTAAATTATATGAATACTATGGCGAAATTGAATCGTTAAAGAATAATTTTAAAGATAAAATATCAATTTACAAGAATATCGATAATATGCCAGAAATGATGGCTAAAAATGAAATCATTATTGGTACAGGAGGAAACACCTCATTTGAAGCAGCATATATGGGTTTGCCAGGTATACTTATAAATCAAATTGACCTTCAAGCTCGTAATTCAAAGAATTACGAAGAAAAAAAGATCTTTTGTGATGGAGGGTTGGGAGAAGCCAAGACCGAAGGAGAAATCCTAGATCTTGTTAAAAAATTAATAGATTCAAAAGAAATAAGAATGAATCTTAGTGAAAATGGTAAGAACTTAGTTAGCTATCAAGGTATTAAATCAGTTATAGAGAAATTTATAAATTAAAATAATCTCCACTAAAAATTAGATGAAGAAAAATAATTTACTCTTGTTGAGCTCATCGAATCATGTCCAATTAGTTAATTCATTTAATGATGCTTATAATCGTTTAAACCTAAAAGGGAAGGTTTACACTGCTGATATTCAAAAGATTTGTGCCTCAAGTATGGTTTCAAATAAACATTTTACCGTCCCTCGTTCAGATTCGAGGGAATTCTTCCCAACATTGGAAAAATTGATTAAGGAAAATGATATTGATATTGTCCTATCAACTCGAGACGAAGAATTAGAACTCTTATCAAAAAACAAAAATTTTTTTGATGATTTAAACTGCTTCTTACTGATTTCTGATGAAAATTCAGTTCTATTATGTAGGAATAAATATAAATTAAATAAATTTTTCTCTAAAAATGGAATTCCTCATCCAAAAAGTTATCTTTATGAAGAAATTAAGAATAACGAGAATATTAAATACCCAATTCTTTGTAAACCAATATTTGGAAAGGGTGGTATCGGTATTTTTTTAGCTAATAATATTAATGAAATTGAAATTCAAGTAAAGAATTCCTCGGATTATCTTTTTCAAGAATATATTGAAGGAATAGAATATACAATTGATGCACTAAACGATCTAGAAGGAAATGTATTGTCTTTAATCCCTAGAAAAAGAGTTTTGGTTAAAGGAGGAGAATCTATTTTATCAATAACCGAAAAAAATGAAACTCTCTTAAATTATGCTAAAATTATCTCCGAAAAAATAGGATTCATAGGACATATTAACATTCAATGCATAATGAAAGAAAAGATCCCCTACTTTATTGAAATAAACCCTAGATTTGGAGGTGCTTCAAATTTGGCATTTAAAGCTGGGATGGACTCACCATATAAAATAATGCAGATGTTAAATGGTGAAAAAGTTTCACCTTTTATAGGAGAATTTAAAGAGAATTTCATGATGTTAAGATACACCCAAGACTTTTTTGTAGATTTAAATAAATAAGAGTAAACACTTTTATTTAATTCTATTCAAATAAATCTTTAAGGATGGAATATGAAAATTAGAAAGATTTTGGTATATCTTGGAGACTCTGAGTTGGGAAATGAATTACCAAATTCATTAAAATATTGTAAAGATATCGTTTTATTTTCTGCTAGTGAAAAATTCCTATTTTCGATATATGTATGATTGATGGTTTAATTTTTTGAAGGATTTACAAATCTATTTTCTTTAAAACTTGATTCATTTTTTGTTAATCTAATATAGCCGTATACAGATGTTTGATGTAAAATAATATAAATATACTCGTTTTCTAAAACTGTTTCACACCATTTATAGTGATTTTCCATTAGAAGTGGATCAAAATCTACAGTAGCTGTAAATTCAGGAACTACCGCACTTATATATATCCACTTTAAGTATTAAAATTTCACTTAGCGATGAAATAATGAATAATTCATTCAATTTCGTAGCGCTTGTCATTTGTATTGTATATAGAGGGGGTACTCCGATATTTACTGATATAAAAAGGGATATATATAATATCAATCCTAATAAAATAAAAAATAAGATAGCAACTAAACCAAAAGCTATAATTACAGTTCACTTTTCTCGTCAACCATGTGATATGGATGAAATATTGGAAATTGCGGAAGAAAATAATTTATATGTAATTGAGGACGCCGCACACGCTATTGATGCTAAATATAAAGGGAAGAAAATAAGTAATATTAGTGATTTAACTATTTTTAGTTTCCATCCCGTGAAAAACATTACTACTGCTGAAGGCGGAATGGTTACTACTAACAATGACGAGCTAAATGACAAACTTCTAATGTTCAGGACTCACGGGATTTCTAGAGATACTATGAAAAGATTTGGAAGAGAAGGTGATTTTTATTATGATATGCAATACTTAGGCTTTCGTTACAATCTAAGCGAACTTCATTCTGCTCTTGGTATACACCAACTTGATAAGTTAGAATCCTTCCAAAAAAGAAGACGAGAAATCGTGGAGATATATAATAAAGAATTACAATTTATTGAGGAAATTACAGTTCCTTACGTAAAAGATGATGTAAAGCATTCTTGGCACATCTATGTGATCCAACTTGAGTTAGAGAAGCTAAAAGTTGATAGAGATTTTATTTTTAAAGCTTTAAGAGAAGAAAATATCGGTGTTAGTGTTCATTATATTCCTGTTCATTATCACTCCTACTATATAAATAAATTCGGGCTTAAAAAAGGAATACTGCCTAATGTAGAATCGTTATTTCCAAGATTGATAACTATTCCGATTTTTCCAAGAATGAGCAATGAAGATGTCTATGATGTTATTAACGCTTTAGAAAAAGTAATAAAGTTTTAAAGAAAAATATGTTATTAGTATCTCGTTAACAAAGAAATTCCAAGATTCTGGAATCAGAACTTATGTGTATATTTTATTTGAAGTTAAATTGAAAGAAATAGGAGTCAATCAGCTAATTGCGTTAACTGTCATAAACAATGAAGGTAGTCAAAAAATTTTTGAGAAAAATAGTTTTAAAATGACAGTTTCTACAAGGAAAATAAATTTAAAAGATATATTGAAAAACTATTAATAAATTTGAATTCTAATTCTTATAATATTTTAAAACCTTTTTTAACGCATCAATAACATCGTAAACATCATTCACACTCATTTAATTAATGATACTTCTTCTAATAATTCACTCTTAAACAGAATATCTGCGGCTTTTTTAATGTCATTAAAACTTAACTTGGAAGTTAGAGATATATCCAAAAGTGAATTTTTACCATCTGACATATTTAATACCCAAAATATTGCCATTTTATTAATTGAACTTTTTTTTAATCCTCCAATTTTTTTATATAAACCTCG
>Ga0114925_10000547_pt1 | contig 16873 bp, 23 predicted proteins | sample SumtaG_2_FD_87287 | JGI IMG/M metagenome (GOLD analysis project Ga0114925, IMG submission 87287) | Deep subsurface microbial communities from Indian Ocean to uncover new lineages of life (NeLLi) - Sumatra_00607 metaG | ecosystem: Environmental > Aquatic > Marine > Oceanic > Sediment | place... | reverse complement strand
TTGAACTCTTTAATTCGTATTTAAAATTCTCAATTTCAGATTTCTCTAATAATTCTTGAATTTCTTCGCAAGTAGTCATAATATATTAATAAGTTTTATTTCAATTTTTAATCTTTGATTCAAGGTCTAATTGTAAAAATAATTTCATATTACTTGTATTATTTCAAATGTATAAGATAAAAAAATGATAAAATCTTCTGTTAGTGTACTAAAAAAGGATTTTGGTTAAAAAATTATAATCCCGATTAGTTTTAATAAATTAAATGATTCTAACAAATAAAATATTATAAATAAATATCAATATATTATAATTATGAGTGAATTTTTAATTGAAACAAAAAAACCGACCAATATAAAACCAGATTCTTGGTATGAAGAATATTTAGAAAATGAAAACAGTTATCTTTTAAAACATCCAGAAGAACAAATACCATTAACAACAATAAAAGAAATAAAAGAATTTGATGTTTTGGCAGATGAAAATCAATCTCACGATCATTGCAGTGGTTTTCTACAATTTAAAGAAAAAAATAATTTAGAAACAAATAAAGAATTATTGGAAGAATATAAAAAAGACTTAGAATCTCTTAAATTATGGAAGTCCATAAAAAATATGGATAAAATAGATGATAAAATAAATGATAATAGCGGTGAATATTATCTATTACAAACTTCTTTTAAAATAAACAAATGTTTTGAAATATTAAAACAAGGATATTTGATTACAGCTCAATTAGAAGATATAATGGTAGAGTTAGATAATTATTGGCATAATGAGGATGATGCTAAACCAATCTTAGATATATTTAAACAATTCAATTTTGGGAATTATCAAGAAGAGTTATATGATTTTATTAAGCAAAATACTAATTGGCGTAATAAAAGTAGAGCCTTTGAAATCTATAAAGAAATACAAAAAGGCATTCTTTATAGTGAAATAGCAGGAAGATTAGAATGTGATATTTCCACTATTAGTAAAATAAACAAAAAAGTACAGAGCTCCATTAATAATTTAAAAGGGAAATTTTTTGAAATCGAGTATGAGAAATATCTAAAAAGTTTGAATAAATTTCGAAATGGTAAAATTGTAAGAGATGGTAATCCAGGTAAGCCTGATATTTATATTATCGATAATATAAAAAAAGAGTTATATATCTTTTCCTTAAAAAATCTGGAATTAAATAAGAAGTCGTTTTGTATAATTAAAGAACAACTAAAACCAGAATTGGAATTTGCCTATTTAAAAAATACATTTGAGGAATTTAATATAGTAGTTCTTTACTTAATTGTTTTTGATAGTCTAACTGAGAAATTATTTGTAGAAGAAATAGATTTTAAAAATCCTATGAATGTGAACATTTATCATTAAAAAATTGGCAATAATTATGGAATTCCTTATAGTAGTGAAATTATCTCTTTAATTTTGTTAACGTTATCAATCTATATAGATTGTTTAAACATCACACTTAAATATATAGTTGTATATTCACTAATTATAATGGAATGTAATTATAATAATGAAAAAAACCTTATTGAGCATAAAATCGCAATGGCTAAAAAAATTTTTTGGCGCGATTTAGGTTTTATGATTTTTGAAAAAATAGCCTCCTTTTATCTTGAACTACTCGAAGTGAGAATACAATACAAGAATTGTCAAAATTCTTGGCAGGAGATTCTAAACTTAAAAAGAAATCATCAGCGTTATAATATATTTTATCGTGCTCGATTATAAAACGATATGTATGATAAAGACAGACTTGATACTCCCTACTCACATACCTAAATCTTTATAGGCAATATTAAAGCAAAATTTTAATTCAACGCTAACCGAGGTGGTGTCCGTAAGGATAGGGAGTCTAAACTGGAACTATTTTCAAATTATATTTTTCAATTTACAATTTTTAACTTAAAAAAAAATAATATATAACTTTCTTTACCGTCTCCAAGTTTCGGTTTTTACATCGAAATAAATTAAAATTAGACTTACCTTTATAATGATTTTGACAGCCAATAATTCCATTATAATACCATTAAATTAACTAAAATAATAACTTCGGGGATTATTAATTAAAATATCCAATATTAAATCACAATTAATTAATTTTAAATATATGAAATTAACTTTCAATAAAGTAGCTTTATAAAAAATTATTTATATCGTTGGTTTTAGTATAAAAAATTTAAAAATCACTAATTTTAACAATAAAAATTCAAAAAAACTTAATCCCAGAAATTAGGGATTAGATATATGTACATTAATTCTAAGAGCACCCCTTAAACATATGTTAGAAAAATCGAACTAATATATTAAAATATTTGGATAATTATAAGGATAAAATCAGGTAAAAATTAGAATATATGTAATATTAAACAATCGGGTAATTTTTTTTAGAGATATAGAAAAAATATACAGGACTCAAATATCGTCATTTCTATTGAGATAATTAGAACATATATTATAATTGGTTTAAAATAGTTAGTTAATTTTTTTAAGGGTTATTTAAAAACAATACAGGACTTAAATATTGTCATTTAATAAGAGATAATTTGAAATTTTATTTAGAATGTATAATAATAATAAGTTAAATTTTTTTAGAGTTTATTAAAAACATTACAGGACTTAAACACCATCATTTCTATTGAGATAATCTAAATTCCAAACACAATTTATTCTGAAATAGGAGTAAAAAAATTCTACTAATCATTAAATAACTTTATATTTAAATAATGTTTATAGTTAAGTTACTTAAAGATAGAAATAGAGTTTTTTTTGCTTAAAAAAATTTTAATGCATCGATATCAAGTTCATTTATCTTTTTAAAAAAAACTTCAAGATCTTTCATTTGTGATATATCATAGGATTTATTCTCTTTCAATCGATTAAAAATCTTTTTTAGATCTTTTTTTTCTGTTTCTTCCAAGGGAAATTCGAGCGATTTAAGAATTGTTGATATAACAAAAGTCAAAGTAGAATAAATTGCTTCAAGATATAAAAGAAGTCCTTTTTTTTTTATATAATTTAAATTCGAATTATAATACACTTGATAAACTACTAAAACTATGATTGTAGTAATAACGAATATATCCTCAAAACTAATTAGATTAAAAATAGACGATAATATAGTAGGATTTTTCAAAATATCTAATGTAATTGGTATAAGCGGTATAAAAATTGTAATTAATATACTATATTTATCGAGAATATTAATAAATGAATTTTTGTGTTTCGAAAAATCGTCGATTTTTTGTTCCAGTGTTTTTATTTTTCCCTTTATCGTATCTATTTTAAGTTCTTTAACAAGTTCGTTATTGCCTAAAATTTTAATAGAAATAATATTCCTAATAAGAAACTTCTTCTGTTTTCTATAAAAGTTCTCATTATAACTAAAAATTTTAATTATTCTAAAATCAAAGAGAAAGAAAGCCATTAAGGCAAACAAAGAAATCCAGAAGAATACTGGGAAAAAGATTGAGGATCTATCTATTAAACCAATAAAGGATATAATAAATGTATATAGCATAATTCTTTTTAAATTATTATAAAGCCCATATCTAAAGAATTTCTTAATTGAATGGAAATTTACCAAATCTAACTCACAATAATCTATCATTTTAGTGAATGCTTTGAAAGCATAATAGAATCCCAAAGATAATACTTTTAAATACTCGGCTTTTTTTTCTTCATCCATAGGTACTTTCACTTTATAATAATTTTTCAAAATCTAATAATGTCGGATTAATTTAATTGTTTAAGATAATACTTAATCAAGAAGTACAATAAAATACATATATATAAATGTATCGTACCTTTTTTATATTATTATCAATCTACAAAATTTAAGAATGATACTAAAGCAAGGATCAAATTTCTTACCAGATTATGAAAAAACTTCTTGCCAATATTGAGCATCTAAAGCATTATCTGCCAAATTTTTAATCCTATGCTTTTGCTCAATCGATAGATCATTTGAAATTATATTATTAATATTTGATGGATCATGGATTTTTTTAATTAAGATTTCTTTACTTATATATTCAAAAGCGTTTATGAGTTGTGGTTCTAATATTGATCTTGTGATACCCTTACACCCCTCTATAACCATATTTTCTAATAGAAATGTTTTAATGGGTACTAATTTCCTTATCCTCCATAATTTCATTAATTTTATTACATCTTGGCGTCGAGAATGTCTCACATTATTAATTTGTTTTTTAACGCTGGTTTGAAAACGACTTTCTGTGTCTGTGTTAAATAAATATGCATAATTTTTTTTATTTAAAATTATCTTACTAGGAATTACATCAATATGAAAATTGCCTGGAAATGGTATTTCCCATCCTACTTTTTTGGAACGAGGATTACGCCCTTTACTCTGGAGGATGCTTCCTACTTCGACATAGAGATTTTGTGGAGAATACTGAAAATTAGTTGGCCAATATAAAATTATATCTAGATCATAGCTAGCTCGAATCATGGTTCCTTTAGCGTAGGAACCACCATCATATATTATTGGATTTCCACCGATCTCTTCTACTAATTCTCCCACGATTGCATCACGCTGGTTTTTTAAATTTTCAATTTGATTAGAGTCTAATTTTTGGTCTTCAAGTATCTGACGTAATAAATCTTCATTACTCAATTTATTCACCTAGTCTAATGCTTTTAGAATAATACGGCTTACTTCTATAATCATATTCATATAACTGAATTATAGGATTCATGGAAGGATTTATTTGTTGACCAATTGCAATAGCACAAGATGTAGGTCCAGCATAGAATACATGGATAGTTTTTAAATTTGGAGTGAATTCTCGCAAATTCCTTAGCACTTCTCTGAATTTCCTTCCAACTTCAATCACTTGAGCTTCTGATTTCAACCATTCTTCATTCGGATCCTTAATATATATATCAACAGCATTGTCTATAGGAATTTCTAAACCGGCGAGATGGCGATTATTTATCTTTGCTGACAACGATACTTTTACGATAAATTCTGATATTTTCTCATTTATTTCATTCATCAATCTGGATGTTTTTATGGAGGAGTAATTTTCCACTAAATTTGTAGGCCAATCCCATATTTGTTTATCTCGATCATACTGAGTATATCTCACTCTTATTCGATTAGACAGTAAATATCCTAGATGAATAGCTGTAGATATTTTGGCTAATGAAAAAATCGCAAATCGAATACTATTTGGTTTTTGAAGCAACTCTGAAATTTTCGATTCTAAATTTATCTTTTTAAACGATTTATTGATTTAAATGGTATAGAAAATAATAGTATTAAAAACAGTCTCAAAAAAAATAATCCAGATAAAACAAGAGAGCAATTAGAAGAAATTTCTAATAATTATATACATGAATATTTACTTACCATTATGAATTCAAGGTTTTCAAATAAATATTTAAATGCAATAAGAAGACATAAATTAGAAAACTTTTTTTATCCTGACGACTTCCGCAATTTACCAATAAAATTGATAAAAGATCAGACTTTTTTTATAAAAATTGTCGAAATCTTACAATTCTTATATCAATCGGACGGGGATAAAGATATAATTCAATTTCTTGATAATAAATTACTAAATTTCATAATATATGAGGTTTATTTCGAAGATAAGTTAAAAAAAGAAGGGTTATTCCAAGATCTTTTGAATTTTGTTAAAGATGATTTCGGAAATATCAATTTTGATACGTGGATAAAGCTGAAATTAAAATACGATTTGAAAGATAATAAAAAGGATCAAATGCTTACTATCGAAAATTCAAATAATAAAATAATTGAGGAAATCTACAATAATATAGATAAAGAAATTATTAATCAAAAAATAGAATTAATGAAAGAATTAGATTGGATAAAAAAGATTGAAAATAAAAGATAAATTAAAATTGGATGATGAAAATTGACCAAATTACAAGAAATAATGGAATTATTGAAAGATAGAGAATTAACATCGTTAGATATTGCTTTTGTAATTGGTATCCCCAAATCGAACTGTGCTTTATATTTGAACACATTATATAACGACGGGAGAATTGATTTGGAAATAGAATTTCCAATTATTATAAATCTTATATTATATTTAAATTATTACCTGTATTAATCATTCTAATTTGTTAAAATATATAAAGGTTAAAAATTATAAATCAAGCAAGATATTGGGTTGTAATTTTAATTAAACCTTGTCTAATCTATTTAAATAATCATTACACAATCTTGATTTAATATGTTATTAACATAAAATATAATAAAACTTAAATAAATAGAATTTATTTGATATTTAGTATTTTTATACAAAATTGAAAAAATTACTCTCAATTGATTAAAATGCCAGGTTGGTTTGGTGGTTATTTAGGAAAATTAAATTTTGAAATAAGAGAAGAATGGAAAAAATTAGATAATTATGCTCATTCTTGGACAGAAAAGGGGAAAAAATTAGATAGTTTTATCTCATTAAATCCAATTGAAATGTATTTAGAAGATAAAGAAATACGATTATTATCAGGGGTTGCTTATTATGAATATCTTAGAAGAACTAAAAATATAATTAAAAAAGAAGGAAAATTTAAAGTAGTTGAGGAAGAAGAAGTAATTGATGTACGATGGAGTAATTTTTGGTTTACAAATAAAAGTTTTATAATTATTGAAAGAAGAGATTCTCGAGATAAGATTTTTGAATTAATATCCTATGCTTTATCGGGTGATGTAGGAAATATTTCTCCAATAGTATTTAATATTGAAAATATATTTAATGATTATCCAAGTCAATGGTTAGGAGCATTTCGAGATAGAGAAGGACATATACATTCGGGTCAATTTTATGGAGAAGATATTACACATGATGATGAAATGGGTGATGCATATGTAAGAACTCAACATAAAAATCAAGTAGGATTTTTAACAGAATATTTTGGTCCAGAAATAAAGATACGAGCAACAAGAGAGGGCTATTTACAAATTTATACCAATTTAGATGATAGACCAAACATAATATTTGAATTTATTAGAGATGAACTTTCTCAATATTTTTTAAATTCTTCTTAAATAATATTTTTTAATTAATTCATTTAGGTATTGAAGATTTGAGCCTTTAATATAAATTTCTTTTTTCTTTATTGATATAGAAGCCTTCATATTTTTTTCTGTATAAATTTTTGGTTCTTTTTTAATAAAAAAATCTCTATAAATGTAGCATGTGAAAAAATATTGTGTAGGGGTAGAATCATTGAATGTCTCTTTTTTTAGTCTGCTCTCAATTTTATCGAAATACAAAGCTAAATCTTTCAAATACTTTAAATCATACCAATTTAATCTTAATTCAGAAGCTAACTTAATAATTAAATTATAATGAAGTATTTCATTAATCTCATTATTAAGGGTTTCTAACTTTGGTTCTTCATCTAATCTTAATGTCAGATAATATGTTAAATTATCTACTTTATTTAATATCATTATTTTAATACTTTCTGGACGAAGAGCAGATCTTTTTATATCTTCAGTATTTTTATCAAAATCATTTTTTATCTTTTTAAAGATTTCGCTGGTAAATTTTTTACTTGGTTTTTCGTTGTATTTATTTGTTAAAGAGAGTTGTAAATTCATAGGTTTTCGATTGAATATTTTGACAAAAATCCAATAATATATGTATCTCCAAATTCCCTTAATATAGAATACAAAACCCACAATAGCTGAGATTATTCCTACGATTCCGCTAACAATGCTAATTAACCTTACAAAATCCATCTTAGAATTATAAAGCATAATTTAATTTCAATAAATATGATTCAATGTTATTAATTCTATTTTTTCTTTTGTATTTAATTATTATAAATTTTATTTTGAATATTAAGAGACAACTAATTTATATTAAAATATGTTAGTCTATTTTATTTTTTCTGACTTCCCAGTTACCTTTTTTAACCATCGAATAATTCATCTATTTGTTGTTTTTTAGCTTCTAATTCTTTAGTTTTCTTTTTGAGCTTTAAATCCATGTATTCGTTAATAGCAGAAGAAATAATATTAATTTCTTGTAGCTCTCTTTTACTATTTAAATAATCAATAGAATATTTCTCAAGTAGTTTTTCAATATCCCGTCGATTAACTCTTTTAACTAGTTTGGTTTTCGGCTTTTCTTTTCTATGAATCGTTGCCAAAGCCTGTTCTCCACGTTTAGTAATCTTTCCCATCATTAACTCACCATATGTTTATTTATCTTATATGTATCTCTTGAAACATGCTCTAATACCCCATATTTCAGATGATGATGGATTAATTCACCAAATTCTCTTTTAATATTACTGTATTCATCCACAGATGGATGTACTTCATCCTTATAAATTCCTATTAATAACTTTTTGGAAAAATAAGCATGTTCCTTTAGAAAATTCAAAAAGAATTCGGAGATATGATTGTACGGTTGATATTTTCTATATTTAACTGTTATTTTTATGTTTTTTTGTTGTAGTAGCCAGTCTAAAAAAGTTCGGGTAAAATATTTTCTCCAGATTACAAGTCTGTTAAGATTTTCCTCTTCGAATTCGGATATTAGATCCGAATATTTACTCTGAAATTCATTAATATTCATTTAATAGCCTCTTGAATTAATTCTTCATAAGATTTAATTAGTCTATTGATTACCAAATCCAGGTACTCTCTTGGATATTTTCTTAATATATTTAATTTATCCCTTGTTGTTCTCTTAACATTAATAGATGTTCTAAGATTATCTGGATTATTACGACGCGTCATAAAATTCAACTAATTTTAATTATTCAATATTTTATAAAATTTTAATTCTATATAAAATCTCTGTCGAAAACAATCGATCCTTCATGAAAATCCAATTCTACAACCAAAATACCAAAATGATTTATGAAATTAACATAAATTTATGAAAAAACATAATATTTAAATAAAAAATCGAATTATATTTATTTAGAAAACATAAATTAAAATTGGATGATGAAAATTGACCAAATTACAAGAAATAATGGAATTATTGAAAGATAGAGAATTAACATCGTTAGATATTGCTTCTGAAATAAATATTCCAAAAGATAATTGTTCCTCATATTTGAACACATTATATAACGACGGGAGAATAGAGAGAACAACTGATAAGAGACCATTTAAGTATAGAATAGCAAAGAGTTCTGATGAACTATTAATACAATTATATGATTTTATGGGTAAATACATGATGATTCGAGAAGATAAAAAAGAGGAAGTTAAACAAAAAAGAGATTTAATTGTTAAAATAAAGGTTAAAATAGAGGAGTTGATTGTGTAAATGCCAGATTTATTAGATATGATTGATGAGATTGATATTGAAGTAAATCCACCCGTAGAAAAACCGATTGAAATCGAAGATTTAAAGCCACCAAAAGCACCAAAAATATCTGACGACATAGAATTAGATGAATTTAATAAAATTACATTCGAAGAAATAGCAAATAGTTCGGAATTCAAGAGATTAGTATATTTAATTCAATTCGGCAAGACTCACAGGGGTAAATCAGTAGATTTAGAAAGGAAGTTAGTCAAAAGACAACAGGAGATTAAAATAATTAGAGAATACGAAAGGGGCACACATCGAGATTTTAGAAATGTAGTTAAGGAACTTAAAGAAAAATTAAAAGAGCAGAAGGAACTGATAAGAAATGATAGATAAATTATACAAAGATAAAGAATGGCTTTTTCATCAATATATTACATTGAAAAAATCTACTTATGAAATAAAAGAGATATGTAGAGGTGGAGATATTAATTATTGGCTAAAGAAATTTAAGATTCCTATAAGATCTCTTTCAGAAGCTGTAAAAATAAGCCATAATAAATTAATTGGATTGTATAAAGATAGAGATTGGCTCTTTAATGAATATATTAATTTAAATAAATCTACTACAGAAATAGGAAAAATATGTGAAGTAAATAATGGCACAATCTATAGTTGGCTAAAAAAACTTGATATTCCTATAAGAACAATCTCAGAGGCTTTAAAAATAGCTTTTTCTGGAGAAAGGAATCCTATGTATGGAAAACATCATACTGAGGCAACAAAAAAGAAAATATCAGATGCTCTTTCGGGAGAAAAATGTTATAGATGGAAAGGTGAAGGAATTAATTTAGAATATAGTAGATTACATAAATGGATTAATAAATATTTTGATAAGCCAGAACTTTGTGAAATATGTGAAAAGCCAATGTAATATGAAAATCTTGGAAAATTAGAATGGAGTAATAAAACTGGAAAATTAATTTATGATAGGAATAATTTTCAAGGAGTACATCGTAGTTGTCATGAAAAATATGATATAAAAAATAAAATTATTCATGAAGGATTAAAGAAGGATGCGATAATAAATGGAACAAATTAAACAATTACCAATTGATATGAATACTTGGAAGCAATTAAACTATGATCCGTTATATTATGTGGCGAACTCAGCGATAAAGTTTTATGAAAATCGATTGACGGAGCTTAAAAATTTGACAGAGGTAAATAAGAGTATTTTTAGAGAATCAATAAGTAGAATAGAGAAATTAATGTTTAAATAATTTTTTTTCGTGAATCATTTGAGATAATATTGAATGCTATCATTTTTCCACTTCTGTTCGGTTTTTTGATATTGATTTTTCAAAAATTAGTAAAAATTTAAATACTTTTAAGAGATAAAATTTAATTAATATTACATAAACAAAAAAATTACTTTTTCAGTGATTAAAGTGGGCAAATATATTAGTTGGTCTCCTATTAGAAGATTGATGAAACATAATGGGGCTATTATCGTTGCTCGTGAAGCAGTGGATGAATTATTAGATTGGATGGGTCGATCAGCTGAACAACTTACTAAAACCGCATTAACTTTAACCAAGCATGCAAACCGCAAGAAGGTTACTCGAGATGATATTTTACTTTCTATTAAATATTTCCAAGGAGGAAAACCAAGATATAGAACGCGAATTGGACCATTTCATCCAGGGGATGATGAAGATGGTGGAACTTAATTATAATTTTTCTAATAATTAATTCATTACAGATTAAAAATTAACAGCCATAATCATGAGTAAAAACACTAAGTCAGACGATAAAAAACCATTAGGATCACTAATTTCTAGTAGAAACTATGGTACATTTGCTGGCATCTTAATAGGATGTAGTTTTGCTGTCTTAGCAATATTGCTGTCATTTGAAGATATACCTCAAATTTACATATATCATAGCGTGGGATGGTTATTAGTGTCAATATGTTCCTATTATGAATGTATTGTTCAATACTCTGAATATGAAAGAAAAATAAAAAGAAAGTCTATAGAGAAATATAACTATAATTTCTTATTAGGTTCATATGGATATTATTTAGGATCTTTTTCTTTTATTATCTCCATAAATTACATCTTACTTAATTTTAATTTGAACATACATTCTTTAGGTTTAAGTTTCTTTCTTCTCTATAAAGTAATTTGGTGGGTACGAGAAATAATAGTTGAGATTATTTATGATATTCGGAAAAGACAACACAGGATTTTTATCGGTCTAAACATTTTTTTATTAGGATTTTTTGCATTTTTTTTTTATTTGCTAGGTTTTCATATTATTTATGAAATTGTAGATTAATCTAAACCTAAGGCTCTTATTTCAAACCATATATTTCATTAAGAAATATAATATTAAGGAATAAACTAATTTTTTTTCGTGCATCATTAAGATATTATTTTTTATTACAAAATAATACAAAATATTATTAGTTTCTCCTGAAATAAATCGATTTTAGATGATTTCGAACTTTTTTGATAAATTATATTAATCGAAAATAATCATTCAAAAAAAAATAGGAACAAATAAGTGTTTTGATTATAGTTTTTATTATAAATATGATAAAATCTACGCTTTAGCTTATATAATTAATCTTTTTTATTTATATGTTTTATTAAATTAGTTAAATCATTAATATTTTTACTTATATCTAAAATAGCAAGATATACCTCTCTTTCTCGTAGCTTATCATATATATTATATTGTTTCGAATAAAGATAAATAGTAAAGAATATATTTATTACAAATAATATATTAACAAGTATAAAAGATTCGTTAAGGATATTCATACAATACATTAAACCAGTAATAATTAATATCGCAACGGCCAAACACCATCCTATTGTTACTATTTTATTAATCTTGTTTTTTTCTTTAACTATTCTTTGATATTCAGATTTCCTATATAGGATTAATCTATCTTCTCTGGATAATTCTCGATTTTTCCGATAACGTTCAGATAATTCTTTTTGATCGGGAAATAACATAGGGTCATATTCACCAAATTTAACCATAGCTTCTTTTTTATGAAATCTCATAATATTTATCAATATTTACTTTTTATATATATAAGTTTTTAAAACCTTAAAATAATGTTTTAATAGGAATTTATAAGGCTTATAAAGGTGAAATTTTCTTCATGAAAGCTAAATTCAAAAATATTTTTTCTAAAAAAAATGTAAAGATTGAAGAACTTAAAAATAACTTAGAAAAAACCAAGTTAATGGCAAGACAGTATCTTGAAATTGTCAAGAAGTTAAAAAAAAATAGACAAATATCAAATGAGGATTATAACTATATTGCTTCAAAATCTGGGATTCTTCAACTAAAAGTAATGAAACTAAAACCTCAACTTGTAGTAATACACTATACAAGACCATTTAATTTAGGTGTAATACCTGATTATGAAATTATCACAAATTTTCCGATTTTATTGTCTGATAGAAGAATGTTTGATGAGGCATTTTCAATTATTCCTGCAATAGAAGGAGCTTTATCCACTTATATAATTATGGTTGATAATGTGACGAAAGACACTGAAAAATTAAAATTTCTTTTAAATAGAGGCAAAAAAGGTAAATTGACATGGCAGATTCTTAAAGAAGATAAGAAAACCTTGTATAGTGTTTTTTTAATTCCTGTATATATTGCCAGCTTACTATTATTATTTTATCCCATAACTTTTATTTATGGTATAATTCTCAATATTGTATCTGTATTTCTTATTATATTGTTGTCTTTTATTTCTAAATCGGATTGATTTTAATAAAAAAATTTTCTTAATTTTTGATATTTTATATTCCAAAAAGAAGTTTCATCAAAAAACAGGGTAAAAAATTTTTTGGAATGATTATAATTTTCTTTTTTTAGGTTTTATAATTTTCTCAATAGAAATTTTTACATAGTCGTCTTTTTGTAAGTCTAACAAAGTTGCTATGTCCTTTCGAAGATTAATGTACAAAGAGTTGCCGATTTCTCTGACTTTTTCTACACTGTCAATTTTAGTTTGCATATTAAGAAAATTAAGTTTCTGTTTAATGTGATAAATTCTACGTATTTTTTAATTTTCTTATTATTTTCTATAACTTTGCCTTAACATTTTTACATTTCCGTAAACTTAATTCTACACATACTTAACCAAATCTAAAGATTACTGTGTAAGCATTTACTTAGTTAATGTTAAATATAACTTAGTTTATAATATAAATAAAAAATAAATTTAAAAAAGGTGAAAAAAAAACTAAATTTTTCGCCAACTTTATCGACAAAAAGAATTTAAAATTGGATGACCGCTAAGTTTATATCTGTGAAAAACAATAATTTATGTAAGCATGCCAACATCTGTATCAAAATACTTGCCTCGACATAATGGTACGACTAAAACAATAAATCTTGATGAGCGTCCCATTTGTAAGCATTGTAAAAGTCCCATGAAAATCGTTAGTTCAACGGTTGTTGGACCAATTGTTGGCCTAATCGAAAATTACGATGTCCAGAAGTATTATTACCAATGTGGACGAGCGTTATGCGATGGGGGAGATGAAAAACCCATCAAGCCAAAAAACACTATCTATCCACCAAAGAGCGATTATGATTATGAAGTATATGCCAAAGTCGCAGAATTCCGATGGAGGCATAAGCTTACTTATGAAGAGATAATAGATGCCATGAAAAAGGATTTTGGAATCGTTCTTAACCTTGCAACCATTGAACGCATGCTAAAAACGTATGAGATTGGGTGTTCGCAGAAATACAAGCCTAAATATATAAAAAAGATACAAAAAAATGGAGGTATTCTCTTGACCATCGATGGAATGCAGCCCTTAAAGGGCAATCCGCCCCTCTATACCATGCGCGATGAGTTTACGAGGTTGAAGATTCATTCAAAGCGGTTAACGAGTGAATCCACTACGCAGATCAAAGCATGCCTAATTAGTGCCAAGCTACGAATAGAGACCGAATTAGGGGTTGAAGTGATCGGCATCATCTCAGATGCACATCCGAAACAGAGAAAGGCAATTGCCGAGGTTTTTCCTGGAGTTCCTCATTGTCTGTGCCATTATCACTTTTATAAATATGTATTTAGGGCACCTAAGGATTTAGACAGCAATTTAATGACCCAAACGCGCAAATTTCTCCGCGGCTTGTATTTTTTGAACAAGGAAAAGATTTATGCCAATCAGGGGAAGCATTGGGAGCCTAATTTTTCCTTTACTAAGGAGATTTTGACTGTCTTGAGAAGCTTGTCAAACTGGAAGTCCCGTCCTAAGGACCCTTATTTCGTGGGAGCGGAATTGTTTTCGCGATTAGCTGACATGTCGGTTCTCTTGGAAAAATTAATTGCTAAAATTGACGCCGCTGGAAAGCATTTTGAAGACGAAAAGGTCATTAGAGGATTATATCTCAAGATAAAAGAATATGTCAATGCGAATCAAGATAAGAAACAAGAATTAGAGACGGTTAAGGTGTATTTATCGGAGATCAAGGATATTCTCGATGAGGAGAAGGCTTCTGCTGCAAATGCTTTGGATTTATTGGAGGAATACTGCAAAAAATTGGCGGAATTACGGTTAAGAGAAGATTGTGGTCTTGTCGAAGCTCAATTTATTGAAGAACTAACGAAATACGTGGAAACTAAGGGCGAATTGTTATTCAATTTCAAGCGGATTGAAGGGGCTCCGAAAACCAATAATTCGCACGAATTATCTTTCAAGCAATTAAAACATTTTCTAAGAAAGATGATTGGCTTTCGCACGGCAAAATCTTACCTTTTATCACACGGAGAATACATCATTTTCGTAGACCCTCAAGAAAGTTTTGAGGGTATTCTAGAGATATTCAAGAACATGGATTATTCGAAAGCAAGACAACTAATTCGTTCAGAACGCACTTCTAGGGATAGTATCAGATTTGTCATGCACGATCTAATAAAATGGAATTCAAAATTACAAGATTTAAAGCAAAAAGCCAACGAATTGATAAAATGGCTATAGATGAAAAATTAAGAAAAAAAATATGAAAAATAAAAAAATAATAATAGCATCAATTTTAACATTATTTGTATTTGGAATATTTTTATTTCCAATAACAATAGCTACAGAAACTTATACTACAATTGAAGAAAGAGAAGATTTTAGTTGTGTCGACGATACCTATATTTATAGTGGATGGAGTTATGTTAATTCAGGAAATTCACCATTATTGACTGTTGGATATGATGTTGATGATTATACATTGGAAACTGAATATTATGCTGCAGTGTTTAAATTTGATTTAACAAATAGACCAGAAAACTACGCTAAGGTAGAAGCTGTTTTAACTTTTAAAGATCATGGTATGATTACTTTAATTCCAGTTTATATTGCTGATAATTCTTGGAATGAAGAGGAATTAACTAGTGATAGTACACTTGAAGTAGACTATCCTCCTACAATACTTCCATATTCTACTAATCTTCATCTTATTTTTGGAATTGGATTTGTAGATGTAACTTACGATATCGATATAACTGAATACTCTGAGTTTCAATTCATTTCGTTTGTTTTAGCTACAGGTTATATTTCATCAGACTTTGAAGAAGACATATCTACAATCTATTCTAAAGAATATCCAATTGAATCAGTTAGACCGAAGATTGTGTGGACAGTTGAACATGAGATTGTTCCACAACAAAACAATGAGATATTATTTTTGATAATAGGGTTAGCTATTGGTTTAATAGTAGGGTTGGTTGCTGTTGGTGTTATTATAGTTTTAAACAAAAGAAAACCTAAAATCTAAACCTTTTTTTTTAATATTTCCGAAGTAATGGCTTTAATCGGTCATTCGGACAAATCGAAGAAAACAAATTTAAAAAAGGTGAAAAAAAAAAATATGAAAAACAAAAAAATGGTAATTGGAACAATACTACTCTTATTTACCATAAATGGATTGTGTAACATTATTAATGTATTTGCCGATTCGTGGAATGATATCGAAATATCACCTTCATCTTATATGTATGTCAATCCTTATACTTTAGAGTACAAGGACGAACTCAAACTTTCTGTTAGTTCTTCTGGAACGATCAATATTTATATTATGAACGCAGAGCAATTTAGCACACTTCAAAATTCAGGTGGGTTAGTATGGGAATATTGTATGAGATGGAAGGATACGACATATTTAACGTATACATTTCTTATCCAAGAAGATGGAGTGTACTATGTTGTTCTGTACAACAAAAACTTAGTTTATACAAGGACTGTAGATTTACAAATAAATATTGATTACTATTATGAACCTTATGATCCTCCTGATTTATCTGATAGATATCTCTTAGAAAGGTTATTTTGGTGGTCGTTAATAATATTTGTTCCAATAGGTATTGTTGTAATTGTTGCTGTAGTTCTTGTCAAAAAACACAAAAGAAAAGCTCCAAAAGAGGTTGCAATTGTTCAAGAAAGAGTAACTCCAAAAGGCATGTTGTATTGTCATGAGTGTGGAGCTTTGATTTCAGACAAAAGAAAGTTTTGTTCCAATTGTGGAACCGAAATAATTAAATAATCTA
>Ga0114925_10000546_pt1 | contig 16885 bp, 18 predicted proteins | sample SumtaG_2_FD_87287 | JGI IMG/M metagenome (GOLD analysis project Ga0114925, IMG submission 87287) | Deep subsurface microbial communities from Indian Ocean to uncover new lineages of life (NeLLi) - Sumatra_00607 metaG | ecosystem: Environmental > Aquatic > Marine > Oceanic > Sediment | place... | reverse complement strand
TCTCCGTCGCTTCGGAGGCTATGAGTCCTTTTTGCCCGTGTTGATTCAACAGGACGGCAAGCCTAAGAACCAAATCGCCTGGAACGGTGTTGCACCCCCCGTCATCCCCGCGCCTCTGGTGGAGCACTACGAAGCCCTCAAGGAGCGCCTTCGCACCGGTCTTGGCGGCCTCAATGAGACTGTTGCTCCGGCCGTAGCGGCCCGCAATCGTTTCCGATTGCCGAACCCTGGTCTCGGGGCCAGGCCCGGCCTCGTTCGTATTGACCTCGGCATCTCAAGCGTGGTGCGTTCTCCCCTGCGCTGGTCGGATAAGACGATTGAGCTTGTGATAGACGGTTTTGCCGGCTTTGAGCGGTTCGACGTGCCCGTGGCAGTGCAAGGTTACAAAGCCCGGGCCTGGATTCCGGTCGGACGGCTCTGTGATTTTGCTGTATTGCCCTAACGCGCAGTAAGAGTCCCAATCAATGGCCCAAAGACTGACAAATACCGCACCCAACCGCTATCCGGATATTTTCCGAACGCTGCGCGCACGCGTCGAAGCCATTCGGGGCAAGGACCTAGGCGCTGGCAACCTCAGAATTCTCTCGTTCGGCTGCTCAGCCGGGTTCGAGATGTTGAGCTTGCGCGCTTATTTTCCTGATGCGTCGATCTTCGGCTGTGACACGAGTGCGGAAGCGCTCTATCGCGCCAAGCGAAACCTGCGTGAAGATGCGGGGATCACTTTCTACAGCACGCCCGATGCCATCGAAGCGTTTGGCCCATTCGACATTATTATGGCGATGTCGGTGCTTTGCCAGTACCCGGCTAGCGCCAAAGCTCAGCGCCTCGATCGCTTATTTCCGTTCCATATATTCCAATCGCTAGCAGAGAACTTGAACGCCAGTCTTAAGCCGGGTGGCTTGCTATGTGTGTTCAATTCCAACTATCCATTCTCATCCTTGAAGTGCTCTGCAGAACATAGGCCCGTCAGATCTGAGCTCATCCACTCTAACGGCTTCGTCGACAAATTCGCTTCAGACGGTCGGCGCCTGACGGAGTCGTTTCGCGACAAAGCCCTCTTCTCTCACCGGCCGGTCGACGACGCCATTTCTGACGATGACCTTCGGGACTGCATATTCGAGAAGTCGGGGCCTGGCTCACCCATCGACGTTACATTCCTGCAGACAAGCCCGCCGAGCGATGTCGTCTTCGGTGAGCCGGTCGTGGCCCGTGGCATCGCTGCGCAGACCGCCCTTGCGGAAGGTGTCATAGCGGCACACAGAGCGGAAGCCTTTGGCACGGCTGCGGATGGAACGCCCTGGATGCGCGCAGAATGGAGAAAAACGACCCTCGACGGCAAAGTGGGCGGGTTCGGGCCTTGGCACGTTTTGGTTGGACCAGAGCGTGCAAACCGATTCACAACGGGCCAGACATGTGCCCTTTCTGAAACGGTATCGCGTACGCGCCGCTCCGCAGTTCTGCTCGATCGTGCCGCACCGTACTTCCCGCTTTTTTCGAAGTTGCGCTAAACGCCGTCACGCCCAAAAAAAGAGGGCCCCTATGGGGCCCTCTTCTTTGTTTGCAGCGTGAAAACCTATTTAGCAGCACTACAGTCCAAAGCGCGGCAGCCACCTCACGCGACGCTAGCCGTCATACTTTTCATCGGTGATGTGCCTTGCAGCGTTATGCTGAAGCCGTTGCAGCTTCCGGCGCTCCGAATAGCTCAGGCGACCATCTGCGCTGAATTTGGCTTTCCGGCGCGCGATTCTGTTTTGTTCGGCGCGAAGTTTCAAGCCTTCGAACCATGTGATAGAGCCGCTCTGGCGCCCAGACTCGATGCGCTTGGCCTGCCATGCCTGGCGCGCATCAATGCTGGTGCTGTGGGCGGACGCAACAGCCGTAGTTGCAATCAGAAGGCTCGCAGCGATCAAACCAACCTTTCTCATAATCGACCTCTCTTCTTCCTCGGTTTGTGAGACCAGGCCCAGCGGGCGCCCGTCTCATCTTGATGAGCAGAAAATGTCGAAGTGCTATTGAACCGGCTCTGAATGCTGGTTGCAGGCCGTGTTCATGTCGGAAAAGGTGGCTTGGTGTCAGCAGCCGCGGTGTTTTTTGATGCTGCGTAGCAGCTCAATATTGGCGCGCTCGTAGTCGTTGAGCGGCACGTCTACGTCGTCCGTGTATTGGCAAAACCGGTTGCCAAACTCGTTGCGGGCCCGCGCGCTCTTGAAGCAATAGCCGCGCACCGCGTAGATCGCATTGCGTACCCTCCACAGCTCCTCGCACCCGAGAGCCTCCGCATCGTCCTCGTCGATATAGCGGTCGAGACCGCATCCCACGCTTTCGAAGCACAACCCCGGTTCAGTGGGATCGCCGCCCTGAGATGGGCCCGCGAAGCTGGAGGCCATCAAAATCACCAGGGCCCTGCGACAAAGAAAGCGTTTGGGCTGAACTCGCCTTGCGACGATGCGCGCCGGGCGACTCCTTATAACGGAATGTTGTCGTGCTTCTTCCACGGGTTCTCGACATGCTTGTTGCGCAGCATGTTGAGCGCACGGCAGATGCGCCGGCGCGTGTTGCGCGGCAAGATCACCTCGTCGATGTAGCCGCGCTCGGCCGCCACGAACGGGTTGGCAAACCGCTTTTCGTATTCCGTGATGCGCGCTTGGATCTTCTCTGGGTCAGCCAAGTCGGCGCGGAACAGAATTTCAGCGGCCCCCTTCGGCCCCATCACCGCGATCTCGGCCGACGGCCAAGCGTAGTTCACGTCGCCCCTAATGTGCTTGGAGCTCATGACGTCGTAAGCACCTCCATAGGCCTTGCGCGTGATCACCGTGACTTTGGGCACGGTCGCCTCCGTAAACGCAAACAAGAGCTTAGCGCCGTGCTTGATGAGGCCACCGTACTCTTGCGCAGTTCCAGGCAGGAAGCCCGGCACGTCGACGAAAGTGATAAGTGGGATATCGAAGCAGTCGCAGAAGCGCACAAAGCGCGCCGCCTTGCGTGAGGCATCCGAGTCGAGCACGCCGGCCAGTACCAGGGGCTGATTGGCGACGATACCGATGGTGCGCCCTTCCATGCGCGCAAAGCCCGTCACGATGTTTTTGCCAAATGCCTCTTGAATCTCGAAGAAGTCTCCCTCGTCTACGACCTTTATGATCAGCTCCTTCATGTCGTAGGGTTTGTTCGGGTTGTCGGGGATCAGCGTGTCGAGTGAGGACTCCTCGCGGTCGGCACTGTCGGCCGTCGGCAGCATCGGCACACCGGACTCATTATTGGACGGTAGGAAGTCCATCAGGCGGCGCATCTGTAAAAGCGCCTCCACGTCGTTTTCATATGCCCTGTCTGCAATCGAGGATTTGGTCGTGTGCACCTTGGCCCCGCCCAATTCCTCCGCCGTCACCGTCTCGTTGGTGACCGTCTTCACCACGTCAGGGCCGGTGACAAACATGTAGCTTGTGTCCTTCACCATGAAGATGAAGTCGGTCATGGCGGGCGAGTAGACGTCGCCGCCCGCGCACGGCCCCATGATGATGGAAATCTGCGGAATGACGCCGGAGGCGAGCACGTTGCGCAAGAACACCTCGCCGTAACCGCCCAGCGCCGCCACCCCCTCCTGAATGCGCGCGCCGCCCGCATCGAACAGCCCTATGATGGGAGCGCGGTTCTGTAGCGCCATGTCCTGAATCTTGGTCATCTTCTTGGCGTGCGTCTCACTCAAGCTTCCACCGAATACGGTGAAGTCCTTGGCGAACACATAAGCGACGCGACCGTTGATGGTGCCCCAGCCCGTCACCACCCCATCGCCTGGGATCTTCGACTTCTCCATGGAGAAGTCGGTGCACCGGTGCTCGATATACATGTCGAACTCTTCAAATGAGTTCTCGTCCATCAACAAATCGATGCGTTCGCGCGCGGTGAGCTTGCCGCGTTTATGCTGGGCGTCGATGCGCGTCTGGCCCCCGCCGAGCCGCGCGTTGGCTCTGCGCTTCTCCAATTCCTCGATGATGTCTTTCATTGGGGATCCCTCGGATCGGTCAGTGCGTAAAGATCACGGGCGCTCATAGCACGGGCTGCGAGGCATGAGAAAGCGACTAGATTTACCGGGTGTGGAGCATGGTAGGCGCGGCCAGAGCGGCGCCCTTTGTTGTAGATCGTTCAGTCTTGTCTGAGAAGCTCAAGGAACCGGCTGGCGGCCTGCATCTCAGCCCAGCGCGCAGCCCGGCGGTGAGCCGCCTCCGCGTCCTCACCCCACTGGCTGATCTGCCAGTCCTCATCGATGTGAGCCGCCGCCCAGGCCTCTTCGGCTGAGAGCCGGCCTTTGGCATGGGCCAGCGCGAGCAGCGCTGAACCCGTGAGCGTCGTCATCACGTGAAGACATGCCAGAGCGAGCGCATCGAAGGGCGCCACTTGGGCCGCAATGCGATCGAGCGCTTGGCGGCTCTGCTCCACCGGCATTACGCCCTCTGCGCGTATGAGGCGCGCGCCCAGCTCCGCCTCGCACCATTGCAAGAGCGCGTCCCAGACCTCCGCCTGTCGTTGGACCAACCCCTCAGGGCCTTCGGCGCGGTAGCAGAGGAGGTCACTGCCAGCGAACCTCACGATATCAGCGGCCACTTCGGCCGCCGCCCCCCTGACGCCGTCGATGGCCGTGATCGCTAGTTTTGACAAGGGCATCGTCTGGGGATCGACGTGCTCGCCTTGCGCGGCCCACTCCGCCGCAATTGCCTCAGCCAGCCCCCGCGTCGGCACAACAAGCGGCATCTTCTTCGGTGTGCGCACCACACGCCCATCGAGCAGGATTGCAAAGCCCGCCTTACGCGCAGCGCTCTCAACCGCGACATGCGCGTAGAGGCGCTTGAGCAGCGGCGCCGTCGCCGCCTCTTTGCCGGGTATCTTGACCGGCTTGGCGCTCTTCTCGTCGCTACCGCTCACGCTACGTGCCCCAGGCGGGCGAAGAACGCGTCAACCTCGGCCGGCAGCCCGCCGCACGTCTCCACGATGACCTGGGCACCGGCCGCCAGCAGCTCATCTGGCTGGTGATAGCCCCACCCCGCCCCCAGTGCGCCAACACCAGCCTCGACCGCCATCTCCATGTCGAAGGTCGTATCACCCACCATCACCGTCCTGGTTGGGCCGACGCCGGTTTCGGCCATTGCCGCATGGATCATGGCTGGGTGCGGTTTGGAGGGGTGGTCGTCAGCGGTCTGGATGGTGTGGAAATGCCGCGCCCACCCCTCCCGCTCGAATAAGCGATCGATACCGCGACGCGACTTGCCCGTCGCGATGCCAAGCACCACGTCCTCGCGCGCGCTGAGATGTTCGATGACCGCGCTTATACCCTCAAACAGCGGCTCGTGATGCGCCGGATCGCGTTTGAGCTCGCGGAACGACATGCGGTACCGCTCTGCGAGCGCCGCGCGAATTTCATCGTCGTGCTCTTGCGCCAGGACCGCAAACGTCTCAGGCAGCGATAGGCCCACCACCGCCAACGTCTCACCCCGTGTAGGTGCCGCTAGCCCCAGCCCCGAGAAGGCATGCGTCATGGCCTTGTAAATGCCGTTCTGGCTATCGACGATGGTGCCGTCGCAATCGAGGATGACGAGCTTCATCGCGCCTCTCTTTCATAACGCTCCGCATCCAGGCCCAAAAGGTCCCAGGTGGCGCGCATGTGCTCAGGCAACGGCGCGCTCACATCGATTTTCTTGCCGGTAATGGGATGCGGCAGCACGAGGCGCCGCGCGTGCAGGTGCAGCTTTGGCGGGATCTGTTCCGCCGGCATACCTTTATCCCCGCCGTACTTCTTATCGCCCACGATCGGGTGGCCGATCAGCGCCATATGAGCCCTCAGCTGGTGCTGGCGCCCCGTCACCGGCTTCAAGGAGACCCATGCGGCCTCGCTCGCCACGCGGTCGATCACGGCGTAGTGCGTGGTCGCGTGCATGGCCTCCTCCTGCTCGCCTGGCAGGGCTTTTCTTACCCGGTCCCCCTCCGGCCCTGGGGCCTTGACGAGCGGTGCGGTCACCTTGCCCTGGGGCGGCTTGGGCACGCCTTTCACGAGCGCCCAGTATGTCTTGGCTGCTGAGCGCGTCTGGAAGACGCGCCCCAGCTTGGCGGCGGCATTGCGGTGCTTGGCAACCAACAGTACGCCTGTCGTATCGCGGTCGAGACGGTGCACAAGTCGCGGCCGCTCGCCGAAGCGGTCTACCATTCCCGCCAGCATCCCGTCGATGTGCCGCTTCGTGCCCGTGCCGCCCTGGACCGCTAAGCCGAACGGCTTGTTCAAGACAAGGACATGCTCATCCTCATAGAGGATCATGTTCTCGATGCGATCGCGGTCGGCCTTGGAAAGCGCCGGCGGCGCAGGTGCGGCACGCGCGCTCTTTTTGGCGTCGCGCACGATCTTTGGAACGCGGATCTGCGCACCCGCCTCCAGCCGGTCGTTTGCCGAGGCCCGGCGGCTATCGATACGCACTTGGCCCGACCGTAACAGCTTTTGCAAGTAGACGTAGCCGACGTCGGGAAAGTGAATGCGAAACCATCGGTCGAGCCGCAAACCGGCCTCGCTGCCTTTCACCTTAATCGTTTCTACTCGTTCGTTCATGTGAGGATGGCGCGCACCAATGACAGTCCAACGAAAAGGGCCCCTATTGAGGCCACGACAGAGCCCAGCGCATAAACCAAAGCGCTTGCCGTCTCGCCGCGCTCAATGAGAACGGCGAAGTCGAGCGAGAAGGCTGAAAAGGTCGTAAAGCCGCCCAACACGCCCGTCACGAGTAAGGTGCGAACCTCTGGCGAGACGTTAAAGCGCAGCGCGAGTATCTCGATCAGCACGCCCATGAGCAGCGAGCCCAAGACATTGACGAATAGAGTCGACCAAGGAAATCCTGCCCCGAAGGCGCGGCCGAAGCCAATGTTGACCAGATGACGCGCGCCGGCGCCGAGGGCGCCGCCCGCAGCAGCAAACAATAGTAGCCTCATGGGAAGCCTCGAAGCGTTGATCCGCGGGCTCTTCTAACGAAATGCTCGCTTACGGAAAAGCATCAGGACGCCTGATCGCCGGCGCTACTGCCACCGGCAATGGTCCAGCCCACCAGCCAGCCGATGATCAACCCGATAACATTGCTCGCCATAAAGGCCAGCATGTTCATGGTTTCAGCGTCATCGGAGTTTTCAAAAGTCTGACGCGCCACGACCCAATCAGCAACCTGCGAGCTTACAAAGATCATCGCCAGGCCTGCGCCGATCACAGCGAAAACCATAGCCACCAGATAGCGCATTATGCGTACCCCTGAAATACGGCGCCGCGCCGCCTACTTCACTTCCCAAAACCAAATCTCCCCGGCCTTGGCGTAGTTTGAGTAGTAGCCGAGCCACGAGAACCATTCCAACAGCCACTTTGCAGACGAGCGGTACCCGTTCCACACATCGATATGATCGCCCGTGGGGCGCCCGCTGTCGCTTGACCGCTGCCAATAGTCTTTAACGAAGATGATGCCGGTGCGCCCGAAAAGCTTGTGGTAATAGTCAGCGGGATCCGTTCCTGTGATCCTCTCGGTCGGTCCCACGCCCGGCAAATTCGCAGCCGCAATCTTCTCAGCGAGCTGAGTGGCGCGAATGAAATGCATTTCCTCCACCGGGTGCACGCCGCAAGGCACACAGCCGGCGAGCTGGCCCGCCTGCACACCGGCGCGCCGCAAAGCGACACCCATGCGTATCGCGCATTGATTGGAGAAGACTGGAAAGCCCATCGTTATCTGCCGGCCTTCCAAGTTGGTGAGGTCATGGGGTGCAATGCAGGGTGTTGTCACCGATTCGTTGATGGGATGCCCGCGCCAAAGATCGACGAACTGAACCATTCCGACTGCCTCTTTTCGACGTGTGCACGCGTTCGCGCCAGAGAAACCGGCGTCACGCCAATATAGGCCGCCACAAGCCAGAGAACCAGGGCGGCCAAAAGGCAGCCGGTCAGGCTTGATTTTCAGGCCGCGAATAATCTGGAACGTTGATCGCGTCGAAAAGACCCCGGCCAATAAAGAGCTGTGCAATAAAGGGAATTGCGATCGCTTTGGTGATCTGGTTGCGAAACCAAACGCCGAATTTTTCAGCACATCGAACTCTAGGACTTGTTCCCCCAGCTAGACGCCTACCGCCCCTCGCTACGCGCACGGCGCAGCTTCGCCCAGTGCTCGAGCCGCTTTCTGATCTCGCGCTCAAAGCCCCTGTCAGGCGGATCGTAGAATTGCGGGCGCTGGCGCATCTCATCGGGGAAGTAGCTCTGCCCGGAGAAGCCCTCGTGCTTGTTGTGGTCGTATTCGTAGCCAGCGCCGTAACCCTCCTGTTCCATGAGCTTGGTCGGCGCATTGAGGATGTGCTTTGGCGGGCTCAGCGAGCCGTATTCCTTTGCGGCGCGCATTGCCGCTTTATAGGCCACATAGGCCCCGTTCGATTTCGGCGCCGTTGCCAGATAGATCGTCGCCTGCGCCAGCGCCAGCTCGCCTTCGGGACTGCCAAGGAAGTCAAACGTGTCCTTAGCGGCAAGCGCCTGCATAACAGCTTGGGGGTCGGCAAGTCCAATGTCTTCCACCGCCATGCGCACCAAGCGCCGGGCCAGAAAAAGCCGGTCCTCGCCGCCATCCAGCATGCGCGCCAGCCAGTAAAGAGCCGCGTCAGGATCGGAGCCGCGCACAGACTTGTGCAGCGCGCTGATGAGATTGTAGTGGCCTTCGCGCGACTTGTCGTAGATCGGCGCGCGCCGCTGCACGAGATCCGTCAGCGCCTCGCGGTTGAGCATGGCCCCGCCCCCCGGGGCAACGGCCGAAAACACCTCTTCTGCAAGATTGATGGCCGCACGCCCGTCTCCATCGGCCATCGTGATAAGCGCTTCGCGTGCATCCGTATCGAGGGGGAGGGGACGGTCCTCCTCTCGCTCAGCGCGCTTTAGCAATTCTTCAAGTGCCGCCTCATTGAGACGGTGGAGCACGAGCACCGAAGCGCGGCTCAGCAGGGCTCCATTGAGCTCAAACGAGGGGTTCTCGGTCGTCGCACCAACAAGGGTGATTGTCCCGTCCTCCATATGCGGTAGGAAACCGTCCTGCTGCGCGCGGTTAAAGCGGTGAATTTCATCGATGAAAAGCAGCGTCCCCTTGCCTTGTTCGCGCCGCGCCTTCGCGCGCTCGAATGCCTTGCGCAAGTCCTGCACGCCCGAAAAGATCGCCGAGAGTTGCTCAAATTCCAACTGCGTCTCATTGGCCAAAAGGCGCGCAATAGTCGTCTTGCCCGAACCGGGCGGACCCCAAAGGATTAAGCTCGACAGCCGGCCGCTCTTCAGCATGCGCGTCAGCGCGCCCTGCCCGCCGACAAGATGATCTTGACCGACTACATCAGCCAATGCCTTTGGCCGCAGCCGGTCCGCCAGGGGGCGTGGGGCGCCCTTATCCAGGCCTGCGGCTTCAAACAGGGTGGCCACGACCGCTATCCTCGGAACTGAAGTTCAATCATCTGACCGCCCCGTTTGATGGCAAGACGCCAAACACGTACGGGCGTTCTGGTGATCTCGTCCAGAGTGAGCACATCGGAAATCTCTCTGCGTCCAACCCGCACGATCACGTCACCTGGCCGAAAGCCCAGGCGGGCTGCCACACCTTCGCTACGCACAGCAACAATGACGACGCCTTCGGTCCGTTCGAGCCCAAACTCATCGGCAACGCTCGGCAAGATATTCGACACGCGCGCGCCATCGAAGGGATGGTCGCCGGAAAGGTTGCGCACGTCGTCGGGACCTGGCTTAGGCGCAGACTCCAGCGGCAGAGCGATCTCGATGCGCTTGCCCTTGCGGATGACCACGAGCCGCGAGGTCTTGCTCACACCCCGGGTCGTTAACCGGTAGTGTACGGAACGGGCATCCGTAACCTCGAAACCATCAACGCGCACGATCACGTCGCCTAACTTGAGCCCCGCTCTCGCCGCAGGCCCGCCGCTCGTCAGCCGCGCGATGACGGCGCCAGCGATGCGCGTCAGCTCCAGCCCCTCCGCCATCTCGCGCGTAACGGTGTCGAGCTGTGCACCAAGCCAGGGTCGTTCAATCTTGCGACCCGACAGCGCGCTATCGACATAAAGCCGCACAAGGTTGGAGGGGATCGCAAATCCGATTCCGACCGAGCCGCCCGTGCGCGAAAAGATCATGGTGTTGATCCCAACAAGCTTGCTCCCCATGTCGACCAGCGCACCACCGGAGTTGCCCGGATTGATCGCAGCGTCCGTCTGGATGAACACCTGCCGGTCCGAGCGCGCCACTTCCGTGCGTGTCAATGCGGATATGATCCCGCTCGTCACCGTCTGCCCCACGCCAAACGGATTGCCAATTGCAAGGACCAAATCGCCAACTTCCAGCTTGTCGGAATCGGCGAATTCCAAAAATGGAAAGTCCTCTCCGCCATTCTCAATCTTGAGCACCGCGATATCGGTCCTCTCGTCTTTCGCCACGACTATCGCGTCAAACTCGCGTCTGTCGGCCAGCGCTACGCGGATCTCCGTCTTGCCGCGTCCCTTAATCACGTGCGTATTTGTGACGACCACACCGTCGGGGCTGATAATGACGCCTGATCCAAGCGAGCTGAGCACCCGTTCGCGCGGCAGGCCGAAGCCCTCTCCGAAGAACTCACGGAAGAGGGGATGATCTGCGAAAGGTGATGCCGGCGTGCGCACCCGTGAGCGTACATAGACGTTGACGACGGCCGGCGCTGCTGTGCGCACGATGGGCGAAAATGAGTACTGCACCTCGGCACGCGATGGCGGCGGCTCTCGCCTTTGGGCCAGCACCGGCGCGTAGAGCGCGGTCAGAATCGCGCAACCGGTAGCCAAAGCGACCGTTCGTGCCTGAAGCGACTGGAGTGTCCTCAAACATATCATTCGTACAAATTCCTGATCATCTGCGTGAGATGCGTTGGTAAGCGGTGGCCCGTTCTATAGGACAGGCCCGAATGCGGCGAAAGCCCCGCTTGGGCGGGCTCAAGCAAGCACGAATTTGCGCCTCCCGCCGATCATCAGCGCCCAAAAGGCCATAACAAGGCCGATACAGGGGCGCCGAGGCAAGCCAATTTCAGCGCCTAAATGACCCGAAGCTTCCGCAGGCTTTCGACTGCGGACTTGGCCGCCTCCTCCGCCGGCCGGAACGACTGGTCAAGGATCTTTGTGGCTTTGGCATTTGAAACAGGTCGCGGATGCCCGAGGTCGGGAAGCACGGCCTTGAGGCGCCGGTCAATGAGCGAAAACGCGCGCACGAGAAAATCTGGCATTTCAGAATTGGGCACCTTCCGTTTTAAATCAGGCAGCGCCTCCACCATGACATGTGCGACTTCTATCAGCCGCAAGAAGCCATTGGCCGAGATGAACCGATGCCCTGCGGCTTGCGGATGGACCATCGCCAGTGCGTGTGTCACAGCAACGTCGCGCACATCGCTCACAGGAAACCCGACCTTTGGTGCGGCCGGATAGGCCCCTGTCCCCATCAGCCGCAACACCTCGTGCGACGTCGACAGATCCGGGTCGAGCGCCGGGCCCAATACAAAGGCGGGATTGACGACCGTAAGCTCGGGGGCGTCGGTCTGGCCTTTGACGAAATCCCAGGCAGCACGCTCTGCAAGCGTCTTGGAGACGACGTAGGGGGTGATGTCGGGGCGGTCGGGGTTCGACCAGTCTTTCTCGGTAAACACATGGTCTAAGGGTACCTCGGGCCACGCCAGCGTGATCGCCACAACTGAAGAGGTTTGCACGACGCGCTTTACCCCGGCTCTTGTCGCGGCCTTTAACACCCGCAGCGTGCCTTCGCGCGCGGGGCGGATGAGTTCGTTGGGATCACTTTGCTCCCTCAGGGGAAAGGGCGATGCTACGTGTAGCACATAGGTGCAGCCCGCCATCGCCTCGTCCCATCCATCATCGTGCAACAGATCGGCAGTCGTGAAGTTAACGGAGCTTGCATCGAGGCCTGTTCGCGCGATGATGCGGCGTACGTTGTCGGCACGTCCAGGATCGCGTAACGTCCCCTGCACGGGGAAGTCGCGCCGCAACAATTCGGCAATGCAATGTTTGGCAATGAAGCCCGACGCTCCCGTGACAAGAACTTTTGGGGTGGTCATGGCCCCTCCCTACCGTCGCTGGAGCGTTTTCGATTCTGCGCTACCCTCTTGCCCGCGAGCGGTCGCGCATGGCCGAGCGGCGCAGGCACGGCTCTCCAGCGTTTCGGGTGAACCAATAGCGCCCCGGCGCGGCGAGCACCAGGGCAATAGGAGGCGGATGAGAGTCACGTCAGCTTTCGGCTTGTTCAGCTACGGAGGCCTCGTGCCGCTCCCTGTCCTCCTTGCCCTTAACGGAGGTGTCACGGTCCACCAGCTCGATCACGGCGCGGGGCGCATTATCGCCGTAGCGGAAGCCGGCCTTCAGCACACGCGTATACCCACCGGCGCGATCCTTGTAGCGCGGGCCCAACGTATCGAAAAGCTTCTTAACCATGTCCTCGTCGCGCAACCTGCTGGCGGCGATGCGCCGGGAGTTCAGGTCCCCGCGCTTGGCAAGCGTGATGTACTTATCCATCACACGCTTCAGGTCTTTGGCCTTAGGCAGGGTCGTCACGATCTGCTCGTGACGGATGAGGGAGGCCGCCATGTTGGAAAACATAGCCTGGCGGTGCCCGCTATCGCGACTGAAGCGTCGCCCTAGCTTCCTGTGTCGCATGTCATTTCCCTTTCGTTGTCGAATGGCGAGGTTCTGCTGCCTCGCGTTTGGTCGGCCTTTGGCAGAGGGCAATCGGCAATCAACAGGTCCTCCGGTCTACCTATTGCCCAGTGCCGATTGTGTGAATCTCAATATTGATCTTCGAAGCGCTTGGCCAGCTCCTCGATGTTATCGGGTGGCCAGTTGGGCACTTCCATGCCCAGGTGCAGCCCCATGGAGGCCAAAACTTCCTTGATCTCATTTAGCGACTTGCGCCCAAAGTTAGGCGTCCGCAGCATCTCCGCCTCGGTCTTTTGGATGAGGTCGCCAATGTAAACTATGTTGTCGTTCTTCAAGCAGTTCGCTGAGCGTACGGACAGCTCCAGCTCGTCGACCTTCTTCAAAAGCGCCGCATTGAAAGCCAGCTCTGGATGGCGCGCTTCCTCGACGGCCTTCTTGGGCTCCTCAAAATTGATGAAGATGGCGAGCTGGTCCTGCAGGATGCGCGCAGCAAGTGCCACGGCATCCTCCGCCTTTACGGAGCCGTCCGTCTCTACCGCCAGAGTGAGCTTGTCGTAGTCGAGGATCTGGCCTTCGCGCGTGTTCTCAACTTTATAAGAGACCTTCTTGACCGGGCTGTAGAGGCTGTCGACCGGGATCAGGCCAATCGGCGCATCCTCGGGACGGTTGCGTTCGGCCGGCACGTAGCCCTTGCCCATGTCGGCAATGAACTCCATGCGGATCGAAGCGCCCTCGTCGAGCGTGCAGATGACATGATCCGGGTTGAGGATCTCCACATCCGAGCCCGCCTCGATGTCCTTGGCGCGCGCCGGCCCAGCGCCCTCTTTCTTCAAGACCATGCGCTTCATACCCTCAGAGTGCACGCGCAGGGCAATCTCCTTAATGTTGAGGATGATGTTCGTCACATCCTCACGCACGCCGGGAATTGAAGAAAACTCATGCAGAACGCCATCGATCTGCACGGTCTTGATGGCCGCACCCTGCAGTGACGACAGCAACACGCGCCGCAGCGCGTTGCCAAGCGTCATGCCGAAACCGCGCTCTAGCGGTTCGGCAACGACTGTGGCCAGCTTTTCACGGTCGCGGCCTGGTGTCACCTCGAGCTTGGTCGGCTTGATCAGATCTTGCCAGTTTTTTTGCAGCACGTTTACCACGGGGATCCTCGCTTAGGCGTGGTCTGCATCATCGCAATGCGCAGACTCATCAGTGAAATACTGGATCACCATAAATGGCGATCACAACGCCGGGGCTGGCAATGCCAGCCGCACGGCACATCAAACGCGCCGGCGCTTACGCGGCCGGCAACCGTTATGCGGAATGGGCGTCACGTCGCGAATGGCCGTGATCTGAAAACCAACGGCCTGCAGAGCGCGCAACGCGGACTCGCGACCAGAACCAGGGCCGCACACCTGGACCTCAAGAATCTTCATGCCGTGCTCCATCGCTTTCTTGCCGGCATCCTCTGCGGCAACCTGGGCGGCATAGGGTGTCGATTTACGCGAGCCCTTGAAGCCTTTTGTTCCCGACGAAGACCAAGCGATCGTGTTGCCCTGGGCATCCGTGATCGTGATCATCGTGTTGTTGAACGAGGCGTTGACGTGCGCAACGCCAGACGTGATGTTCTTTTTCTCGCGACGGCGGACCCTTGCACGCCCCGAGGTCTGCTCTTTGGCCATTTCGTCAGGTCTCCCAAGACCGCGCTCTGCGCGGTTCCTGTCATACACAAACGGGGACAAGGCGTCGGCGGTCCCCGATAAATTGAAACATTAAGCTTTCTTCTTGCCCGCAATCGGCTTTGCGGGGCCTTTGCGCGTGCGCGCGTTCGTATGCGTGCGTTGGCCACGCACGGGCAGCCCTTTGCGGTGACGCAACCCCCGATAGCAACCCAGGTCCATCAGGCGCTTGATGTTGGTGATCACTTCACGGCGCAGGTCGCCCTCGACCAGGTAGTCGCGGTCGATCGTCTCGCGAACCTGCAGAACCTCGGCATCGGTTAGCTGGTTGACGCGACGCTCGTCGGGAATGCCCACTTTTCCACAGATGTCTTTTGCAAACTTGGGTCCGATCCCGTGGATGTATTGAAGCGCAATGACAACGCGCTTCTGCGCCGGAATGTTGACGCCTGCAATACGGGCCACGCTTCTCTCCTGAATTCTGGGCTGTCGCCGTCCCGGGTTACACCCCGGATGCAGGCACCCCGTCTGCCTTGATCCCACGCGAAAAACGCACCACTCCGGCCCGCGAGCCTCCGGGCCAGACCTCATCAAGGGTGCGTTATGAAACGCGGACTTGTAACTGAGCAACAGGTCTGCGTCAATCCGCCCAAAATGGGTTTTTTGGGCCGTCAGCAAGCGGCCAAAACCGCCTCGATTTGGCTGGAAACCTCCGGAATTGAGGCCATTCCGTCTACGCTTTTGAGCTTGCCCTTGGCGAAGTAGTAGCCGATGAGGGGCGCGGTCTCGCGATAATAGGCCATCAGCCGGTTTCTGACCGTCTCGGCATTGTCGTCTTTGCGGCGGGTGAACTGGGTCGCCCCGCACCGGTCACACACGCCCGGAACCTTCGGCTTGTGGTTGGTATCGTGATAGCTGGCGCCACAATCGGCGCACATGTAGCGCCCCGATATGCGGTCGATCAGGACCGCGTCGTCCACCTTGATCTCGATCACCGCGTCTATCTGCTTGCCCTGGGACTGCAGCAGGCTGTCAAGCCCGGCAGCCTGCTCAAGGGTGCGTGGAAAGCCGTCGAGAATGAACCCTTTGGCACAATCAGGGGCGGAGATACGCTCGGCCACGATCTTGATGACAATCTCGTCGGGGACGAGGCCGCCGGCGTCCATGATCGGGCTTGCCTTCCGGCCAATCGGCGTGCCCGCCCTCACCGCCTCGCGCAGCATGTCACCCGTTGAAAGCTGCACCAGCCCCCGCCTCTCGGTGATCCCCTCGGCTTGCGTTCCTTTGCCTGCTCCCGGTGGCCCCAGCAGGATCAGGTTCATCTTCTTCCTCTCGATGCGCCTCTAAGCTTCGCCTTCTTGATCAAGCCTTCATACTGGTGGGCAAGCAAATGGCTCTGAACCTGGGCCACCGTATCCATCGTTACGCTGACCGCGATCAAGAGCGAGGTGCCTCCGAAATAGAACGGCACGGCCGCATAAGAGATCAGGAATTCCGGCAAGACGCAAACGGCTGCAAGGTAGATGGCGCCGACAACCGTGATGCGTGTGAGCACGTAGTCGATATATTCCGCCGTCTTATCGCCAGGCCGGATGCCTGGCAGGAAGCCGCCGTACTTGCGTAAGTTGTCCGCCGTATCCTTTGGATTGAACACAACCGCCGTGTAGAAAAACGCGAAGAAAACAATCAGCGCCACGTAAATGAGGAGGTACAGCGGCTGGCCGCGCCCGAGCGAGGCAACGATCGCGTTGAGCCACTCAGGCCCCTGCCCTGCCGAGAACTGTGCCACCGTAATCGGCAAGAGCAGAAGCGAGGAGGCAAAGATCGGAGGAATGACGCCGGCGGAGTTGAGCTTCAGGGGAAGGTGCGAGGAATCGCCCTGGAACATGCGGGTGCCAACCTGGCGCTTGGGATATTGAATCAGCAGGCGGCGCTGTGCGCGCTCCATGGTGACGATGGCGCCCACCACGATCAGCATCAGCCCGAGCAGAGCAAGTAACAGGCCGGTTGAAATCGAGCCGGTGCGCGCCAACTCGAACAGTCCGACCATTGCGGATGGTAGTCCGGCCACGATGCCAGCGAAGATGATGAGCGAGATGCCGTTACCCACCCCACGCTGCGTGATCTGCTCGCCGAGCCACATCAAGAACAGCGTGCCGCCAACCAGCGTGATGACGGTCGTGAGGCGGAAGAACCAGCCCGGCTCGATCACCACTGCGCCCGCCGAGCTGCGTGAGCCCTCAAGCCCAATCGCGATGCCGTAGGCCTGAAAGGCCGCCAGCAGCACTGTCAAATAGCGGGTGTATTGGTTGATCTGCTTGCGCCCTTGCTCGCCTTCCTTTTTCAAGGCTTCGAGCTTTGGCGACATCGAGCTCATGAGCTGCATGATAATCGATGCCGAAATGTAGGGCATGATGTTCAGCGCAAAGATCGCCATGCGCTCCACGGCGCCACCGGCGAACATATTGAACATGCCAAGGATGCCGGAGGCGTTGGCGCTA
>Ga0114925_10000545_pt1 | contig 16890 bp, 17 predicted proteins | sample SumtaG_2_FD_87287 | JGI IMG/M metagenome (GOLD analysis project Ga0114925, IMG submission 87287) | Deep subsurface microbial communities from Indian Ocean to uncover new lineages of life (NeLLi) - Sumatra_00607 metaG | ecosystem: Environmental > Aquatic > Marine > Oceanic > Sediment | place... | reverse complement strand
TCTCGTTGCAGTCTCCATTCAAACTCATGCCAGCCACGATCAAAATCTCCAAGTTTTAATAATGTTTCTCCAAAACCATAGTGCAATGAAGCATTGGTTTCTTTTTGTGCAAGTGCAGACTCATAACATTCTACGGCTTCTTCGGGTCGTCCCAAACGTCGCAGTGCATGTGCAAGGTTTGTTTGTACACTAGGGTTTTCTGGTACAAGAGTAAGTGTTGTTTTGTATTGTTCTACTGCTTTTTCAAGATTGCCGATAGTTTGGTAACTGTAACCAAGAAAAAAGTTTGACTGAATATCATGCGGTTTTAATTTTAGTATCTGTTCATATAGTTTAATTGCTTCATGGAAATCATTTCGTTCTCTGCTTTTTTCTGCCTGTGTGCACAGGGTGTCAAAGTTGTTTGCGTTTGTTTGAAGGGAAAGTAAAAGAAGTATGGAGAGAAGTTTCTTCATTGCGTTTCCTTTGTTTTAATAATTTATACAACGTCAATAGTCGTTTTTGCTTTTTTCTCCTTTTGATAGTTTGTAGTTGAAAATATTTAACAAGGTTTAATTTTTCTCGAATGTTTATTTTTTCTCTCAGAGGGAGTGAGGTTTTTTTCTTCCCCCTCGTACTTATAGAGCGGAGCAAAAAAATAAAAAGAATAAGTTGTATAACTAAAATGATGAGTTGTATCACTGGATGTTTGAGAGTGGCAATCATGAGCTTCCTAGCGTAGTTCTGCTAACAAATTTTGTATCGTCTCAATAACGGATTTCCAGTTTTCATACTCTGGTTGTCGGAACAATCGTGCTGTTGGATACCAGGGTGTTTCTTTTTTATCAAGTTGCCAGCGCCACTCAGCTGATTTTGGTAGCAAAATCCAAACTGGTGTTGCCAGTGCTCCTGCAAGATGTGCAATGGAAGTGTCAACGGAAATAACCAGGTCAAGTTGTTGTACAAGTGCAGCAGTATCCATAAATCGACCGTTCGATTCATCAAAATCATTATCAAAACAATGAATAAATTTTTTTGTTTCATCAGTAAGCTGATCTATCCCATCTTGTTTTTGCAAACTATACAGTTTTATGTTTGGCAGCTGAGCAATAGATTTAAAAAGCTCAAGTGGAATTGATCGCTTTGTATATCTGTTTTGTTCCAAAAATGTATCAGGGCTTGCGTGCCAACACAGACCAACGTTCAAAACATGGTTATGTGGATTTATTGTTCGCAATTTTTTTTCCCATTGCAAAGAAAGATCGGGATCAGCTTGTAAGTAGGGTGTTGTGTTTGGAATTGTTTCTAGGGCCTGCCCGGCGAAGCCTTGTTTGTTATGTGATTTGTTTTCCATAGTTTTGTGTGAAGGGCGAAGACGGGTATTAAAAAGAAGTGGAAGACTCAAAATAGGAATAGTAAAATCAACATTAGTTGGCACCGTCCCTTTTTGTACAACTTCATCAATGTATGAGCACAAAGAAAAAAGAGGAATCAGGGGTGCCGGCGTTTCAACAATTAACTTTTTTGCGCCAATTTTTTTTAATTGTTTTGCATATCGAATAAAAAATATAGTATCACCAAGTCCGAATTCTGCGCGCAGAAGAACCGTTTTGTTAATCAAATTTTCTGGCTTTAGTTCTAAAAACCTGTTTTTGTTTGGTTCATTTTTATAGTTATGATGACGCCATTCAAACTGCTTCCACCCTTTTTCAAAATCTCCTGTTGCAAGTAGAGCTTTTGCTAGACCAAACTGTGCTCGTTCATGATTCGGGGCAAGATCGATTGTTTTTTTATAAAATGGGATTGCCTCTGCGTATTTTCCAATTGTTTTGAGCATATGAGCGCAGTTATACCATGAGGTAATATCTTGTGGCTCATCGGTAGTGATTTCCAGATATTGCTGAATAGCAAGCTCATACTGCTGCTTTTGAGCATGTTCATCTGCAAGGAACCGGCGCGCTTTTGTATATTGCGGGTCTGCGGCAATAGATTGATTGTATCGAGTTACCGCTTGATTTTTGTTGCCAAGCAAGGCGTAGATATGGCCAGTGTTGAAAAGAATGCGACAGTTGTTTGGCTGTAGATCAAGGGCTCTGTTGTACAGTTCCAGGGCTTTTTGAAGCTCACGATTTTGATAAGCGGTAAATGCAGAGTTGCAAAGTTGTATGATGTCAGCGCTTTTGCCTGCCAATAGTGCCTCTGAAAGAGGTAAAAGGGAGAGTAGAAGTATGATTTTTTTTACCATCAGAATTGTTCCTTTTTTAATGAGATTCAAGTCTGCTTACAAGGTAATACTAAAAATCGGCGCAAGAGTAAATGAGCGGTTGAGATTTTGTGGTATTTAGCTACGATTGAAAGTAGGGGTTCTATTGATTTTATCTGTTGATTATAGGGAAATAATGTCACATATTTAGAATCGAAAATAAAAAATGAAAAAATTGACTGAGCTTAATAAAAAATTATTTGATTCTGTGCAAGCCGGTGACCTTAATCTGTTGAAAAAATTGCTTTTTGATGGTGCTGATATAAATTCTCGAGATTATGACGGGGAAACAATTTTGCATGACGCTGCATTTAGTAATGATCGATTAGATATCATCAAATATTTAATTGAAGAAAAGAATTTTAAAATTAACTGTTTGGACAATGAGTTTGTAACTCCACTTCATGAAGCAGCAAGGGCAGGAAATCTAGAATTTGTAAAATACTTAGTAGAAAAGGGTGCAGATATAAACAAACAAGATATAGAAGGATCTACGGCTTTGGATTATGCCATAGATGAAGACCGTGACGATGTTATTAAGTATTTAGAGTTGAAGATGGTGCCTGAAGTTAAGTAATGAGAGAAAAAAGACTTTCATATTTTTCTTTTTCTCAACCTACTTCTCCTTTTTCATAGCCACATGCTTTAATTAAAAAACTTTTTAGATACAAGCTTTTCTTTTATTTCATCAACAACAGATTTCCAATCTTTTGGTTTTGGTTGGCGGAATAGTTTCATGGTTGGATACCACGGGGAGTCGTTTCTGTTTTGTAACCAGCGCCAGTCTGCAGTGTGCGGTAACAAAACCCATACTTGTTTGCCAAGTGCGCCGGCAAGATGTGCAACAGAGGTATCAATGGTAATAACAAGATCAAGGTGTTGTATCACTGCAGCAGTGTCCATAAACGCGCCATGTTTTTCGTCAAATTTTTTTCCAAATGAATGTACAAGGTAGCTTTGCGGAAGTTTTTTTAGTTGATCAAGCCCGTCAACTTTTTGCAAACTATACAAACGAACATTTTTTATGTCAGATAGTTGAGCTAACAATTTGAGTGGAATTGATTTTGACTCTCCATCTTTTTGTACAATTGTGTTGTCAGAATTTTTATGTGGATCAGCATGCCAACAAATACCAATATTAAAGCTTTCTGGATCGATGTGGCTGGACCATTTCTGTTCGAGGTTTTTGTCTGCATGTAAGTACGGAATATCATCAGAAATTGTTTCCAATGCCTGCCCGACGAAGCCTTGCTTGTCTGTAGAGGCGTTTGCAAGGTTGGGGCGTAGACGGGTGTTGAAAATAAACGGCAAACTCATCAGTTGGCAAGTAAAATCTGAATGTATGTTTTGATTTTGTTTTGTAACAACGGTATCAATGTAAGGACATAATGACAGTAACTCTACTAATGGTTTTTGACCTTCAACAATAACTGTTGCTCCTTTTTCTTTTAGCAACTTTGCATACCTAATAAATTGCATAGTATCGCCAAGACCAAACTCTGTTTTGAGTAATACTGTTTTTTTATCCAATCGCTCATGGTTTTGAAGATAGTTTTTTAGTTTTTGATTATATGAAGGAGGATGAAACCAGCGATATTCAAAAAGCGGAAGTCCTTTTTCAAAATTTCCTGAAATTAAGTAGGCATGTGAAGCGCTTAATTTTACTTTTGGATTGTGTGTGTAGTTTGGATGAGCAAATATTTTTTCATAAAGTTCTATTGCTTCATCATAGCGATGCAATTTTTTAAGAACATATGCGGTATCAAACATCAGTTGTGTGTTTTCTGGATCATTCTGCAAAAGTTCTTTATATAAACAAAATGATTTTTGGTAGTTGCCTTGTTGAGCGTAGAAAAAGGCGGTTTTGAGGTTGTTTGGGGTTTCTTTTTTTTTAGGTATTAATTTTTCAAGATCTTTTAAAAGTTTTTTTTGTACGTGTGACCAATCTCCCGATTTTCTTTGTCGAAACAGTTTTACAGTTGGGTACCACGGAGAATCATCGCGGTACATAAGCCAGCGCCATTCTGCAGGAAACGGTAACACAATCCACGTTTTTACTCCAAGTCCGCCAGCTAAATGTGCAATAGATGTATCTGCTGTAATTACAAGATCAAGTTGTTTTATAATTGCCGCAGTATCCATAAACGGACCATTTTTTGTATCAAGTTCATCAAACGTGTGAAGATGTATGTTTTTTGGAAGATTATCAAGTTGGTCAAGGCCAGTGAACTTTTGCAAACTATAAAACTGAACGTTATCCATCTGTAGTAAAGGAAGCATTTTTTTGAGCGGCATAAATTTTGATTGTCCGTGTGCAGCATCACCGTACCAACAAATTCCAATCTTCAACATTTTTGGTGAAGATTGTCCGAAGAAACCCTGGTTTTGACCAGGAGTGACGACGGGCTTCTCTAATTCATTATCACAAAAAAGATACGGAATTTTATTTGGAATAGATTGTAGTGTGGTTTTAAATACTGCGGGCAGATCAAGTAACGGGATTTGATAATCATAGATCGGTAATGATGCTCCTATTGCAATTAGTTTATCGATGTACGGGCACAAAGAAAGAAGTTTGAACAGCGGTGGTTGTGCTTCAATAATGACGGTTGCACCTTGTTCTTTTAGTAGCTGTGCGTATCGAATAAAATGGAGAGTGTCGCCAAGTCCTTGTTCGCATCGAATTAAAATTACTTTTTCAAAAAGATCTTCACCTGACCACATGTTTTCAAGTGGATATGCAAAGGCGCGAGGAGTTTTTTTTGGTCGTTTCCATCGGGCTTTGTACTGTTCCCAACCTTGAGCAAAATTTCCAAGTGAGAGGTTTGACATTGCGCAACAAAAGGTTGTTTCTGGTGTATGTACAGGTAACAACATTGCTTTTTTGTAGTGTTCTATTGCTTCATAGTGTTTTGCCAGATGTCGTGCAAGGGTAAAGCCAATGTTGTGATGAAAATATTCATATGTTTGTTCAAGGCTGACTAGTTTTTTAAATGTTGATACTGCTTGTACCGCGTTTCCGGCGTTAAAAAAATGGGTTCCAAGTTCTAGAAGGAATAGCGCGATCTCATCGTTTTTTGTTTTGTCACCTGCGTACAAATTGAGTGCACGATCAACAAAATATAGAACATGTTCATACTTTTGAAGATCTTTTAAAAGACGTGCTGTTTTGTAAAGAGCATCAGGATTATTTGGATTTTCTCTTATTATTGCCAGTTGTTGTTTGAGCTTTTGTTGTTTTGTTGAAGGAAACAGGGTGGTTGTGGTTAGGAGTGAGAAAAGAAAGAGACAGGTGTATTTATGCTTCATATAATTCCTTTAGTGCTTGTGCAACATGTTCTATAACTGTTTTCCAATCAAACGGTGTTTTTTGTTTAAATATTTTTATAGTTGGATACCACGGTGAGTCGGTGCGACCATGAATCCATCTCCAATCGGTAGAAAATGGCAACAGTAACCAAACAGGTTTGCCAAGTGCACCAGCAAGATGTGCAATTGAAGTGTCAACCGTGATAACTAAATCAAGATTTTCAATAATTGCTGCAGTGTCCATGAATGCACCATTGTTTTTGTCAAAATCATCGCCAAAATCGGTGCTGTCTTTGTGTAAGTTGTACCAATAAATTGATTCACTTGTTTGAAGCTTTTGCAAAAGTTCAAGAGGGACAGAACGGTGCGCAATTGGTAATCGGCTTTCATCATTTTTTAAATCTGCAATGAAACAATATCCAATTTTTATACCAGGTTTTGGTAACTTTTTTTTCCAGTATTCAACTAATGTTTTGTCTGCAAAGAGGTACGGAATATTTTTGGGAATGGTTTTTTCATTGGAATTGAATATTGCAGGCAATGCCATCAAGCTTGTTTGGTCATCATGATTTGGAACATTGTGTTTTGTAGGAATAAGTGTATCGATATACGGACAAAGTGATAGGAGCTTGAGCATTGGTTTGCTTTCTTGCACTATCACATGTGCGTCCATTTCATGCAGAACCTGTGCGTATCGAACAAATTGCATTGTGTCTCCAAAGCCACCCTGTTTGCGCAGCAAAATAGTTTTTCCTTTAAGTTCTTTGTTTATAATCCAGGTTCGTAGTTGTTCGGCATAGAGATTATTTTTTTTCAGATAGGGATTATACCATTGCCATCCGTTTTCAAAATCACCTTTTTGCAGATACGTAAGAGCGCAAGCAAATTCAGAATGAAAATAATTGGGATCAATTTGTAATGCGTGTTTATAAGATTCAATTGCATCATCTAAATATCCTGCAATTTTTAAATTGTATCCAAGATTGTGATGTAGTTGTGCGCTGTGCGGTGTGTGAGTAATCATTTTTTTGTAACATGCAATTGCGTGTTGATAGACACCATATTTGCAGTACTGATTTGCTAAAAAAAATAATCCTTTGTACGAACGAGGATTGTGTGCAATTGCTTTTTGCAGCAAGCAGATTGCATGTGCATCGTCAGTTGTATTGAGTGCTTGGTGAATAAAATTATTTTCTTGTTGGGAAATTATTGTTTGAGTTTGAATAAATAGAAAAATAAAAAGAATACGTTTCATTATTGTTCTGCGAGTAGTTTTTTCAACTCCTTTACAACCGTTTGTATGACAGATTCCCAGTCGCCAGGTTTTGGTTGCCTAAATAAGCGCATATTTGGATACCATGGTGAATCAGATTCACGTAACATCCATCTCCAGTCTGCAGGTTCAGGTAAAATAACCCAAACAGGAACACCAAGACCTCCTGCGAGATGACCAATTGATGTGTCTACTGTAAGAACTAGGTCAAGGTTTTTCATTACTGCGGCAGTGTCCATGAATCGTCCGTTACTATTATCAAAATCTCCTTCAAAAATATGCAAGTTAAAATCATCAGGAAGATTTTGTAGCTGTTTCTCCCCAGTCATTTTTTGCAAACAATACAGTTGCACACCAGGAAGTTCACTGATTGGTGCAAACTCTAAAAGTTCAATTGATTTTGCCGCGACAGCATTGCGTAAAAACGGTGTGCTGTAGTTTGGATTTCCCTGCCAACAGATACCAACATTCAACAACTTTGTTGAATGTTGTTTTATATATTGAGACCACTCCTGCACGAGTTGTTCATCGGCATACAGATAGGGAATATCTGCAGGGATGGTATCCACTTCTATTTCTAAAATACGAGGAAGACTCATAAGAGGTGCATGTACATCAAAAGGAACAGAAAAACCGTGAAGCGAAACAACTTTATCGATGTACGGACATTCGGTTAAAATTTTCACCAACGGATTTTGTGATGCAACAACAACGGTTCCACCTGATTCTTTTGCAATTTGTGCTAAGCGAATAAATTGAAATGTATCACCAAGGCCTTGTTCGGCATGAAGCAAAATTGTTTTGCCATATAAAGGCGAGCCGTCCCACACTGGTTGTTCAAAATTTCTAAAAAATTTTCCTGGTTTTTCCCAGCGCCATTCATATTCTTCCCAACCATCTTTAAAATTTTCAACCATGATGTAGGAAATACCAAGACCAAAGTGTGCTTCTGCATGATTAGGGTTGAGCTCAATTGCGCGGTGATAATAATCGAATGCTTCATGAATCCGTCCAAGTTTTTTGAGGGTGTATGCGATATTGTAGGTGATTGACGAACTGTTTGGAATTTTTCTATGTAGTTCTTGATACAACATCAAGGCGTGTTCAGTGTTGTTTGACATATTGAGTGTGTTTGCATAATCAAGTTTGCATTGTGTATTGTCTGGAGAAATAGTAAGGGCTGTTTTAAAATGCTCAATCGCTTCATCAAATTGTCGTAGGTCAGATAACGATCGGCCTAGAAATTGGTGAGCTTGGGCGTTGTGCGGATTGATTGCAAGCATTGCTTTGTAGTACTGACATGCCTCTTTATATCTACCTTCATCTTTTAATAAATTCCCAAACATTAGGTGTGCTTTTTCGTAGTCTGGATACACGGCAATAGCCTCACGATAGCATTTTTCTGCTTCTTTTTTGTTGCCAATGTTTACGTATGCAAGTCCTTTATTAAAATGTGCTTGATGGCAGTTTGGTTTAAGCGAATTGTTTTATTGTAGTACTGAATTGCTTCCACATAATTCTGGCTTTTGAACAGTTCTGTTGCTTTATAAAAATGATTTTGGAAGGTGGCGGGGTGTGAAGTATCTGCCAATGCAGTTGTTACAGAAAAAATGAATACAAAAAGAGAAAGAGTTCTTTTGTCGTTCATACTACTCTCCGGTTTTTTATGAATTGATGTGAGTAACCGGTCTTTTTTTTACTACAAAAGAGTAAGACTGTGAAGGACTTTATTTTTTTTCAAGATAGATTTGGAGATTTCCCTCAAAATCAAGTTCTACGTAACTGCTAATCGGTGTTGATCAAACCACAAATATGATGTATAAATTGATCTGGGTAACTTTAACAACTTTAACTTACACAAGGAGAATTAGATGAATGTTTCCAAATTTAATGTGATACTTTCAGGTCTTTTTTTAATGTCCTTTTTAACAATCAATGCTTCAGAGAAAGATGTTCTTTTAAAGAAGTTAAGATCTGGAAAAGGAGGGTGTTTAAAAGGTAAAAATATTATAATTACATGCAAAAAAGCACCAAACAAAGACGTTCCTTCTTTTGGATTAGGTGATGGATTTTTGTATTTAAGAGTTCTTACTGAGTATCTTGAGACTAAGTACAAGGCGAATGTTTCTGTTGTTCCCCCAAAACCACTTGTAAAGTTTTTTAATCTTTGTTCAAATATAAAAATAGCCAACGAGGGTGATAAAAAAGAAAATACAATAATTGTAGATTGTGTAGAGCTGCTTGATAATATAGATGGTCTGGAAAATTTTGAAAGTAAAAAAAGATTTTTGGATAAAACTAAGCTCTGGGCAAACCGAGAGGTGAATGATTTAGTAGAAGTGTTCAAAAAGTTAAACAAAATCCCAGTTATAGTAACTAGACAGTCAGCCCATTACAAGTTCAAATCAAAAGAAGAAGAAAAGACGATGGCCTATTTGAATGAGCGATCGATTTCTCGGGAAAAGCTTGCCAAAATTCTAAAGAAGAAACCAGAGCACATAGAAGTTTTCAACATGCAGTTTGAAGATCAAAAGGAGCTGGATATTGAAAATACAAAAAAACCGGTAACAGTATATCCAAGCTATAACAAGCGAGCTGGAGCATTTGTCAGAGATGCAATTTTACTCAAGGCAGCTTTAAAAGCTGGAGGCCAAATTGTTTCCATTGATACTGCTGCAGCAATGCTTGCTATTGGAGTTCCTGAAGCGGAAGACAAACGCAAAAATATTATTATTCTTCTTGGGAAGGCACATAATAGCAGATGGAAAAAACCATTTTTGAAAAAAGATGGTTCAGTTTCATGGTCAAAAAATGTACTTTTTCTTGTTCAAAAGAAAAGAAAAGACTGGTCTGCCGTTGGAAAAATGCTGAACAAAATTTGGAGCTCATTGAAGAAAAAAGAAAGTTAGTTGTTTGTCAGAACTTGATGTTTATGCGGGTGCTTAAAGGCACCCGCTTTTTTTATGAGAAAGTTTATTTTTTTACAAGCAAGATAGACTTGAAGATTGCCCTCAAAATCAAGTTCTACGTAATCGCTAAACTGTAACTTTTTAAGTATGATTTTTTCTATGCCATGCTGACGTAAAGACATAATTTTAAGGAATTCGGTATTAGATATATTGTAATGTTGTGATTCATCTTTAGGGTTTTTTGAGGAGATGTGCACAAGTTTTATTGAAAATTTTTGATTATAGTATTTTTTCGGCATATATGATGCATGTGCTGAAAGGGTTGCCAAAAGGGTGAGGGCCAAAAAAGTTTTTTTCATCATTGTTCCTTGTTATTTTGTGGGTGCCAATTGGAAAGAAATAATTTTAATGCTTGCAAACCATCTTTTTTCAACGCATTTGTCAAAACGAATGGTTGGTATGTTTCAACTGTTTTTAAAAGTGTTTCATTATCTTCAAAATTAACTTTGTCGGATTTATTAAAAACGTAAACCATTTTTTTGTCAACGTTTAGATCGTGTAAAATTTCATGCACAACCTTGATATGTAACTCCCAGGTTGGATCTGAAATGTCCACAACGTGCAATAAAAGATCTGCGTAATGAAGTTCATCAAGGGTTGATTTAAATGCTTCAATCAGATGGTGTGGTAGATTTTGAATGAATCCAACCGAGTCAGAAATCAATCCTTTTTTTTCTCCATCGATGTACAGTGCTCTGGTTGTAGTATCAAGTGTTGCAAATAGTTTGTCTTCTGCAAGGACCGAACTCTTGGTAAGAGTGTTTAAAATTGTTGATTTTCCTGCATTGGTATAACCAATGAGGAAGGCGTGAGGAACTTTGTTTTCTAGTCTTTTTTTTCGTTGAATATCTCGAGAATTTTTAATTTTTTGTAACTTTTTTTTCAGTTTCAAAATTTGATTGCCAATGTCCCGTGTTTCTTTTTCTTTTGCTGTTTCACCAAAACCACCACGTAAGCCAACAATTCCTCGCTGCTGACTCATGTTAATGCCTTTTCCTGCCAAGCGGGATTTTTTGTGTTTCAATAGTGCAACCGCAACCTGAGTTTTTCCTTCGGCTGAATGTGCTGATTTTTCAAAAATTTCTAAAATTAGTTTTGTTCTATCAAATACATGAACGTTGAGCATATCAGAAAGATTTCGCTCTTGTTGTGCCGTTAATGGTTCTGAGCAGATAAGTTCTTCAATGTTTTTCTTGTCACACAGCTCTTTGAGCTCTTCAAGTTTTCCTTTTGACAAAAAATAGACCGGGCTGATTTCTCGCAGTTTTATAAACAGTTTTTCGTGATAGGTGACACCGCTTGTTTTGATAAGCGAAAGAAACTCCTGAAAATAAGAGTCTATATCCTTTGTTCTGTTGTATGGAGCTTGTATGCCCAAAATAAGGACTTTGGGAAGGTATGTGGTCTGATGAACAGCCTGCTTTGTCATGAGTGATATATCCATTTTTAAGGTGATTAATGTCGTCCATTACTATAAATAATGCTAATAGAATGGGATTTTTTGTCAAAGGGATGTGCGGGTGAGGATAATACAGTCGTAGGGAAAGCGGTGGCCGTTTTCTTGTATTTGTTTGAGGTTTTGTTGATATTTTGTTGATCCAGATGCAGTATGTTGTGTTTTTGCAAGTCGATTTTTTAAAGCCTTTCCCCGCTTTGTTTTTGTTCCAGCGATATTGAAAGTTGCGGAGTTATAAGTTAGAGAATGAGAAAGAAGACTACCAATAAAGACCTTGATTTTGTTTTTGCGTTTGTTTTTTCTAAGTTCTTTTACTTCTTTTTTCGGCAGGTAATTTTCAGGTTTTGTAGTGCATATTTGCGGTAAGCTGTTTATCTGCTTTTCTAGCTTTTCAAATTGATTAATAGCATCTTTCAATTGTTCATTTTTTGAATAAAAAAGTGTTATGTTTATAATCAGTTCTTGCTTGTTGAGTTGTTTTTCTAGGGCGGAGAGCTTTTTTTTAAAGTTTGATTCGGAAACGACTTTACGCATTCCCTTTGCAGAAGGAGTCAAAAATAATGATGCGGATGCAAAAAAGGCTAGAGAGGACGAGTATATATTCATGTGAGATTTTTCGTATCTATTGTTGTGTTGTGATAATGCAATCGATATTTTCTTTTCGCCCGGAAAAGCGGTGTTTTTTTGATCTGTAATTTGCTATATCAATTAGAGTTTCAATTTTGTTTTTCAGATTCTTTGCTTTTTTTGTTTTATTGCCATGTTTGTATTCTGGATGTGTGCTTACAATAACACCGCCAAGCGCTGAAAAGGATGTACGTTTTTTTTGTATTATAAACATTGGAAGAGCTTCGATCTGTCTTTTGAGTTTTTCAAGTTTTTCAACTTCCGTATCTAATGTTTTTTTTTCTGAGTAAAAGAGTCTTACGCTTTTTTCTTTTTTTTCTATGATCTCTTCTTGTTTTTTAAAGCCTTGTTCTATGTTGCTGAACTTTTTCTTAATCTCTGATTCAGAGTAGGTTCCTCTATCCATTCCCTTAAGAGCGGGAACTAGAAGTAATGTCATCAATATAATATGTGGTATGCGTATATTCATTTGAAACTCCACTTTTGCCTATTTTATAGTACTATTTTACTATTAATGTTGGAATAAAGCACAACGAAGTCAAGGAATATTCTGGAGTTTTGTACATGTTTGATTTTTTATCCAAAAGTTTTTCTCGCGTATTTTCAAGTATTGTTGGCACTGGAGCATTGACTGAGAAGAACGTCCAAGAGGCTCTTGATAAGGTGAAAGATTCACTTTTGCAAGCAGATGTGCCACATGCATTGGTCGATGAATTTGTGGAAAGTATTTCTAAAGAAATTGTTGGTCAAAAGGTTACAAAATCACTTAAGCCTGGTGAGCAGTTTATAAAGGTCGTACATAAACGATTACTGGATTTTTTGGGTGGGCAAAGCAATCTGAATTCGGATTCATTATTTCAGATTCCATCAACCATCATGGTTATGGGTTTGCAAGGATCAGGAAAAACAACAAGCATTGCCAAGCTTGCTCATTTTGTACAAAAACAGGCAAAAAAACGAAACAAAACTCGTGAAATATTATTAGCGTCAGTCGACTTTTACCGTCCTGCAGCTGTTGATCAGTTAGAAATCTTGGCAAAACAGGTTGGTGTGTCATTTTACAGAGCAACAAATACAGATCCTGTTAGTGCATCAGAAGAAATAGCGGCATATGCAAAAAAGAACCACTATGAGCTTGTTTTTCTTGATACGGCAGGGCGTCTGCATGTCGATAATAAAATGTTGCAAGAGCTTCGTGATATCGATTCGTTAGTAAAGCCGAAATATAAGCTTCTTGTTCTGGATGCTATGACGGGTCAGGAGTCTTTGAATGTTGCTAAGGCGTTTGCTCAGTCTGTTGAGTTTCATTCAGCTGTTTTAACAAAAATGGACAGTGATACGCGTGGTGGTGCTGCATTTGCGTTTCGATATGCGTTGAAAAAACCGATTTTATGTGTTGGAATTGGAGAAACGGTTGCAGATTTTGAGCGTTTTCGTCCCGAACGAATGGCAGACAGAATTCTTGGTATGGGTGATGTACTAAGCTTGATTGAAAAGGCAGAAGAGAAAATAAAAAAAGAGGAGCAAGAGTCGGTATTGCGTTCATTTAGAAGAGGCAAACTGACTTTGCAGGATTTTGCTGATCAGATGGGCATGGTGAGTAAGTTGGGATCACTCTCTACGCTGGCAAAATATTTGCCTGGTATTGGTGGTGCACAGCTTTCTCCAGAAATGATTCAAAAAGGTGAGCAGGATATGAAGCGATTTAAAGCAATATTGAGCTCAATGACTCCAAAAGAGCGTCTCTGTCCTAAGATTCTTAACGGTTCACGCAAGGAGCGGATTGCTAAAGGAGCAGGCGTTCTAGCGTCTGATATCAATAGTTTATTGCGGCGATTTGAAGAAAGTCAGCAATTTGCTAAACTATTCAAGAGGTTCGGTCGTTTTTAGAACCTTTTTTTCGTTTTTTAACCCTTAATACGAGAACATGAGACGTCTTCAAGAAAGGTATTTATGGCAGTAAGAATTAGATTGTCCCGCATTGGAAAAAAGAAAACTCCTTTCTATCGCATTGTTGCGGTAGATGGACGCAAAAAAAGAGATGGGGCATGTTTAGAAAACCTTGGCTCATATGATGGGCTCAAAGGAAAACTCGTTCAGTTCAACAAAGAGCGTATCGATCACTGGATTGGTCTTGGCGCGATACCATCAGATGCAGTAAAGAAGTTACAAAAACTCTATGCTAAATCTGGTGTACAAGGTAACGCCTAAAATAGCATGCTCATAGAATTTGTTGAATTTATCATAACGGAGTTAGTCGAAGATCGTTCTTCTGTAACTGTTAGTTCAGTCCATCAGGATGGTAAGCAGAACATTACAGTTCGCGTGAGTGAACAAGATTTCGGTAGAGTTATAGGAAAAGGTGGACAAACTATTCGTTCTATCCGCTCACTAATCTCCTCTTTGAATAAAGATAAAAGCAACCCTGTTGTGGTTGAAATTACAAAATAAATGAAGATCTCAATTCTTTCGGTTTTTCCCGAATTATATGATCGTTTTCTTGATACAAGTTTATTAAAGCGAGCCCGTGAAGCGGGGCTCGTTTCGTTTGATCTTGAGTCATTTTTTTCATATACAAAGCCAGGTGAGAATATCGACGCACCAACATTCGGTCATGGTGCAGGAATGCTGATTAAGCCTCAAGTGGTTCAAAAAGCGGTTGAGGAAAAAGAGAAACTTCATGGGAAAGCATACAAAATTTTTTTCTCACCACATGGCAAAAAATTAGATCAAAATTTGTTGAAGAAAATGGTTGCAAGAGCTCAAAAAAGTGGGCACCTAATGCTTTTGCCTGCAAGATACGAAGGTATGGATGCTCGTGTTGAGGAGCACTATGCTGACGAGATAGTATCTGTTGGTGATTTTGTACTCATGGGTGGTGATATTCCAGCTATGATACTTTTGGAAGGATTGTTGCGTTTGATTCCTGGTATTGTTGGGAGTCAGGAGTCAGTTGAGCGTGATTCATTCACTACCGCTTTTGTTGACCATCCAGAGTACACACAACCTGTTGTATGGCAGGGGAAAGAAGTTCCGAGTGTAGTACGTTCTGGTAATCATGCGGCAATGAATCAATGGCGTTTACAGCAAGCGGTACAGCGTTCTGTTGTAAATCATTTTGATTGGGTTCGATCGGCTACATTGCAAGAAGAAGAAAAAAAAATGGTGTGGCAAGTTATGCCAAATCATTACGTTGCATTGATGCATGATCAGGTTCTTATTGGACCTGAGAAGAAAGAAGGAACGACCTCGGTTACATCGATTGATATTCACGATATTGCTAGATCGGCAAAAACATTTGGGTTTGAGCAGTATTTTATTGTGACTCCACTTGTGGACCAGAAAAAGATTGTTAAAAAGTTGCTAGGATTTTGGCAAGAGGGAATAGGTGTTGAATATAATCCAAAGCGTCATAAAGCGCTCAGGTCTGTACAACTGTTAGATTCTCTTGACGATGTGCTTGCAGCAATTGAAAAAAAAGAGGGAAAACGTCCGATTATAATTACAACATCGGCAAAACCATCACAGGAAAAATCAATTACATTTTATGATCAGGCAAAGGTGTGGAGCCTGGATCGTCCAGTGTTACTTTTATTTGGAACGGGGCAAGGGATGGCAGAAACACTAATGAAGAAGTCTGATTTTACCTTGGTGCCAATTGAAGGCATTTCAGATTTTAATCACCTTTCTGTTAGGTCTGCAGTAGCAATTGTTATGGATAGGTGGATCGGTTTGAATAGAAGAAAAGCCGATTTGTCGTTGGCAGAACAATGAATTTAACGTATATTAGTTTATAATCTTATATATTTTTAGCAAAGTTTGATTAGAGCTCTTTTTGAAGGAAGACAATGAAATCCAAACAATATTCAAGAGAAACAATTCGTGAGATCGGGATGTTCGATCGTAATTTTCCAGAATTCTCAGTTGGTGATGCGATAGCAGTTTCCCAGCGTATTCGTGAGGGTAGCAAGGAACGTTTGCAGGTTTTTGAAGGTGACGTTATTGCGAGGCATACAGAAGGTGCATCAAGTACGTTTACAGTTAGAAAAATTGGTGCAAATTCTATTCCAGTAGAGCGAATATTCCCATACTATTCTCCCATGATTGAATCCATAAAATTTGTTCGTAGAGGTAAAGTGCGCAGAGCGAAACTGTACTATATGAGAGATCGTATCGGTAAAGCTGCTCGTGTCCAAGAAAAAGTACTTACCAAAGAGCAAAAGAACTTATACGTTCCAAGAGATTAGGAAAAGTTGCTACAGTTACAGTTGTTGAAAAAACAAAAGCAGTAACTACTAAAGAAGTTGCATCAGAAGAATAAATCTGTTGAAAAGGAGTTGCAGTGAGGCTGGGTAGTTTGCAAACATTGTCTATGTGTTGTTTGCTTATACTTCCTGCCTGTGGAACTCTTTCTAAAAAAATAAAAAAGTCGGATCGTTATGCAGAACATAATGATTCGACTTTTTTGCCTGTCTCAGAAGATGAAATCCGTGACGCGGTTCGTCAGCAGTACAGTACGCAACAAGAAGATTTAGTTGCTGTTATACCTCCAAAAAAAATGTCTCGAAAACAGAAAAAACGATTTATTTCAAATCGTGTGGAAGAAAAAGAGGCAAAACTGATTGATATTCCTCTGCTATTAAATGCACAGCCAATAGAACGGTTTTTTCTTGATGAAGAGGGAGAAATACCACATACAGAGCTTGGTTATTCTGTTTCGTTGTCTCCAGAAGAACTTATTGATTTTTTCAACAAAGGGATGGAGTGTCATGGATGGAGGAAAACATTAGAATTGTCAGGCTCTGAAAATTTTATATTATTTTCAAAACCCGATCGATTTTGTTTCGTTTCTATTCGTCCACAAGGTTTAGTTTGCAATGTTGTGCTGTGTGTTGGGAATTTTTGATAAATAACAGGTTAATCGTCTTCTGGGTCATCGCTTTCGTTGTTTTCTTGTTCTTCTTCAAAGCAGTGTTTTTCGTCAAACTCAAAAGGACGATAATGTGACGGTTCT
>Ga0114925_10000542_pt1 | contig 16919 bp, 22 predicted proteins | sample SumtaG_2_FD_87287 | JGI IMG/M metagenome (GOLD analysis project Ga0114925, IMG submission 87287) | Deep subsurface microbial communities from Indian Ocean to uncover new lineages of life (NeLLi) - Sumatra_00607 metaG | ecosystem: Environmental > Aquatic > Marine > Oceanic > Sediment | place... | reverse complement strand
TGGACAGGCCGAACGTTGGGTAAGGTCACAGCAGAGAATTCAAAGTGGCATACAGTTCGAGAGTACGGTGTAAAGTACATCTACTTTTCCGTGCTCAGGCCAGATACTGATATTATCGTACTGGTTGAGGATGTTATCTCAGCTATCAAGGTCTGGAAAGCAGGGTATAATGCAATTGCCCTGCTAACCACCTATGTGCCCAACGAATTATACCTTGGGCTCAAAAAGTACAATATAAAGATCTGGCTCGACCCGGATGCCGTAGGTAAGAGCATGGGCTTTGTTTCAAAGTTTAGTGCAATGGGCCACTCGGCCAAGCATTTAGCCTATTTTAGAGACCCAAAGGACTGCCCAATCATCGAGATCCCGGGGATTGTTGAGTGACCACTATGTGGTACTTGACATCCCCAAATTAATGCACATATAAATTAACATAGAAAGGAAAAGTGAATGGGAATTGAGGTTTATAAGCTTAGCCGTCCCACTCTACGTGTGGCTAAGCACATAATAGCTGAATATGATCTGCACGAAAAAGCCCAGACAATACGTGAAGCCACAATTTGTCGGGGCTGTCTTTATTATAAGACCTGTCAATATTCGATTTACCAAACGTCTGCTAAAGAGAGGGAAAGACATGCAAGAGATAATGATATTGAAACACTTTATGCTGGCAAGAGCAATTCAGTATAAATATTACCAGAATATTAAAAAGGTTGATAACCTACAAAAGGAATATCAGATGCTCTTTGCACGAATTGATGAACTATACCAGCTATTTCCAGACAAGGGATCGATCACCCCGGACGAGCTCAAGACGTACTTGCTCTATAAAATGCCATCCTATCGTGATATGGATTTCTTGGCCGGCCTGATTGACACGGCTCAAGAGGCCGATGTCGGTGAAGGAGTGACCGAACTGGTATTAACCCAATTGGCTGAACGTCACATTGCCAGCAAGATCGTGGCAACCCTAACCCCGGTACTTGAGAATGCTAAGTTTGAGCAGATACCTAAAGTTGCTGATCTGGTGCAGGACTACAACGATCTGGCCGGGGCAATGGTCTCTGACCACCGGCTCTCCTCATGTGACCTTAGCATTAAAGAGTTGGTTGCTGAAAAACAATCACAAACCGGCCTTTCTTGGCCGTTAACGAAGCTTCAGGATGCCATGGGTGATGCAGAGTATGGCAAGTCTGGTGTGGTTTTTGCCAGACCCGAAACTGGTAAGACTTCCTTTGGAATTACACTGGCTGCTCACTGGGCCGGCTGCATGATCAACGATCCTAAATGGGTCGGCCTTTACTTTGGCTGTGAGGAAGGTATCGAGGTTCATAAGCTAAGGTTCACCCAATCAATCCTTGGATGCCGGGAAGAGCACTTGTTTCAGGCACCTGACCGTGCCCAATCTGAGGCCCTGAAAAGGGGCTTTGATAAATTCAAATTCTTTGGTTCAGTTGTCAGTACTCGTGACATAGAGCAACTGCTCAAGATGTACCGACCTAAAGTAATTGTGATTGATCAGACTCCAAAGATCTATAAGCCCGGGCAACCCGAATCAGAGGTTCAACGTCTGGGCCAAATCTTTTTGTGGGTACGTCAGCATGCCAAGGACGATGACCTGTTGGCTATCAATCTGATGCAGGCTGCAGCCACGGCTGAGAACAAGCAGTGGTTGAGCCAAACTGATATGCATAATTCGAAGACGGACGTGGCAGGGGAGACTGACTGGGCCATTGGTATTGGCATGGTGAATGAGCCGGGGATGGAATACCAACGGTTCCTGAGCCTATGCCGTAACAAAGGTGGTCCTCATGCACGTTTCCAAAGCTACTTTGATTTTAATCGGTGCAAGTATTATGATAAAGCACCAGTACGAAAAGGAGCAGGCAATGCCAAAACAAAAACCCCGTAGTCATCCACCCACAACAATATTCGGAGAGGAAGTTAAAAAGGGAGACGAGATCCTGTACATGTACAAGTCGGACGGAGTTGGCATCCAATTCTGTTATGGCAAGGTAACCAAGATCCATTGGAAAGCCGACTCGTTTTACACGTATCAGCACTTTACAGTGCACGTTCACAAAACCTTTGAACTGAACGGCTACAAAAAAGGTCCGTGTGATATGAAAGTGTATCTCACAAACCCAACAATACTCAAGGTTGGCACCACTATCCATATGCCCACCGATACCATCATAGAAGGGACAAGCTAATGATCACTGCTTCATTTGACTTTGAAACCAGCATGGCACCGACCCTGCATCCTTGGCAAGAGGGTGCATTTCCGGTAGTCGTGGGGCTGCTGTTTGATGATGGCTCTTATTATGACTGGTGGTTCGAGCATGATGAAGTGAGACAGTGGGATAATACGGACGATTTAGTTTACCATCTCAAGGCAGTGGATCTTTTGGTCGGTCATAATGAGAAGTTTGATTTGAACTGGCTAAGATATCTGGAAGTGCCCTACGAGGGGAAATATTGGTGCACTCAAACAGTAGAATATTTATTGTCCGGGCAGAAGTATAAGGATGCAACCTTGGCAGACACTGCCATACGTAGGGGGCAGCCTGAAAAGCTGGATATCGTCAAGGGCTACTGGGACAGGGGAGTCAACACCAATAAAATCCCCAAGCATATCCTTGGTAAATACTGCAGACAGGACAACGTGTCCACACTGGCAATCTACCACGACCAGAAGAACGAATTGGATATCGAAAAGCCTCACCTGAGGCAGATCATAACCATCCATAATAATACCACTCCAATCTTGAGTGAAATTGAAAGCAATGGTATGGGGATTGATACTAAAGGTCTCCAAGGTATGGGCCAGAAGTTTAAGATCCAGCTTGACGAGATGGATCATAATCTTAAGACCCTCTTCAGGATGAAGGACTTGAACCTGCAGAGCAAGGATGAACTAAGTGCTGTATTATACGGTGGTATTATTAAACGTGACTGCAAGGTGCCCAAGGACAAGGAACGATGGGCAACCCGGAAGGAACCGTACACCTTCACCTATAAACATGGGGGTACCACAACGAAGTATAGAACGGTGAGGTTTCGAGAGCAATATACCGTGCAAGTCAACGGCACCAAGGATATCAAGGTTGCCGGTGCAGGATTCCCTACCGACAAGGGCATGAAGCTCAAGAAAGAGGGATACTTTAAGACTGGCATTGAGATTATTAAAAACCTTCCAGCCGGCACGTCAGTTAGACGTGAAATAAAAAAGGAATTAATTAACCGTGCAAAAATCAGTAAGCTTGTTTCGACTGTGCTTGGCAGTGAGCCGGGCAAAGGGTATATGTCTAAGATCCAAATTGATGGCCGTATGCACCCTCAGTATAATCAAAGCCGTACTGGTACTGGTAGGTACAGCTCAAAAGATCCCAACGGCCAGAATTTTCCCAGATCTAAAGAAGACCAAGACGGATTCCTTAATCCTCTCAAGACTATATTCATACCTACCGTCTCGGTTTTTGATGGTGGCTGCATTGCTTCAGGAGACTTGGGACAGCTTGAGTGGAGAGTGGCAGCATTTCTCAGCCAAGACCCGGTAGCAATGGATGAAATTGCCCGGGGTATCGATGCTCATGCAGATAATGCTATCAAATTCTTTGGTGACATTAAGTTTAGACAGGATGCTAAGATCATGACCTTCCGTCTGTTGTACGGGGGCACAGCTTACTCCTTCTTTATCGATCCGTTAATGCCGAACTTCTCTTTAAAGAAATGGAATCAGATAGTTCAGGCCTACTATCGTAAGTACTCTGTACTTGCAGAGTGGCAGGCATCTAACATCAGACTGGTAGAAGCAAATGGTGGATGGTATGTGTCACAGTTTGGCCGGCTATACACCTTCCCGTTAGATCAACTCAAGAAGACCATTGGTGGTCAAAGGATATTCTATGAGGGCTATAAGCCAACTAAAGTTAAGAACTATGAGGTACAGGGCACAGCAACGGGTGATATCATGCCATTTACAATGTACGTTGTTAAGAGCAGGATGGGCTCACACTTTCCTCTCACGAGATGGATTGGTCAAATTCATGATGCTATCCTATTTGATACACACGTTGACGAAATTGAACGTCTGGCTGATCTGGTTATTCAAGCATTCGAAGACCTTCCGGGTCTGATCCAGAAGTTTTGGCACATGGACTTTAACGTACCATTAACGGGTGACTTTGAGTGGGGGCCGAACTATGGTAAAATGGGGAGCAAGGCCAAACGGCCCGACATTGGTGCACCTACGGAGTTTTCTTATGCAAAAGCAGCCTGAGAAATTAGAAGACATTAAACCTATAGTGCTTAAGTGCATTGGCTGTGGCCGTAAGCATGACATCGAACCACCGGAGTTTGTCAAACAGCTAACCAAGGAGTATATGGAACTTAAGCTGACACTGAACAACGAGATCGATTGGCTAAAACAACAAATCACTGGACTCGAAGAAGACATACTTGTCCTCAAAGAGTTCGATGAATAGGGGGACCATGAGACGAAACAAAATAATTGGCTACGATGTGGACGGCTGTGTTATTAACAGTGCACCGTTCTTCACCATGGCACTGATGCAGAAGTACAAAGTGCACGACATACGAGCCGTGGATAAGCATGGTAATGAGACCTTCTATTTCAAGTTGAAGGATGTCCCGGCAAGAGACGTGAGTGATGTTATTGCCCACTGTATCTGCAAGTACCACCATGCCATGAGGCCGGTATTTGGGGCTCTCCGGGCTATCAGAGACCTGTGGGTTATTACAGGAGACAAGCCAATATTCCTGACGGCACGTAAGGACTTTGGTAACCACATCGACCAGTGCTTTTTCGACTGGATGAAAGACCACGACATGACCATGCCGTTCATTTACAAACGGATCAAGCAACATGGGGGCAAGGTCAGGCAGATAGAGAAGCTTGGCATTACTCACTATGTGGAAGATCGGTACAAGAATGCCTGTCAGTTAGCTGAGGTATGCAAGAAGGTGTACCTGATTGACACGGAGTATAATGACCGGCCAACACCGGCCAATGTGCAGAGGATCTTTAACTGGGACACCATCGTAACAGACTTTATGGATGAAAAGGAGTTTTGTTAATGAAATATTTCGGACTGCATTTAATCGATGCCTCGGGGGGAAAGCTTGGGGCTCATGGTATTGCCGTGAGCCTGCAGCTACTCTCTATCGGTATCATGGGTAGACGTAGTGTAAGTGCCTTAGATCTTATGATCAGGACAGGCAAAGCTTGGGCACTTAACATAATGATAGCAGGCCTGTGGGTTAGCTCTATAATGGAGCAGCCTATGGTTCACGAGTTAGATTATGATCCTTCAGATGAAGATTTAATGGCAAGGAGAGTGTGGACGTGGGGCTTTAACTATCTGCAACGAGTCACTAAGGCAGACCCCGTTGATGGGGTCTAACATATAACTATATAATTGAAAGGATTGTGTGCATGAAAATTACGTTTAAAGAGTTGGAGCCACAAGCACGAGGGAACAGCAATGGGATGTTACTCAAGGGTACCAAAGATTATGACGGCTCAGATTATGAGAAGTTTTACTTTGACACTACCCAACAGGGTGACGAGACTCCCATTCACAAGATTGCCAAAACCCTGAAGCCGGGGCAGTTAGTAGAGCTCACCTATGACCAGTCAAAGTTTAAGAATCTTGAGACCATCACGATTCTGGACTCCTCAGAGGCCTCTGCCAGTGATGCTAATGGTGGTGGTGGTGCAGCACCGGCCAAAAGGGGTGGTGGGGGTGGTTACCAGAAGAATAATAAAGGTAACTTCCGTGACCCTGATCATACTGATAGATCGTCTGCAGTTTACCTTGCTTGGGAGATCGTTAAGAACATGGAAGGTATATCTGGAGACCACAAGGTGCCGGCCAAAGCACAAGGCCCCCTCATGACTCAGTTTCAGGACTTAGCCAAGACCATGACTGCATTCATTCAGACTGGTGACTTTGTCATACCTAATGGTACCACGGCACCGGACACCAAGGTCGGTGAACGTGAGCCGGGTTCAGATGATCAAGCTGGAGCAGCCACTGGGCAACCAGCCGATGGTCAGGATGATGATATACCATTCTAATCTAAAGAGGGGAGACTAATATCATGACGTTATTTTTTCTGGATTTTTTATTGAAGTTTATCAGTGGCAGGGCCGAAAAAGCAGCAGTCAAGGAAGCAAAGCTGGCTGCTCGATTTGAAGAGGCTGCAAAAACTGCCCGGGAACGGGCTGAGCATGCAAGCCTTATTGCCAGAGCCGTTGACGAACTTATCTAATGAAGGGCAAACGAAAGCCCTTTGAACGTGACGTGTATCAAAAGTGTGATGCCATGGCTAAAACGGCTGTGGCATTGCACTTAACTCTATCAGGCTATGATGTAAAAGTACCACCAGAAAATTACGGAGCCGACTTATATCATACACATCCCAACAACACCATGACCGTGTACCATGAGGTTGAGGTTAGTCTTGGTTGGGATGACATCGACTTTCCCTATCCCACCGGGTCCATACCTGAACGGAAGATAAGGCTAAGGAAGATGATACAAGGGCCACTGTTTTTCTGGATGCTGAATAAGATATGCAACCGGGCAGTGGTTTTTTCATCTCGTTATCTTGACAATAGGTTTTTGGTTGAGGTACCGAACAAGAAAATTGCTGAAGGTGAATACTTTTACCGACCACCGATACACTATGGTCGTATTATTAACCCTTTACTAAGGGGGAAAGATGTCTGAATTAATTGTTGAAGTATGCAAAATAGAAGACGTGTGCACCCATCCCAATGCTGACCGACTGGACATTGCTACAGTCAAGGGCTGGAACTGCATCGTTGGCCGGGAAGAGTTTAACCCCGGGGATGTGTGTGTCTACATCCCTATCGACTCAATCCTGCCTGAAGCTCTTGAAGAGAGACTCTTCTCAGGCACTCAAATCAAATTAAAGAACCATCGAATCCGAACCATCAAACTCAGGGGTGTAATATCTCAGGGTCTGGTCATACCATTAGATAAGCTTAGCCTCGTTGGTACCCCTACGGGCACCGATGTAAAGAAGCTGTTGAACATCACAAAGCATGAGCCCAAGGTTAAGCAGCCCAACAACATGGCCGGCCAAAGACGGCAGACCAAGAGGCACCACCATCCAGACTTTAAAAAATATACGGACCTGAACCACTGGAGAAATTACCCTCGTGCACTGGAAGAGGGGGAAGAGGTTGTCATCTCTGAAAAGATTCATGGCACCAACTTCCGATGTGGCTGGCTGCCGTACAAACCAAGAACCCTTTTTGCCAAATTGAAAAATTATTTGTGGCCTTTTCGGAAAGAGTGGGAATTTGTTTTTGGAAGTCACAATATCCAGCTTCAAGATGGCAGTTCCAAACAATTTTTCGACACCAACGTCTATGCCCGTATCGTTAAGCAGTACATGCTCAAGGGCCAGATGGAAAACATGAAAGGATATCTTTTTTATGGTGAAATCTACGGAGACGGAATTCAAACTGGGTATAATTATGGACTCACCAACGGTAGAATTAAGGTTGTGGGCATCGATATCTTCTCAACTGAAGAAGACAAGTACCTTGATCAATACGTTGCACAAGCATACTGTTCAGCACTTGGAGTCCAGCATGCTCCTGTACTGTACCGTGGAAAGTATAGCCGGGAAGCAATGGATGATCATGTCACTGGACGAAGTGTCCTATATCCAAAGCAACGGCACCGGGAAGGTATCGTTGTCAAGCCCTTGCATGACCGTAATGGGCACTGTGGACGAGTCGTTCTTAAATATCTTAACACCGATTATCTCTTGCTTAAGGAGAACAGTGAATGGCACTAAGTAAAAAACCGACATCGATGAATAATATTCAGCCGGTGTACGATGCCATGCTTCAACACACCAAGCAGTACGATTCGGGTGACACAGATTATTCAGTGACTACCCTGCAAGATCCACCCCGTATCGTGCAGCTTATCAAACGTCACGGTCATACGGTACCCTTCCGGGTTGAGGACTGGGTGCCGTCCTTCATGGGCACGGCTATTCATAATTATTTTGAAGCCATGCTGAAGGAGTCACACCCTGACATCTATACGACTGAGATACGGTTGGAGCAGATTCTAAAGAAACGTAAGTGCTCTGGAGCATTTGATATCATGCAGGATGATACCACACTGTGGGATATCAAGACCACTAAGGCATATAACTACGTTTACAATGACCGGCATCACTGGACCTGTCAACAGAATGTTTATCGGTGGCTAATTCACAAGCATATGAAGAAGCTACTCAAGAAGTTGTACATTATATTCTGGTCATGGCAATGGGACAAGTACACCAACATGCAAAATAAAGGCTACCCAAAGGCACAGATCGTGCCCATCTCCTTACCTGTCTGGTCTCTTGAACGGACGTGGGATTACATGAACGAACGGATGCAGATGATGATAGACACTGAGTCTACACCAGATGCACAACTCCCGTATTGTACAGCAGACGAGATGTGGGCAAGGGATGATGTGTTTGCCGTCCACTTGAAGGACCGTAAGAAGGCTCTCAGGCTGTGCCCATCGAACAATGCAGCCATAGACTGGATGAACACCTACCAGCAGGAGTCGAACTGCAAACTTGCCAACCTTTATATAGACTACCGGCCCGGGTACAGGATACGGTGTGAAGAGTGGTGTGGAATTAACCAACACTGCAATCAGTTCACTGAGTATTGCAGCATGAAAAAGTAAAGGAGACTTATGACTGAGATAACCAAGCTACCAATAACTCCAGAGGACGAGGCACAGTCACCAGTCAACGTCAACTATGGCTATGACAGCCCTTGGTTTGAGTTGAACAATCCCAATGCCGTGAGGCCCTGTGTGGTCAAGGCACTTGGAAAACAAATGCTCATGGATACCGATGGTCTCTATCTTGAGAACAAACCCGGTAACCTGTGGTTTCGTAACCGTCATATGGCTGAGCCCAACAAGAGCTACTCAGATGTGGTGGCTGTCATCCCTAAGTCCACGGTATTTTCACTCTATACGATGCTTCAACGGATGCTGAAAGGTATGGGTTTACTGAACGATAAGAACGAACTGGCTGAGGAAGAGGGTGGCAAGGAGTCAGGCTACACAACGGAGTGGGAAAAGAAAGGGTTGAGAGGATGATGAAAACCAGACATCAAATATACCATAGAATAAAGAAGCTCAAATATGAGGCTTCCCGGGCTAACACTGGGTTCTTTGCAGTAGCTAACAACGGCCCTGAATCCATAGGCAACCCACTTAATTTCATAGCCAGCATAGGCCGTGCTACTGAATTGGAGTGGGTAATAGGTGAAGTGGTACCTGTTAAAAATATTAACTGGTATCAGGCAGCCTTGAAGGTCTGGAGATGGAGACAGAAAACTAAATGAAAACTCGAAAGTGTACCATCTGTAACCAGCAATACGAACCCAAGCATAAGACTTCAAAGGTCTGCTCATGTCGGTGTGCAGCAACGTACTATGACACCAAGGTGACCAACAAAGGAAGACGGTCAAGCCGTGTGATAGCTCGTATGGTGGGAATGAGATCCATGGGAGAGGTTAGGTTCACTGCCGACACCATGGAAGATGGTAATATCCCCTACGAATACGAGCCAGATACCTTTGAATATTTTGTGAGGGAGACCCGTAACTATACCCCGGACTTCAAATACAAAAAGCATAAATCCAGACACCGGAATCCCCGGTTCTTTTATGTGGAGTTTAAAGGGGTACTGACTAAGGATGATCGTAAGAAAGCCAAGCTGTTCCGTGAAGCCCACCCGGACGTGGAGTTCTACTTTGTCTTTCAAAAGCCCATGAATAAAATCTATCGTGGAAGCAAGACAACCTATGCCAAGTGGTGTGACCAGCATGCCTTTGTTTGGTCAGACAAACTTGAGGAAGGATGGTTTAAATAATGTACGTTGATCCGTACCTTTTAATAATCTTATTCTGCTGTGGCATCTGGTGCTTCTATAAGTTTCTGGATAACACAGTTGAATGGCTAAGGAGACAATAATATGAACGGTAAACGAGCCAAGAAGCTTAGACAAGAAACGGCTGCACTGGTCAAGGACATAAAGCTTGACGATAAGCAGCCGATGTACCACCAACTGCAGAACTGTATTACCATGAGGCAGGCAGTGATTAAGGGAGAGCTTCAGTTCGATGACGATGGTGTGCCCTTGCTGGCACCATACAAGGCACCGGGCACGATCAAGCATGCCATGCCCTTCATGATCATCTATCGGATGAAGAAGAAACAATACTACCAAGCACGAGCCCGGGAACGTGGCTCAATCTAAGGAGATTATCCAATGTCTTTGTATCAAAAACAAATCAGAGAGAAAATAAGGGCAGTCCTCACGTACCTTGACCCAGAGATACCCATGAGTGAGACGGCTGTTGAACTGCTCATGCTGACGTGTGCTCAAGAGACCCACCTTGGCAGGTATCTTTATCAGATGGTCGGACCTGCCCGGGGGATCTTTCAGGTCGAGCCCAACACGGAAAAGGATATGTGGAAAAGCCTCACTCAAGGTGGGAATAAGAGAACAGACTTACGAAATAAAATATCTGAGCTCATGTTTAAGACAGAGGGTCCGGGCTTCACCAACATGGAGTTGAACATTGCCTATCAGATAGTCATGGCCCGGTACTATTATTATCGGATACCGGCTGCCCTGCCTCAGAATTATCCGTTGGATCTGGCAGAGTACTGGAAGAAATATTACAACACCTATCTGGGAGCCGGCACCGTTGAAGAGGCATTCAAATCTTACGGCAGGTTCTGTACCTAATGGATATAGATCTTGAGGATGAATTGAGATCTGAGATTGACGATCTGCACTTTGAAGTTGGTGAGCTCAGGACTATGGTTGAGAAGCTGGTTAAAAAACTCAATCCACCCATGCAGTTTGATCAGGGAAAGATCGATCCAAAACTGTTTAGTGATTGGATTGACAAAGACCTGATCGTTGCCCAAAAGCAGAAGAACAAAGATGCCAGTCATGTAATGGATGCCGTGAGATATGGCACAGGGATATCTAAGCTGTGGATGGAAGATAAGTGCAAGTCCTTGGGCATTGACCCAAAAACGGTACTCAAGTAATGACTGACGTGATCGTCACAGATAAGAAAACGATGGCTGAGCATGATGCCCTGTTTGCCCAACAGATTGGTTGGGATCAGCAGACGATTGACGAGTTGGAACAGGAAAACCGGGAACTGACCGATGTAAACAGTAAACTCCAGTCTCTAATCACAGGGCTCAGGGAAAGAATAGAGCACTTTGAAAAGAGTCACATGGGACTCCAACTCTCGGGGGCACTTGCTGAGGTTGACAGGCTAAAACAAAAATGTAATTTATTAAACAACCAACTGAAAGGAAAACATATACATGAGCACTAAAGACGATGGCAACATGACATCATTTGAAACGGGGGCCACCCGGGATACCAGTGAAGGAAAGCTTGACATGGAAGGGTTCACCCATCCTATGGTTGAGAAACAGTTTGCCAAGTACATGAACATGAATCGGATACAATCAGATGGTGAACTCCGTGACTCTGACAACTGGCAGAAGGGGATATCCAAAGAGACCTACATGAAATCTCTCAGACGGCACCACGATGAAGCATGGCTGGAGTGGAGAGGCTTCCCCTCAAGCAACGGTATGCTTGCAGCCCTGTGTGGCATCATCTTTAATGCCAAGGGAATGATGCTCGAGCTTCTTAAGAGCCACGAGTATATGCTGCAGGACTTTGACGGCAGCCAGCCGACACCTGAGATGCAGAAACGGTTAGATAAGATCAAGGCAGATAGTCAGAAGCTGGAAGTTGGATGCTGTATTGCCTGTGGCTACCCAGAAGATCTTGGCTGCCGGTGTGATCTGCCCATAGAGAAGACCAACTTGGAGTTGGCCTATGACGATGCTGCTGAACAGGTATTTGCCAATGCTAAGCAGACAACTTATGAGCCCTCAGAAGAATTTCTCAGTCTGAAGGCAGCCTGTGAAGAGGACGATATTGAAGGTACATGTGACCTTGACCCTGAGGCCCGGTGCACCTGTGACTGTCCGTCCTATGCCCGATGCTTTGGTGACCCATTGCCTGAGTCCGATGACCTGAGCCTCAACCCTGTAACTCAAGGCCTCACCAGTGCACCTGTTATCCAAGGAGACGGCTTCACCATGACCGAACCCTTTCCGGGCCGTCACTATGGCTACTGCTTGGATCAATTCAACTCAGAGTGTGGTGACTGCTCGTGCATGCTCCGATGCATTGCTGACTTGTCTGACATCCCTACGTTACGGGACATGGCTCAGCTAATTCTAACCGTAGAGGGGCCTAAATAATGAACCCACTTGTAAAAGTTAGACTGGAAGGGGGCATCAAGGTTGCCCCCCTGATGAAAATCAACGATAGATCGTTCTATATTTTAATCTCAAAAAGGGGAATAGTTAAATGGGTAAAAAGAAAGTATCACAGAGGAGAGCTCCTCGGGGTCCACGTAAAGTCGAGATCCACAGGGGCCTTGTCGTGGTTGAGCTTACCAGAGAAGCTGGACGGTATGTGGACAAAGAGGGGAGAGAGTATGAGGCTGTCGAATCCCATGGAGATGTGGCCTACTATCTTAAGCATGCTTGCCAAATCGACAGCAAGTATTTCTTAGGAATCTGCTCAAATAATCCCCTTCACAGGAGCCATTGTTCAGAATTGCCCCCGGCCAAGGATAGGAAGTGCAGTTGTGGTGGAAAGTATACTTACACAGACATCTATAAAGAGGCAGGAAAGGCTCGGGAAGTGAAAGAGGCTAAGAAGTTAGCAAAAATGGCAGGCCCTACTATTCGGAAGAGAAATAAAGCCAGCCAGTAGCACGTAATGGCTCTCTGTCATACTGTTGTATAATTCATATCCACACGTTAGAATCTTATAAGTCATTGAAACAAAACAGGAAAAGCCCCATCAGGATCGTAAAGATCTCGGTGGGGCTTTTTTTATTTGTAGCTTTGGTTTAGGATCTGCTAATTCGACCCTTCCTGTTAATAAATCCCGATGGACTTGAGTATGGTATGTATGGCTGTTCCCAAAATTGGGATGCCCAACACACCAGAGATTTTCCGACCTGTTGATCGGGACTGTTCTAAAGAGGCAATCCGAAGGTCTTGTTCTTTATCAACCTTACATATGGTCTTGACATCCGTTCGTATCTCTTTGAGCAATCGTATGCCGGTGGACATCTCCGTCTCAAGCACTGCTAACCTTTCACCTTCTGGCTTCTGCTCAACTTTGTCTGGCATTACTTGCTCCTTTGTGTGACCTCAAGGAACCGTTGAATAATAACCTGCTTCTTTTCCTTAAGGTCGGTTAATTTTTGCTGCTCATTGTCACTTAAGACCTTTCCAAGTTTAACCTTAATCTCAAGCACCCGTATTCGTGAGTTGATCTTTCGGAGCCGGGCCTTAGCAAAGCCTAATTGAGCCTTGGCTTTGTTATACCGTACACCGTGAGACTCTTGAAACTCAACCCTTCGATACTTAGCTGCATCGATAGCATCCCTGTCATGAACCTTTTGGGCATCTTTCAGGTCACGTTCAATTGAATTAATTTCCGATTTTATTGAAGTGAACTCGTCCAGTTCCAGATTAGGTATATGCATTGGTCGAATGTCAACACCACCAGCACGGAGTGCCTCTGACATTTGGGTCTCACCTTGTACCAGCCGTAGCATTTCTTGGATAGCTATGGGGGTTGCACCCCTCAATTCATACAGAGCAGATGAAGGCAGCCGGTTAAAGAAGTTTCGTTCTCTCTCAAACGGATTGTCTGAGACGATCTTTCCGGTCTTCAATAGTTCATCCAGCCCTGTCAGTGGGGAACCCTTCCAGTCAGTGCCTGTACCAAGGGTACTTAGTGTTCGGATCAATGGAGAGGCCTTATGCTTAATCAGCTTATCAGGCTCCATGATCTTGAGCACGTCAAAGAAATGACCACCCAATCTGAACCCTGTCCAGTCCTCAGGTTGTGACTTCTGCCTGCCCGGGATACGGTTCAGCCATGGATCTAAAGGAATGCCTGTCCATCGTGCCTTAGAGAATCCTTCCCATGAAGTGAAGGAGTGTCTTAGGAGTTTAGCATATGCCTCTTGATCATCCGGGTCGGATATGGCAACGGTAGCTGCCACGGCCAAGCCGTAGGTTGCTGCCAATCTCCAGAGAATGCCAGCCCAGAATCTACGGTAGAATTTACCCATCCCTGCAGGGGCTTTGAAGTCACCAATAAGTTTATTAATGACACCATTCATCCCCATGGCTCCAGTGATGGTTCTAAAGTTGGACTCTGTCCAGTCAGGGGCCAAGAGAAGTAGCTGAGCAAATTTCTGCATGTTGGCATTACGGCCCATCCTTTTAAGATGGAGACCACCAAAGTCAGCATTGATAACACGGGCTGTACTTCTGCCGATATGATCCAACTCTTTCTGAGTCAGACCAGATCCCTTTTTCCGTTCAGCAACCTTAATGTTATGGGCCAGTTCCATAGAACCAGCTTCGACCTTCAGGCCGGCAAACAGCCTGCCGAATAGAGACCGTGTCCATTGCTCTCGAAAACGTCTACCTTTTTTCTTCAACTCAATAGCCTGCTTTGCCAGCTTAGTCTTGGAGAGCTCTGTACCGGCAAACCAGTTTTCGATAAGGCTATTTTCCTGACGGAGAACATTCTGATCCCAGTCTTGTACCTTACCTATTGTCAGTCCATGCTTCACAAGGAAGTCAGCCACAGGGCCAAGCTTGTAGCCGTGCACATCATACTCCACACGGTTTTCAATCTTATTGAGGCCGTCCTTGTAGGCACGGATCGGGTTAATCTTAAATCCTTTGTTTACACCGAATTCCCAAGAACGTCCACCAGCCATGTGATGGAATGCAGACAAGGACAATACTGATCCCTTGATCCATGCATTCATCCGTTGGAGAAACTTCATCCCCGGGAGATTCCAGAACCCATGGGCACCATCACTGGTTGCCTTGTTTAAATCTTGGGCTATATCAGATCTGGCATAGACCTCTTCAAACGGGGAACCAAAACCACGGGCATTCACTCGTTCCATGCCCTGCTCTGAGGCCTTACGTTTAGTGATAGCCTTTTGAATTAACGGGGTACCGTTCTCATCTACAAACTCACTCATGTATTCCATGAATCGTTTGTTGGTAGCAACCTCATTAATCTCGTTCATGTAGGCCTGCAGGTTAGGCATCAATGCATCGTTCTTCAGTCTCCACTTCGGCCCTTGTCTCCAGCCATCTATGATGGATGCAAACTCTCTCTGCTTACCACGTTCAGATGTTAACTTAAAGTTACTGAATGAGGCTGAGGTATTAGATCCAACCCGGGCACCACCAGCAATCTCTCCCTTAGGAATACTCCATGCACGTCTCACGTAACCGTCCACATAAGAATCGACCACTTCGGCATCCTTGGCAAACTTAAACATATCATTGTACCACGGAACAATATTACTATCAACCCATGCCTTAGCATTATCTGATAGTTCAGTCATCCGGGTCATGATGTTTAAACGATCTTGTTCTAACGATGTCCTTTTCTTTGACTCCAGATATTTTATATAGTCCAGCACCTTTTGATAGTTCTTGGTCTGAGGCCCAGAGTCAACGTAAAGGTTCAAGGCCTTCTGCAATAGTCGGGTTGCTGCAGTGTTGCTCAGATACCCGGCTGTTCCCGGCACCTTTGATGTCCACTTACGGCCACCAAATTCAGCAAGGAAGTCTTGTTCCAGCCTGTTGATTTCCCTTTGGATATTAAGATCTGCAAGATCTTTCCACTCAAAGAGTTTATTTAAGAAGGAAGGTTCACCGTTGGGGCCAACCGTCTCCTCTGATTCTTGCCATTGGATCTTGGCTAAAGCATACCTGTGTTCCCTACGTGGTTGTAAGTCGAGCACAGAGCCACCCAAAGACTCACGGATTAAGCCCGGGGTTACCTTCCCGTTCTTGTTCCGAAAGGTGTCTCTCACAAACTCAGGCATATACATTCGGACGATGTCCGGTGTGCCAAAGGTTTCATAATCCCAATCAGCAGGGGCTGACTCAGCATCAAACTCAAACCGTTGGGTTGGATCTTCAGCAAAGCCAAACATATCATAGAAGTCTGTCAGGTATCCTTCATGAGCCCAGACGTGGTCTCCACCATTCTTAATGGCATCGATCACGAGCTCAGTAGCAACACCTTTGACCTCTGAGTTGGAGAAGTTTAATTGAATTTCACCAGTCTCAGCATTCAAAGTGTAGCCAGCTTTACCATCTTCAGTGGTAAACTCCCTGAGATTCACTTCACCCTTGGGGGTAACCTCTTTGACCTTAGCACCTTCAGAGATACGACTTGTCTGCATCAGCCGGGACTTCTCCATTCGAGATATGGGTGTAGGCTCAAAGCCTTCCATCCCTATCTTGTCAGAGAGGGGGCCTGCAATAACATCCTCAGGAGAGATATGTCTGTGAAGTTCCTCGAGGGCTGTACGACCTTCGTACTTTACCCGGGGCTCAATGAAGCCGGTCTCAAAGTTAGGTACATCTTTAAAGGATGTCCCTTCCTGCTTGGCCTTTATGTATGTCCAAAGGACGGCCTGCACATCTCGTGGGCTCCATTGTTCACCAGTATCCTGCTCTACTTGCTTGGCTATGTCAAACAATATCTGCCTGCCGGCCTGATTCTCTGAAGTCACAAAGGACTCTTGGCCGGGGGCCTTATGGTCTGCACCAAAGAACAATCGGTGCATCCAGATATCCAACACAGTGGCATTCTTGTCACCTAACAATCCACGGACAAACTCATTGATCTTGAACTGTTTACCAATA
>Ga0114925_10000540_pt1 | contig 16961 bp, 20 predicted proteins | sample SumtaG_2_FD_87287 | JGI IMG/M metagenome (GOLD analysis project Ga0114925, IMG submission 87287) | Deep subsurface microbial communities from Indian Ocean to uncover new lineages of life (NeLLi) - Sumatra_00607 metaG | ecosystem: Environmental > Aquatic > Marine > Oceanic > Sediment | place... | reverse complement strand
ATTTAACAACATTTTAATTATTTCCTTTTTATTAAGTTTGTTCTGCTCTCTTTCTGTTATTATCCTCCTAAATAGATTTTACAAATTTTACAAATGTAACAAAAGGGACAACAATTACAGTAGTCCAAACAATAATAAAAAGAACGTATGCCCAAAGTATAGGCCCTTCTAATGCTGTATAACATAAAGCAAGTCCCACATCTTTTGTATTTCTTCTACCAACAAAATGTACAAGTCCACCAAGTGACCAAATTATTATAAGTAAAGATAGTATAGGATGCATTCTAACGAAAGTATTTATAGCTTCAAACATTATATTCTCCTATTTATAGGGAGAGAAAAATGTAGCTTTTCTATCCTGTTTTGCCCCGTTTCCAGTCCGCAAGAAAAAAGTATTATATTAACTAAATACCCATATGTTCTCTTTCACAAAAACTATTTATGTACCCTATTATAATACCTCTGTTTTGAACGTTTTCTGCGCCTAAAAAACTTAGGAGCAGGGTATCCAGTTAGGTCTCCGAAAGGTTTAATTTCCAGCATTGCTTGCCCCCACTTCATATAAAAAAGGTAAGGGTTAGAAGTAGGTTGAGCAGTTCCTTCTATTAATACAGCTTCAACATGTCTTGTTATTTCAATAAGCTTTTTCATTAGTGTTCTCCTTCTATTAATAGAGCTTGTTTCTGATATTATCTCTTTTTAGAACGTTATTAATTATGCCAGAAAATCGAGCAACTAAAAATTCATGATGCTCTAGTTCACAATTTTTTATGAAGGACATAATCTCTTCAAAAGTTAAATCCTTCTTAATCATTATGCTGCTAAGCTCTCTTGATAACTCGTTCCGTTTTTGGTTAACAGCTCTTTTTTCAGTTTCTTTTCCCGTATTCATGTTCATGGTGATTCTCCTTTTTCCGTAAGGTGTTTATCTACTGTATCTATTGTGAATTATACCATACTATTTTTAGAAGTCAAGCAATAACTAAGAGACTACTGAAAAATTGCTCAGTATATCTGTATTATAAATCAACTAAAGCCTTCCTACTTCAAAGCTTATACACTTCAAAGTAGGAAGGCTTAGAGTAAAAATTTACTGAAAACTTTAACTAAATTCCTGCATTCCAAACAATTTCGCCATCAATCATCGTTAAAACCGAAACTGTAGTTTCCATAGTTGGAACTATTGCTGGATCAAAAATGTCTTGAGACAGTACAATAATGTCAGCAAGCTTACCCGCTTTAATTGATCCTTTAAGGTATTCCATGTATTCAGAATAAGCACCTGCTAAAGTATAGCAAGTAATTGCAGTAGGTAAATCTATAGACTCCCAGGGATTCGTAGGATGAAACATCGCTAACTTTAAATCCAAAAATGGATTACCTACGCCTCCTAAAGTGTCTGAGCATAAAACTACATTAACTCCATTATCAATTAAAGATTTGAGTGGTTGAACCTGTTTGAATCTAACAGGTCCTAATCTTTTGTAGAAGGTCGCAGCTTTAATAAATTGGTTAGGAATTTTCATTACAAAAATTCCCTTATCTGCAATATCTAAATACTGATGAGGCATAATCATATCACCATGAACAATTCTGAGCCGTCTAAATCTCCATATATAATCCCAGCTGCTAACGGAAGACATAGTATCAAGTATATTTTGGATAGCCTGATCTCCTTGAGCATGAATTTCTAACTGTTTTCTTCTCAGTTGAGAATTATATAAGGATTTGCAAATTATTCTACTGAAATCCTTTTGAGAAAAATTAAATTGCCCAAACCATCCTGGCTGGTCAAAGTATTCTTCAGTTAATGCCATATAGGATTCTTGCGGAGTGCCATCAGATATCCACTTAATTCCAGATGATTGGACTTTATCCAATGGATTTATACATTTAAATCCGCTATATAAATTATTAAACTCATCCATATCAAATGGAAATGCAATATTTCTTATTCTAATGGGAACATCCATTCCTTTTAGAATACTTTCATACCTTTCACTAGAAATTCCAATAGGTACGTCTTGTACTGACGTGTACCCCATCTGTAGGCATCCCTGAAATAATTCAACTAATTGAGCTTGAAATACAGAATCAGGAATTGTACTTCTTACTCTACGAGCTATATCATAGGCAGCGTACTCCCTGAGTACTCCATTAACAATATCAGTACCAGGCATCCTATCATAAGACCCAGCAAACGGATCAGGTTCAGTTTCTGATATACCTAATGCATTCATTGCACAAGTATTTATTACTAAATAATGACCAGCCCATCCAAAAATTACTACAGGTCGATTAGGAGATACTGTATCAAGTAAAAACCTTGTTACGGTTGTATCTTCCACAAATGCATCTCCTACAATTCCATAGAATGCAATCCCTTGCGGGACTACTGTATCAAGATACTGAATTAACCCTAGCATTTCATAAACTGTAGGTCCATGTCCTGGAATATATTCCATAGGGTCATTAATATACATTCCGTTGACCGGGTCCACATACGGTAACAGATGTGTATGTGCATCATTAAACCCCGGTAGAACTGTTCTTCCTTGCAAATCTATTATATTAGTATTGGGATTTTGAAATCTTAATATATCTTCATCAGACCCAACTCCTACAATAAATTTACCCTTGATTGCAATAGCTTGAGCCCATGGCTCACTTGGCTCAACTGTAAAGACTTTTCCATTCTTTAAAATAGTATCAGCAACATTTACATGAGCTGATACTATTGATGGTAATACAATTAATACTAATATTAACATTAATACTTTGAAATAATTACGCATTTTTTATCTCCTAGTTTTAATTAATATTTAAGTTAGAGTTATTAAAAATTAAGTGCATATATTAAAAATTACATCTTTGCTAATATAATTTAGATAGTTACACCTCCTTTCTTATAATTAATAGAGTTATTAAAAATTACATCTAATTTAGATAGTTACACCTCCTTTCTTATTTTATGTCATTTTTCAGTATCTATAATAAGTATAACTTCCTTTTTACATATGTCAACTATTTACAGAAGAAAAACCCCATGTTGCTTTTATTTTTGCTTCCTCTGTTACCCACTCAAAACATAACCAATAATAATGTGGATTTAAGTATATAGGTTCCCCTACAGCATAATACGTTTTACCTTTTGTTCTTTTACGGATAATTTCCAAAAGTCTTAATTCTACTTCTCCATGTTTAGCTCTTTTGTTTTTTAAAATATCTTCCACTAATTTAGTATGTACTCCAAAGCATTTCCCGTTTTTAATAACAGCATATTGAGTAGCAAAGCTAGTTACTTTGTAATCAAGTTTTTCTAGCACCGCCCGTATAAATCTATTAAAATACCCTGTCATTATTACCGGAGTTACTATTACACCAAAATCTAAATTTTCGTCAAGAAATTCATTTTCAAAAGAAGTAATAGATCTTACAAAATTCTCGGTTTCTTTATTAACAAAACTACTTGTAGAAGCAAGAGCTATCTTTTGTTTTTCTGCCAAGCTTCCAAAAGCTTTAAGATCTTCTAACTGCGCTTTCCAGTCTCTTTTTTCTATACCATTTTTATTTTTAGCTATATACTCAATAATGATATCAGCCCATTTAATTTTAGTAGGATCATCAAATTTCAAATCAATAAGATGCTGAATAACTTTACCACATCCTTGAAATTTAGCAAGGGATAAAAAATGATCCGGATCTAAATCTAGATATGATTTTCCCACAGGTGTTTTGAATACAACATTCCTTGCGTACTCAGCAAGTTCTAATTTTATATTTTTAAGAGGTTCGATTAATCTGCAAGACTCTGTAATTAAATCTTTATCTGTTATCAAAAATTCTTCAAAACCATCTGTTAAACCTAATAAAATATTATAAGCAAATTTCAAATCTTTACGAGGAATATTCGGAATTTTTTTAATCTCTTTTATTAAGGTAAGAATATTCTCAAAGATTTCTTTTTTATTATCATAACTCTCTAAAGCCCTAATTGCATCAATTAATCTGATGCGCATTTCTTTCATTTAATCACCTACTTCCAAAGATTTAAATATATCTCTATTTCTTTCCTTTTCGTATCTCTTAGCTAAAATTATAGCTTGCATATCCAGGCAAGCTTTTTCAAAAAAGACCACTTCTTAAAAAGGAGGTATTCCAGAAACATCTTCCAACTCCATTCTATAAATTTCTGATTTATTGGATTCCTGTTTAAAATAATAACCTCTCCAATAGTCTGTCTGATGTACTCTTCGTATATTTCTTCTTATTAAATATCTACCCAACAAAGAGTTAAAATTTCTTACTAATCCAGATTCTACTAAAGCTTTTATAATATCCTTTCGTTTTATTGTCCCTTCCACTTCTCCAATATAATCTAATGTTCCAGTTGCTTTTTTTAATCCTAGATCTCCTTGTGTTAATCTATTGATGAAATCTTCTTCTCTTTTGTATTTTTTAAGTTGTCCTGAACAACTAGATAAAGATGTAACAAATTCATCCGATGTATTAAAGCATCTAATTAAATCTTTTTCTGACATTTTATCCTTCCTTGTTAAGGTTCTGTTTATCAGCGTTATTACTGATATTTTAGTCTAGCATATAACTCAATTCGTGTCAAATTCGGCGACCAAAAAATTTCAAAAGGGCTTTACATTAAGGTAAATTATATCTATTTCTTTCCTTTTCGCATCTCTTAGCTACATTTAACATATTATTCTCCTAACTTACCTTTTTTCTCGTATTAAAATAATATTATAAGTAGTACCTCTTCCTTGACTTGTTGATCTGTTTAAATCATTAAATGAAGCACATACTTTCCAACCGTGTTCTCCTAATTCATTTAATTTTTCAACAGATAAACCGTATCCATTTATAATTTTGTATTCATACTTTCTATCTTTTACCAGTTCTTTTTTAATATCATTAAGTATCTCTATATTACTTGCTGCAATAGGATTAAAAGCGTAAATTTTTGTAGCAAAAGACAAGCATCCAACAACTATTAAACATACAATTAACTTTTTAAAAATTTTCATAACGTCTTCTCCAATGATTTCTACCCACAAGCAGTTCTATTTTTGTCCCCAAATCTTTTTAACTAAATCGACAAAAGAGTCTATTAACCCATTTTTGTTTCTTTTCTCCATTTTTTGAATATAAGGAGTAAGGTCATAGTTAAATACAGGTTTGTCTACAACAGATAATTTTATTATAGGAATTACAGCTTGAATATTTAAGCTCAAAACATCCACTAAAACAGACTCATCTTCAAACTTATGTAATATTTTTACTATAGTTCCCCGTGAAATTTTTATTTTTCCACCTACTACAACTTCTGCAGAAAGCCTAAACTTATCTATATGGTATTTATACTTTATATCCTCATTTTCCATAAGTAGTTCTTTCTAAAAAATTACAAGATACAAGATAATTAATAGCTAAACTCAGATTTTCTTTGGTATAGTTAGCATAGTTCTTTAAAATAAGATCTATAAAGTCTTCTCTTTTTTCAACATCATTTGAAAATTCTTCTATATGGTTATCTATATAAACAATCATTGCACAAAAATTTAAAATGCTTTCATCAATTTCTCCAAAATTTAAAATTACATTTTTAATAACTTGTTTTATTTCTTGTAAAAAAGCAGCTTTAGACTCTCTGAATTCTTTGTTTTTGCTGCCTATATTAATTAAACTCTCTTTTGTGCTTACCTCTAGGTTAATTAAATCTTTTAAATAAGCTTCTTTAATATCTACGTCTAACCCTATATTACACGGCCCTATATTTTTTAACATATAAAAATCGTACAAATATATTCCTTTAGAACTTTGAGTTAAAAAAATTAATTTTTGAAGTCTATTTACACTAAGCGGTTTTTTAAACATAAACATATCAGCAAGTTCCGCAATAACTGCATGCCGTAAGATAGATGAACAGCGCACTAAAACTCCTCCTAAATTGTATAAGTTTTCTTGTTTAATATTGTACTTCTAGAAGCTCTTATTTTATTTCTAACTATTTCTAAAATTTTAAGAGCGTCCCTTTCTGCTGCGTTTCTAAATCTTCTTGTTGAGGTACTAAAAGTATTTGATGGTTCTTCTCCAAGGTCACCTTCAAAAACAAAACTATTTTCTTGAGAGTTCTCTGCTTTACAAGTTAATACAGAAAAATATTCTCCGTTAAAATCTTCCTTTGTTTCGATTTCTATTCTCATATTTCACCTACCTAATTTACAGTTATAAAATGGGGGAGAATGCTTCAAAAAAACACCCTCCCCTGATATATAAAAAAATTTATACTACAAAAAAATAATCGTATTCCTTACCAAAATCCGGATCATTTCCTGCTGCCTCAATAAATTCTGAAGTAGCGTCTTGAATTATAAGAGGATAAGTAAATTTTCCTCTACGATAACTAACCGTTACAATAATACTGCCCTTTTCTATTTTCCTTTTAGGAAACCATATAGCAGTAGCCCTTCTTATATGAAATTGTAACTCAGTACTTGTGGAACTAAAGTAAAACTTCCTTCCTTTCTTTTTCTTCATCTCAGAAAAACCAAACTCACCTTCTCCGGTTTTAAACAACTTAAATTCCAAGCTTTTAGCGTAAGGAGCACAAGACTTCTTTCCCGGTTGCTCCCACAACCATATTCGATTACCGTCTCCATAAATAATTCCCTCTTGATTAAAATACCTACCTATGTCTTTCATTGCAGACAAAGATACTGGTTTAGGAATAAAAAAGGAATTATCTTTACTAGTACCGCTTTCAGATTTCCAAAAACCATCCATTTTTATATAACCTATTCTTAGAGTTTTCAATATTTTCTTCATAGTCTTCACTCTTTCTGCCTCTGGTGGATTAGGATGATCTTGAGGTAAATCCTGTATAACTTTTAAAGAATCTGGTAAATTACAGTAAGGCCTAGGTTGAGTAGGACTCACTATAGCAAACTTTTTTGTACTAAAATGCGTAAGCATTCTCTGAATACCTGCACGAGATAAAACTAATTGTCTAGGTTTCATATGGTTCTCTCCTTTTTAGAGTTCTCTGTATGACAAGTTAATATAGAAAAATATTTTCCGTTAAAATCTTTCTTTGTTTCGATTTCTATTCTCATATTTCACCTACCTAATTTTGTTAATGGTTAAAAAATTTCCTTTTTTAATAGCGTCTAAAGTGCTATCAGTATCTGCAATATACGCTTTATCCTTTGTTTTTATTAGATTATGCTCCCCAACCACATACCATTTCTTTAAGGTATCTTCATCATCTATGTCTACTATTTCACCAGTATCTGTTACCAAAGTATCTGTCGAAGAAAGAGTTTGAATAAGAATTTTCTTAGTTCTGTTTCTTAAAATTTTAGTACCTTTTGTGCTTGTTTTTACTACTTTTATATCCTCCGGCACATTTAATACCGTAATCTTATCCTTTCTGTAATCAGATATAATCAATTTATCCCCATCATTAAAGCCCACGGCCCCTATTACTTTAGTCTTAGTTTTTAATACAACAAACTCTTTTTTTCTAGACACTCTACCAGAAAGATCTATAATAGCACAATTTCCCCTGTCATCTACAGCAGCAAGATAAGTATAATCCCCCGATACTATTTCAAAAGTATTAGGATAAAGCGTTTTATCTTCTCCGTCTTTCCAATAAAGACATGTACCTGCCTCGTCTATGGTAACAAATCCATTTTCAGAGGTACATACATTCAAAGGATTTTTAACTTTAGCTGAGTTAACATTTTTCTTTACACTATCTTCATGCAAAGATATCCATAGATGTCCAGAGGAGACTATCTTAGGAGCAGATTCTCGTATTAAAGTTCTTCTTGCGTCAAAGAAAGGTGCTAAAGCTAATAAATCACTTTTAATTTCAGTATCTACATTCTTTCTTCTAATATCTATTGTTTTTAAATCTTTTAACAATTTTTTTATTTTTTCTACTTGATTTTTTAAACTAAGCTTTGCTAAACCTCCTACTCTACATTCAAGAATATATTGTGCTGATTTTTTTGATACTTGAAGCTTAGACATAAGATAAACTTCAGGTTTTTTGTATTTAAGAGAATCCGCTACTACCTGAATATTTTTTGTAGCCGTATATCTTGCTTTTTGTTTAATAAGTTCCTCTTGAACTTCTTCTTTCAAATAAATAAGATAATCTGCTTTTATCTCTCTTTGATATTCTAACCAGTCATTCATTAAATCCAATAAATTTGTTTTTCTAAAGGTAACATTCTCTGAGGATAATCTTTCCGTAACATAGAAATGGTAACTAACAGAACTATGCAACCAAGGAATAACTTTCTGTTTTGTAATTTTAGCACTGATATAACCTACAGATAATTTAAAAATCCCGTCCGCAGAATCGTCACTTATATATTCTAGTAAACCATTTTTAACGAGATTTTCACATTTACCAATAAATTTGTCTTTATTAAATCCTGGAGCAAAATTATAAATTTCCATAACCGGAGTTTTCTCTGTATCTGTTTCTTTGAATCTATACTGACATCTATATCTAAGTGAACCGTCTCCGGATGCGTACATATCTTCTACTTCTTTATTAGTAGACAAAAGAACGCCTCCTAGTATAGTATCAGGCCCTCTAAGTATTTTAACAATATCCGATAATGTAGCATCAGGATTATCTATTAGGATAACAAAAACGTCTACTAACTCTTTAAGGTTGTGTGTCGGTATATTAACCGATACACCAACAGCAACCCCGGATGACCCATTCATAAGTATATTGGGTATTTCAGATGGTATTACAACGGGTTCCTTAAATTCACCACTATAATTATACTCATAATCAGCAATAGGCATATACTCAAAAAGACGCATAGCAAGCTCTGAAAGTCTACAATCAATATATCTAGCAGAAGCTGAAGGAGAATAAAGGTCACCCCAATTACCTAACCCAAAAACTAAGGGATATCTATTTTGAACAAGATTTACCAAAGTATTAAAAATACTCATATCCGAATGTGGATGAAAACGAGCCATAGTATCTCCAACAACGGCAGCACTTTTTTTCAGGCTTTTACCTGGAAAAATACTCTTGTCAAACATACTATATAAAATTCTTCTATGTACAGGTTTTAATCCGTCTCTAAAATCAGGAATAACTCTCTGTTCAACAGTTGTCTTACCATATATATACATTCCTTCTCGTACCATGTCCGAGGCACTTACAGGAATTATCTCTTTTGCTATCTGTTTCTCTTTTTTCAAGCATTACTCCTTCTAACTTAATTTTTTTCTTTTTAATAATACTATACGAGTATCCATTAAAATATTTCTGTTGTATCTTATCTTCCTTCCTAACATTACATGACTCACACATTGTTTGCATATTACATAAATGATCTGGCCCTTTCTTACTTAATGGAATTATATGATCCTTTGTAAAAAGAATTTTTCTTTTATCGTCTTCGTCTTCAAAGTACATATTTAAATGTGGATTACGGTCTCCATCTCTTTCAAGAATAAACTTATTAGCTACAAGACCACACCCTACACAGCGAATATTTTTTTTGAAGGTTTGAAGTTTTAAACTACTAACACCAACCTTAAATCCAAACAACGTAACCCTTTTAACAGCTCTTCTATCACAAAATCTAATTTTTGACAAAATGTACGGTATATCGTATTCCGCAAGATGTTCCATTTTGTTTTCCTTTTCTATTTTATTAATACTCCCATTCCTTTACAATGTGGACAATCTTTAATAGGTTTATTAATATGTGCCATTAGCTCTTTTAAGTATTTTTCTATATTTTGATGTGAATCTTCAATATTATTTCCCTCAAACTCTTTTATATGCTGTATTGAAGCTTGTAGTTTCTTTATAATTCTTTTGTCTTCTTCCTTCTCTATTATATTAGCTGCTCCCTTTACCCACTCATTGTCACTTAAAGCATCAAATTCATCCTTAGTGATTGTAGACTTAGGAGTAATACCTAATAGTCTTTGTATCCTCTTATATAATTTTACAAAAAATCTTTTTATTTTTTCAAAAATAATCATATTTACCTCTAATAATTTGTTATTTTTCACATTTTCATTCTCTGCCAAATCCTTCTTCCAAGAAGGCCATTCCCGAATAATATTTTTTGCATTATCAAAATGATTAAATTTCTTCTGAGCATTCTTTTCTTTAAAATTGCTTTCTTCTTTCATGATTCTCTCCTATTACCTCCTAGTATACCATAAATTTTACAAAATGCAAGTTACACAAAAAAAGGCAGCGTTTTGCTGCCCCCTTTGATTATCTGTTATCAATCAAACTATATATGTGCCCATTTTTAAGCAATTTATCCGTTTCTTCTCTATCCCATATAATAAAATAGCCGTCTTTAGAGCATATAGCATAGTTTGAATTTTTCTTAAAATAAAGTGTATTTTTTCTTATCTCTTCAGTCCCAAAAGTAACTAAACTATATTGTTCTGCAATTTCTTGAAAGCCTCGATTCACTATATGGCTTACAAAAGATAGCTGAGTAGACTCAGTATTTTGCCTCATATTTTATACCTCCTACGATCTTTTAATTCTGCAAGTTTTCCTTTGTTCCAACTGCTAACTTTACTAAAGTACCCTGTAATACGTGTTATTTGTTCTACATTTTTGTCACCACAATGTGGACATTTAGTTAATAAACCACGTTCAGTACGCTTACACGCAAAACAACATGTAAATTCTGGGGAAAAAGCAATTTGATCATTCTTTGTATGCTTAAATACTTTGACTACAAAATTAGCCATACTTTCGGGGGAAGGTTGATGCTCACCAAGGAAAATATGAGTCAGAGCCCCTGCTTCAATAAGAGAATGAAACAGTCCCTCTTTCTTTATTCTAGTAATGGGATCAATATCTAAAGAAGTACTTAATTGTGTAGAATTAGTATAATATACTTCATTATCTTCAATATTACCTTGTACTATTTGAGTAGCCCTTTCTGGATAATATTTTAAATCTAACCTAGCAAACCGATAAGATGTGCTATTATGTAACAATATACCGTTAGCATCTACAAATCTGTGTGTTTTATCAACTTCTATATCGTACACATATTCTGGCTGATTTATCAATTTTTCCATACTTACTATTTTATCAAATACAATATCGGAGTTTAAAATATTTCTTAAAGTATCCAAAGTAATACTCTTTTTATTCAACACATTTTCAATAGTAGTATATGTATTAATAACAGTTTGTAGCCCATGAAAAGTAGTATTATGTATCCCTTTTTCTGCATGTCTAATCATGCTAAATTTATTTTTCAGACCAAATTTATTAAAGGAACTAGTAGAAAAAGAAACACCTAATTCTTTTCGTACATTAGCTACTAATTTAGTAATATCAGGTAATTTTTTACAAGGTTTTATAGATTTTTTATTATTAAATTTATAAGCTATAAAGTTATTATTGTCCTTTATTAGTGCTAGAAAATTGTCTACATCTTCTCCTCTTAATAGTAAATCATAATATATTCCATCATGAGTTTCTGAATGTCTTTCTAAAGCACACAGCTTAGTTTCAATATTCAACCTAGAAAATAATATATATAATCCAGGTATTAAGTTTTTACTAGAAGTAGATATTTTTATATTTTTATCATTTTTTTGACAATTAATATATAAAGAACCATCTGTTAAATATAAACCTTTTAAAAAATAAATAATGCATTCTTTTGGGGTTGATAATATAATTTCTGGAATTTTTACATTTCTACACCCACTTTCAAGTTTTAAAATCTCTTTAAAAGTTTTGTTAAAAGTATTATCATAACATATTATTTCATAGCAGTATTTAGTTTGTTTTTTACTAGGAGACATTTTTCTAAAAGTAAAAATATCTTTTCCAAAAATATTATCAGCTATACTTTTTAAATAAAGTATTAATTCTTTGGTTGTAGATCTAAGAGAAATATAATCTTCAAAAACAGAGCCATCTCCAATTAAATGCCCCAGAAAAAAAGAAAACTTAGGATCTAAAATAATATGTTTTTTGTTTAAAATAACACTATTTTCTACTTGTAAAAAATTAAAAGGATTATTTCTAGACCTAACAATATAGTCTCCTATTTTAAATTCATATAAAGGCTTACTAACTAGCACCCCATTCTCTAATGTACAAACAGAATGGCAATCAGTTATTTGTAATTCTCTTTTAGACTCTAAAACTATTTTAAAAACATTAGACTTTCTTTTATGCTTGTATAATCTAGTTATAGGTAAAAACTCAGCTTTTAAATCATCATTAACAGTAAGAGTTTTTAAATCACTTACAATATAAGATCCTTCTTTTTCTAAAAATTTATCTACAAATTCTCCTATCTTAATAATTTTTAGTTTGTTGTCTATAACTAATTGAATATTTTGGTCATAATGACAGCATTCTGCCGGAGTTTGTTCTAGAACAAAATGCATACCAGGATTTTCTTTATTGGCTTGATCAGCTAATAATTTAAGATGCGCTATTACTTTCAGGCCATACTTAAAAGCTTGTTCACTTTCATGCATTTCACAACCTGTTTGAGTTTTAACTAGTTCATTTAAGCCTAACATGCCTACAAGATGTGAAACCTTATTAATTTTAAAATAGGGATCTCCATCATTATTCATTGTTAAAAGTGCAAGTGGCCCCTTATCTCCTAGAGATAAAATTCTTTCAATAAATCTTTGTTTTTGATGATGAGCTTTTACTACAATACTAAAAAGTTTTGTTATTCTATCAAATATCTTATCACCTTTTGTTATAAGACCTATTCTAGGAAGATTAAGCGTTATATTCTGAATAGCACAATAACGCATCTTCCAAGGTGTTTTAGCGTCTTGTAAGTCATTGTTATCTAAGGTAAAACTCAAACGACAGCATTCTGATATCTTAGCTGTTTTTCCCCTATCAAATAAAAAATAAGGATTACCCATCTTTGATGCTACACTACATACATGATTTAAAAATTTTTCATGTCCTGGTGTTTGAAAAAACTTTTCAGTTATGTGTAAGTTTGGTTTTGGAAAAAAAAACGGTCTACCTGAAGCATCTCCTTCTTTATATACATCAAGAAGTGCCCACACAAAATTTTGACTTTCTTTTTCATACTCTTTATAAGTTTTTCCAGTATACTTTCCTCCTGGCCCTATAGCTGGTGTATTCTCAAAATGTTTAGGGATTTCCCAATAAAGATTAATATCGCTGAAGATGCTTTGGCCCCCCCGGGCGACGGCCTGTTGCGAAAATTCATATACTAGCATTTGTGCTATTTGATATATTTTTTCTTTACTTAAATCTACCAAATAAGGAGCAAAAAAAAGATTTACGGCATCCCATCCTATAGCACCTGCATAGTGACATTGTAAACTAGCTGAAAATTTAACCATATGTGCTAATAAAACTTCTGGATGTATAGCTGGTTTTGCCACAGCTAAAGAGTTAGGAAGATTTAATCCGAATTTCTTAATGTATTCAAGACTCTGCCCGGAACAATAATTCCTATCTGGCATAGTAAGGTCATGAAGATGTATATCACCTTTCACATGAGCATTTGTTACGTCCTTACTAAACACTCTTCTAAGTGCGTAGTCTTTCTTAATAATTCCTGCAAGAGTTAAATTAGTAGCTTCTGGCCCATGCGGTACATTAGCATTTTCAAGATTAGGTTTAACCATCATTTCATCTACATCATAAATAGGAACTCCTAATCTATCATGCTTAAGTCGTTCCTTTTCTAAGCCTTGTTCTATTAATTTAGCGTTAACAAGTTCTCTCACTAAACTAGTTGTAATAGTTTTAATTTTTGAAGAAAATATCTGATCTTCAACTTCAATACTTATTTCTTCTGCTAGTTGCTCTTTTATGTTTGTTTCTCTTAAAAGGGCTTCTACAATTTTTGATCTGTCCCAGTTACTTATTTCTTCGTCTGATGTTCTTATAGACAGAGCAATATCAGTGGTATCTTTCATTCCTAACCTCCTATATGTTTCTAAATCTACTCTAACCTTTATATAATACAAAAAATTTAATGCTGCTTATTCCATCCAACTATATTTTCCTTCTTTCATTCTATCTACTTCTGATTTTCTCATTGTTTTTAAAACTCTTTTTGATTTATAACCATCAATTACCGTAACAGCAAAACATAATTCTTCATCTGTAATAATTCTATCTACTTTTAAAACTTTTGTAACACAATTATCTATTATATTCATATCTCTTTCTGTACTAAATTTCTTTTAAAAGACTTTCCATAGAGAAATACTTATCGTTTTTTCCCCATTTATCTGATTTAATTAACTGTTCTCTTATATCTTTAACTATTTCAACAGCTTGTTCTTTACTAATAGCCCAAACAACTATGCGTAATATTTTGTCAGGAAATATTTTGTCAGGATTAGAAACATATTTATCTTTAATATACATTCTACCCCAATAAATATAACTCTTTTTATTAGCTTCTTCTACCTGATAAAAAGTTAAAAGTTGTTTTTCTACACTATGAATACAGCCGTCTTTGAATATTACTACTTGGTAAATACTATGCCCTTCTGGATAAACATGGCTTTCTTCATCAATGATAGTTATTTCGTCGTCATTCCAATCATCATCTGGGAATCTATTTTTAAAATCATTTGCTTTTTCCTTAGAAGAAAAAATTCCTCTTACAGTATAATCTTCATAATCTCCAGTACTTACTAAAATAAAACTAGTCACTAAATTATTCATATATACCTTCTTTAAATTCCTAAAAGTTTCTTTCGATGAACAGCGTCTTTTCCCATAATATTTTCTATAAGATATTCACACTGTTCTGTTAATATTACTTTATATAAAATTCTAGTATCTGGATTCATAGCAAAAAGTTTCATATCACTAGCTTCACATTCTCCCCATCCTTTCATACGAGTTATGTGTACGTTTGCACTTTTTGGCAATTGACTTTTTATATTCTCTAAAGTATTACCATAATACTTCCTATCTTTATAAGAAGTAATGAATAAAGGAGCATTTACTACATACACCATATCCGCTTCAATTAACTCTTTCATATAGTTAATAACTAAGCTAAGAGCCAGACATCGAATATGGTAACCGTCATCATCTTCATCTGGTATAAAAATTATTTTTCCTACACGAGCTTTAGTTGGGTCGCATAAGGTTAAATCTTTGACGTTTTGATTAGAACCTATAGATGTGAATATGTTTCGTACATCTTCGTTTTTGAATAATTCAACGGAAGGATTTTTTGAGGCATTTGTAAATTTACCTTTTAAAGATAGAATTTCTTGGTATCTAGGATCTCTGGCGTTTTTAAGTGTACCTTGAGCACTTTTCCCTTCACAAATAAATAGCTCTCTCTCTTCTGGTTTACATCTTGGTGCACCAAGCAAAACTGTAGGAAGCACATGTTTAGATGTTTTTTTAACAAAAGTTATATCTTTTATCGCTGCACGTTTCTCTCTGAATTTATCCCGCGCTTGTTTTATTTTAACAGCTTTTGTTAAAATAGTATCAGTCAAACTTTTGTTTTTCTGAAAAAAGTCTAAAAGCAACGGTAATAGAGTATTCTTAACGTAATTCTCAGCGTCATCGCTAGAAAGTTTCTCTTTAGTCTGATTAGTATAGGTAGGATCTTTCATTCTATGATGGATAATACCGACTAACCCTAATCTTAAATCGTCTTTGCTGTATTTGTCGTTACTGAAAGGAGCAACTGCTTCATTTAAAGCCTTTTTAAAACCAGTAAAATGACTACCTTGTTCTGGAGTATGACAGCAATTAACATAGCTGTGTATTTTTTCCTCGTCAGCATTTGTCCATTGTAATGAAACATCTAAAAAATTATCTGTAAATTCGAATCTTTTACTTACTGTAGATAATTTATTATTTTCTACTGTTTCAATAACCCATTGGGATAAGCCATTTTTTGACTTATATATTGTTTCTTTACCCTCAACTACAAGCACAAATTCCAAATTAGGACAAAGATATTTAATATTAGATAACCATTCTTTGAGTCTTCTTATAGGTATTCTATAGTTTTTAACAAAAATTTCTGGATCAGGTATAAATTTTACAACAGTTCCACTTTTCCAATTAATAGGAGGTTTTACATTTTCAGTAACTTCAGTTTGAGGAATACCTTGTTTAAAACTTTGATAGTACCATGTTTTATTTCCTTCTTGGCTTACATCAAAATTTTTAGAACGATATGTCCATACTTCAAAATTTGAAGACAAAGCATTTGTGGCACTGATACCAACACCATGCGTACCAGAAGTAATACTTTTACCAGAAAATTTTCCTCCAGCATGTATTCTTGTTAATACTGTTGTAAGAGTGCTAAATCCTGTTTTAGGATGGTTTTCTACGGGTATTCCTCTGCCCCTATCCGCTACCAATACCGTCATGTTTTCTTTATCTATTTCTATGTAAACTTTAGTATTTTCATCTACTAGAAATTCATCAATGCAGTTATCGACCGCTTCTTTAATTATCTGGAAAAGAGCAGTTTTATTTATATCTCCTACGTATACTCCAGGTTTTTTTTTAATACCCTCAAGACCCTCAAAAACATCAATATCAGCAGCTGTGTAGCTATTTTTCATATTATCCCCTATAACTTAAAAAGAGGTGTGGTAACACACCCCTTTTCTAGTATAATATTTCTACAGATCACGAGAAGCAGCTGTAGCCAATTCCATTAACAAAATACTTAATTCACTAAAAGCTTGAGCTAAACTGTCTATTGTTTGTGCGGCCTTTTTCTGTAACAAGCTGCTCTTACAATCAGCACATTTTTTATCACAAGCACAATCGTCTTCATCAAGCTTATCTTCTCCTTCTTCCAATTCATCTTTAGGATCTAATTGCTCAGAATTCTCTTCCAATTCATCTTTAGGATCTAATTGCTCAGAATTCTCTTCCAATTCATCTT
>Ga0114925_10000539_pt1 | contig 16961 bp, 15 predicted proteins | sample SumtaG_2_FD_87287 | JGI IMG/M metagenome (GOLD analysis project Ga0114925, IMG submission 87287) | Deep subsurface microbial communities from Indian Ocean to uncover new lineages of life (NeLLi) - Sumatra_00607 metaG | ecosystem: Environmental > Aquatic > Marine > Oceanic > Sediment | place... | reverse complement strand
GATAGGAAAAAATAATAAAAATATTAATATTTATAAAAAAAGTTAATTAAACTAACAAAAATCCGTAAAATCAGGAGAAAATTAAATTTTATAGAAATATTTATTGAAAGAATCTTTAAAGTCTTTAATTAAGGGATTATCAATTTCACCAAATTTGGATTGCCCGAAACTGCTTAAAAATCCACTTTTAGCTTTAGTTTCAGGTGCTATATATTCTGTAAGCGATCTTTCAAAATCAAATGCACTAAAACTATTCAGTTCTCCAAATCTTAGATCTCCATATCTTTTTTCTAATTTAAAATCTGACATTTTTTTTTATCACTTTTTTTTGTTCATTTTTTTTTGTTCAAATATTTATTTATACAATTAACGATCAGTTTAATATTTAAATTTATGCCTATTGTTAAAATATTACTAACTTTGAAATTATACTAATTTTGAAATTATTAATATGATTAAAAAATAAGATATTTAAACTCCGAATTAATGGGCATTTAACTTGATTGTCTAATAAGTTTCCTTCTTTTTTTTTATTTTTTCAGATTTAAAACAGCAAGAATTTTAAGTAAAGGTATAAATTTATATTAGAGATAATTAATGCATTCTTTCATAGAAAGGGGCTTGAAATATTATGACAAGGAAAATGGAGGATAAAACTTACTTAAAATATTTGCTTCAGTCTTTAAATGTCGATAATTTAAAGCAAATTTGCCGTAATTATCAAATTAAGGGATTTTCAAGACTTAAAAAAATAGAATTGATTGATTTTATATTAGATTCTTTATCAGAAGAAGAATTATCAAATGTGTTAGAAGAAAAGGAGTTAGAAATAATAAAGGAGAGTATAGATTTAGCAATTAAAAAAATTAATGGAGAAGATAGAGAATCTGTTAGTGCCATTAAAATTGTAAATCCTGATACACATGAAATTGAATTAGATTTTAAAGGTTTCAATTGGGAAGTATCTTCTTATATCGCTATAACCCTTGAGAATATTGATGATCCAGAACGGGATTGTGATTGTCGGATTGGCTCAAATATGGGTTTTTGTAGTCATTTTTGGGTAGGATTCATTGTATCACTTAAGGAGGGGTATCTTAATCTGAAAGAATGGAATTTAACAGTTTTACCAGATGATTTCGAAGAAAAGGTAAAGTCAATAAAAATTAAAGCGGGAGAATCTATAAGTTTAGTAGATGAAAGTTCAGAGGATTATCATCTAATGGAAAATTTAAATAAAAGTATAACTGTTTATGAAGGAGAAGTAGAGGAACTCATTGAGAAACAGCAAGATTTTCAAGGAAATATTACAATCTATTATATTACAAAACTTAAAAATGTAAGATTTGGTCCTAGAGTACAGAAAAAAAGTGATTTTCGAGAAGAAGATATAGTGAATGTTGATAAATTGAACCTAAGAATAAGTGAGAGGCTAAAAAAGGAAAATGATCTAGAAATAGGCAATAAAATTAGTGGCAACGGAAAGTTAACAAAAGATAACTTCTTAAAAATGTTTATAGTTAAAAATATTCGAAAAATCGAAAAAATCTAATAACTACTAAGGTGAGAAAAATCAAATATGAGTACGCTTTGCTTTTAGATTTCTATGAACTTACTATGAGTAACGCCTATTTATTAAAAGGAATTGCTGAAAAAACAGCTATTTTTGATTTATTTTTTCGTAATGCGCCTTTTGGTGGCGTCTATGCCATTTGTTATGGTCTTAGTAAAGCTATAAAGGATATTTGCAATATGAAATTTACTCAAGAATCTATTGATTATCTTCAAGAAAGAAATACGTTTTCTGATAAATTCTTGGATTACCTTGCCAACTGGAAATGCCAATTATCTATTCGATCTATAGATGATGGTCGCGTAATTTATCCCTATGAACCTATAATGCAAGTTGAAGGGCCACTAATTCAATGCCAATTAATAGAAACTTATTTATTAAATTGTTTTAATTTCCCTACACTATGCGCTACCAAAGCAAACCGTATGTGGTTAACTTCTGGAAAACAGCCCATCTTAGAATTCGGACTTAGAAGAGCTCAAGGTCCTGACGGGGCGATTACTGCAAGTGAGGCTTCTATGGTAGGTGGATGTAACGGGACCTCGAATGTCCTTGCGGGAAAAACATATGGGATAAATGTTAGTGGAACTCACGCACATAGCTGGATTATGGCCTTTGATTCCGAATTAGAATCATTTAGGGCATATGCAGATATATATCCTGATTCTTGCATACTACTGGTCGATACATATGATATTTTAAAAAGCGGCGTCCCTAATGCTATCACTGTAGGAAACGAACTTGAAAAGAAAGGGAAAAAGTTAATTGGGATAAGAATAGATTCGGGAGATTTAGCATATTTCAGCAGGAAATCACGAAAATTGCTTGATAAAGCGGGTTTGAACTATGTAAAAATTATAATTTCAAATGATGTTGACGAATATGTGATAGCAGAAATTCAGCGCCAAAGAGGAGCCGTAGATATATGGGGAATTGGCACAAAATTAGCAACTTGTTATGATCAACCAGCACTAGGTGGGGTGTATAAGCTAACGGAAATGGATGGAACACCACGCTTAAAGATTTCTAGCAATGTAGCAAAAACAACAATCCCATGTAAAAAACAGGTTTATAGAGTATACGATGAGGAAGACATTATGACTGGTGATATTATGGAATTACTTGAAAAAGGTGCTTTAGAAGAGGATTATGTTTATGATCCTTTAAATCCAATGAGATTTTATAAATTAGAAAATCCCGTGAGAGTAGAACCATTATTAAAATTAAAGTTAGATAAAGGTAAAATGATTCTGAATAATATGGATTGGCGAGAGGCAAGAAAAACTATGGAGAAAGATATTACTCATTTATCTGAGTCTTCAATCCGACTTCTTAACCCTCAGAACTATAAAGTAAGTATTAGCAAATCAATACATGAACTTAGGACAAAATTAATTGAACATTATATTGGTAAGGATACTTAAATTATAAATCTTAATTTAATTCTAATGAGGACCTATCAAATTCTTAATAATTTGAAAGGTATGAATTCGTTTTTAAACTTAAACGGCTTTTTTTCGTTTAATCAAACGATTATTTAAACAAACTTAGGTGTAAAATTAAATTGTATCATTTAGACGGAACAGATGTTTTAGACGAAAGGTATTATCAGAAGACAAGAAGCGTCTGCCCAGAATGCTTAAAGGTTATAGACGCTGAGATTCTTGAAGAAGATGATCAAATCTGGATGAAAAAGAATTGTAAAGAGCATGGTGATTTTAAAGATAAAATTTCAAGCAATGCAAAATACTATAAATGGACGCATTATGGCACAGATGAGTGGAATTTTCTGAAAAATGGTGAGGTGAATCCTCCTGATTGTGAATCAACAGATCCAAGAGGGTGCCCATATAATTGCGGATTGTGCGATCAACACCTTTCTTCTTGCTCATTAGCTTTAATTGATCTAACAAATCGATGTAATTTTAACTGTAACTTCTGCTATGCCAACGTTCAGAAAGCGGGTTATTGGATTGAACCATCCCTAGAAGAACTCGATAGAATTATGAACCATTTTAGAAGTAAACCAATGCCTCCTCCATCTATAATGTTTACGGGAGGTGAACCAACAGTCAGGGCAGATTTTCCTGAAATTTGCGCGATGGCAAAAAAGCACGGCTTTCAAGAAGTTATCGTAGCAACAAATGGTTATGGCTTCCAGAAAAAGAATGGAGGTCTTGAATGGACTAAAAAAGTGCTTGAATCTGGTGTAGATACATTATATTTCCAATTTGATGGGATAAATAATATAACTTACGAGAAAACTCGCGGTATAAAGAATTTAATGAATTATAAAATGCGTGTAATTGAAAATTGCCGAAAAGCGGGTCTCTCATCTATAGTATTAGTTGCGACCATTGCTAAGGGAATAACAGATATTGAAATCGGAAATATAATTCAATTTGCAATTGATAATATTGATGTAGTTCGAGGGATAACGTTCCAGCCAGTTTCTTTGTGTGGTAGAATCTCACATGAAGATTTAACAGGACTAAGAATTACTAACGCAGATGTTATACAAGAAATTGATAATCAAACTGGCGGTAAAATAGGGATTGAAAACGCATGGTATCCATTATCTACGGTTGTAGAAATGGGTAGAATCATCTCCTATTTGGCCGATGTAGAACCTGTTGAGTTCACATGTCACCCCGATTGTGGATTTGCAACTTACATGGTCTTAGATCCTGATACAAATGAGATGGTTCCACTTATGGAATATTTTGACCCATTGAAAATAGTGGACTTTTCCAATCGATTCTGGGAAAAAATTAAGAAAAAGGAAAAGCAACCGATTAAATTTTTCGAAAATATCTTGGGTGAATTTGGTCAGACATTAGATAAAGGCTTAAATTGGTTGAATAAACAACAATTAAAAGCAAGATTTCTTATGGGTATGCTACAATATACAAAGAAACCGGGGAAACTTATGGAATTATTTACCAGAGTCTTATTAAATGGCAATTGGGAGTCAATAAGTTCATTTACGCATGGAACGCTTTTAATCAGCTCAATGCATTTTCAAGACGCTTACAATTTTAATGTGGAAAGAGCAAAAAGATGTATTGTTCATTTTGGAATCGCTATGCCCGATGGTAGCGTGAAAGAATGCTCCTTCTGTACAATGAATACTTTCCATCGACCACATATCGAAAAAGCAATTGCTAAGAAGTTAACTGAAAAGGTAAAAAATGAATTTGACACTACAGTGGGGCTACTAACAGAGGAAGTCAAACAAGAAGTTGCTCGAAATGGTGGGCAAGAAAAGGGGGAATAACTTAAAAAGGTGATTTTAAATGTCTCAAAAGGAATATATAGATCCGGAAACAAGAATGAAGATTAGGAAGCTAACAGATTTAAAACCCACTGCTGCTAAGGAATATCAGGACGCAATGTTAGGACGTGTAGAATATTTTGCTAATAAGGGAGATTCCAATTTCAATAATACAATTGAAAACATTATTGTTAAAGGATTAAGCTCTCTTTTAGGTTTAAAAGTGAAAATCGATGAAATGCTTGGTGACGATAGGAAAGAAAAGGTGCATGATGCAATAGCAAAATTAGCATTATTTGGTTTATAATTTTTTTATAAATTTTTTTAATATTTTATATTTATTGAAGATGTAATAATAGAATCACAATAATGGCATATAATATAATAACATTACCGGTAACTATATTTTTCATTGCGTGCGGTTGTGGACAGCTATTCTATGCCATAATTTTACAAAAGAAATTTTCAAAAGAACATAATTTTCATAATAGTGTATTCGCTTTCTTTTTATGGATAACTGCCGGATTATTATTTCCATTTTATTATTCGACAGATAACGCAAATATTAGATGGTTTCAAGCAGTATCTACATTCTTTATATGTGTATTCACACCTTTAATGTTATTTTTAATATTGTTTTATCAATATAAAAAAGTTAAAAAGAATCCAGAAATAAGAGAGAGAAGAAATATAAAGGTTTTTCTCAAAGAGTATGATGAAAGACATAAAGGTCTGGAGCGAAGTATTTCTACGGATTTACATCGAAAATTGCTCCATCTTTTTCCGGCAACTTTAATAATAGTATTATGGGTTTTTTCGGTTTATGTATGGGCTGGAATGTGGAATGCCGATAAAGTTTGGGGCATTAGCGGTGAAGATTATGGAATATTTCTCATTTTAACTGCAGGTTTTGGAGGTATTTTAGTATTTGCTGCTTTAGATTTTGTTAGGTTATCATATATTTTTGAAGATCGTAATATACATCATTTATTACCAGATAATGTGACTGATTTATTAGGGAATGCGATGAAACGAAGAGAGATTTTTGAATTTACGAAACCTGCTCTATTAGTCTTAGCAATGGCCCCGGTATTTTTCTTTCCGTTTGGAGTTTTTGCTGCTGCCGCATTAATAGCGACAATAGGGGACGGTGCGGCATCTATCATTGGAATGAAGTATGGTAAACACCATTTTCCAAAAAATAGTTCTAAGACGCTAGAAGGATATATCTCAGGATTTTTAGCATCCTTTGGAATAGCTGTATTGTGTTTATGGATATTTGAACCGCAACTGGTTTTGATAAAAATTGCTGTAATAGCAATTGCGGGAGCGACAATTTTCTTAATCACGGACTTATTAAGTCTTGAAGTTGATGATAATATGATAAACCCTATATTCTGTGGAATAGTAATGACTTTTCTTTATTTCTTACTGTAATTAGCTCTGATATAGTTAATTAAAAGAAAGCATCCATTTTTTTAATGCCTTTAATCTCCTCAAATGATATACCAAGAGCATCTAATAATTGTTCTAAAGCAGATTGTAGTAATTCTTGATATTTTTTAGTGTTAATATCTTGAAGTTTAGCAAGTTCAATTGCTTTAGCACCTATTGATCCTTTACTTTTTATAAAGCTAATCACTTCTCCCTTCTGAAATTCCTTTCCTGTTATGTTTTTTAAGTCTAAGGCAGCTCTTACATGTTGGGGTATTACTTTGTCGTAAGATTTAAGCTTTTTTTGCATAGCAATATTAATAGCATAATCTTCTAATGAAAATGTGTCAGGTTTTCCAATTTTTTTCTGATTTTCTCTAATTATTTCAATAATTCTATTCCTTGCTTGCTTAAATTCGTTGTCATTTGTTATTTCTTTCAAAATATCTATTAACTGGTTAAAAACCTTTTTAATAAAATTAGGTGTGTTTCTTTTTTTTGCAACTAAGCCCTTAATGTCAATATATTTAGAATCTTTATATATTCCCACATAATTTTTCTTTCTATCCGAAAGAGCTAAGAATTGATAAGTTTTTTCTTCTTCTAAATCAAGATCAAGCTCTTTTTTGCTCCATTCAGAGATCTCACTCATTTGTTTTTTAGTCGGACTTAGGAGAAAGACAGAATCAGTATCACCATACAAGACTTTCACACCCATTGATTCACATTTCTCTATTGTTGCTTTAATAGAATATTGACCAATTCCAGTTGTACTTTCAGCAACAGGTAAGCAAAATAAAGGAAAGTTTTTACTACCAAACGTCCCGTAACTCCCATTGACGAAAACTTTTAATGCTTGTTGAATAGTATTATTATAACTGCGTCTTTCCACGGATAAGTTTTTATCACCAGATTTTGGCTTGAAATATTTTACTCGTATATCTCGGAAGAAACCAACAATATAAGAAAAAATACCCATCTTATGTATGCAAACATGATATGGAATTCCTTTTATTAAATTATCATTACAATTATCATGAGGACATTGAACGGTTTCATAAGACAAGTTATACTCCTTTATAATTGAAGGATATAGGCTTGAAAAATCCATTACAACCACATTATAGTGAATCCCTCGAACTGGGGGGATTACATAAGCTCCTTTAAAACCCTTTCCTTCTATTATAGATTTTGAATATCCTCCTCTTTTCAGCTCTGAAATTTCTGATCTCCTCGGAATTAAATAGCCTTTTTGTCTATGCTCGAAAAAGAAGAGATTCTGAATCCAAGCAGAGATTTGATGCCTAATCATATCATGAATGGGCATCTTAGACATTCGACATAATAATATAATCAAATTCCAAACCAGTGAATTATTAAATTTGGTTAATTCCAGAGTAAGAATTGAGTCTTTTAAATTATACCAAGAAAGGACGTTATATTCCATCTCTTGTATTTCTTCTTCATGTGAATATTTTTCTTGACTAAGTAATGCTGCACTGATTGCATTTAGGGAGTTTCTTTCGTATGCACCACTAAACGCATATCCAGAGATACTACGATTAAAGAAGAAATTGAATATATCTATATGAATCCCTCTTCTAAGATTACATTCTGCTCTTGATAGAAATCCGAAACCCCGTTTGATGTGTATTGGATTTAAATCCCTATCAATTTTCAATTTATTTGCTCTATGAAACATATAATTTAAATCAAAATTATCACCATTAAAAGTAATAATTACAGGATATTCCCACATTAAACGAAATGTTTCAGTAAGAAGTTCTTTTTCTGATTTAAAAAATATAGTTTTAGCATCAAGAGGGAATTCTTTATAAGGTTTTTCATATGTAAAACCTTCTCTTTCTAACATATACACTAATTTTAATCCATCTGTGGCTACAAATGATATACTTATAATTTCTTGCTTTGCTTGTCGAGGATCGGGAATGTTATAATCATTTTGGCCCACATTTACTTCAATATCCAGTGCCATTCTTTTTATATCTGGAATAGGAGTTAAAAAAATATCTAAATATCTCTCAGCGAATTCTTGTATTTCTGGTTTTTCGTCTTTAAATAGAGCCATTAATTCATTAGCAATTTGTTCTGATTCCTTTTTATCTTTGTCTATATTAATTTTTTCAATTTTACCATTTTTGATACTATAAATTAATCCTGGAATCAATCCAGTATCAAAAATATAATTTAAATGATATCTAATATCCGCTTCCCATGCTTCTCTATTCAGTATATTTCGGATATTATTTCCAGATCCGCCTATATCTATTGGTGTTTTTCCATAAATCTTTGTCATTGTAATTTCTTTATCCCTCAGAAGGTCCATACGTTTAATTTCTTCAAATCTTACTAATCCTTCGAAATTAGTCAATTTGATATTGTTTTCCAATTCAGCTATGGATTCTTTACTAAGGCAATAAGGCTCATGACCGGTCGTATCAATCCATATTTTAATATCTTCAGAATCTAAATCATAAAATTTACAATAGGCTTTATTTTGCCCACCATCATAATCTACGTCAAGAAGCATGCCTCTTTCTAGGTCTTGAACAATATTTCCTTTTTCAATTAAATAACGTATGTATTTTGAACTCACAGATTCCCGTTGGATTCGCGTTAATTTAATATCATCCTCCTTCAGTCCAAAAGGAGTATCGTTTCTTTTAAAGAAAAGATTTTTAGGAATTGGTTTAATCTCTGAAGGATCTTTAATCTCTTTTTTTACTTTAATCTGATCTGAAATCTGTTTTGTAGGTTTTTCTAATTTTTCTTTCTTGGTTTCTTCCTTTTTAGGCACTTCCTTATCGGGGTGTTTTGTTGGCTTTGCTTTGTCCATAAAGGCGAATAGGGTTTTTTGCTGCTTATTTTCGGTCTTTTTCTTTTTAGCCAATTTTTAATCACAATGAAATCGATTTAATTTTAATCTAATAATATTTATTCATTGGTTTATTATAATCCCAACTATTCCTACTTTAACATATCTAAGTAAGAATTTAAAAAAAAAGTTATTTTAAAAAAAAAAAATTGTACTCTCTCTATTTTTTCTTTTTTTTTAATAATATTATTCCTAAAATTAAAATCAATACAACCACCACAATAATAATGACAGTTGTCATAACAACGGGATCTGAAGCTCCACCTGAGCCGATTCCTCCTCCACCAACTTCCATTTTTTCACCCTATTCAATTACTATAATTTATTCTTAAGAAGATAAAAATTCAAATTTGTTTTAGAATTATGATTCTAATTTAAATTTTAAAATATTTAAAGATATTAAGACGAATTCTTTATATAATAAGATTAAACATTTTTACGCTCATAATATTAATGAAATTGAGAATTAGAATTGAAATATTTAAAATTCACTCAAGTATTACCCTATTTAAACAAAAATATATACTAAATTCACTGAAAATCATATTAAGGAGATATTAAATGGATGATGGAAAAGATATTGCGGATTATGTTATAGATTTTGGTACAGCTAAGGGTGCCAGTTATGTTGAGGCTCGTTTTGTAGATTCGTGGGACGAAAGTTATACTACAAGAAATGGGATGTTTCTTGGTATTCTCGAGAATACAAAAAAGGGCATTGGTATTAGGGTTATTGCTGATGGCGGTATGGGTTTTGGTTCAACAGAACAATTAAATAAGGCTACAATTGAAAAAGTTATTACAGCTATTATTAAAATGGCAAAGGCAAGCAAAAGAAAAGAACCAATCGTATTTTCCGAGGAGAAAGTAGAGGAAGTAAGCTGGAAAACAGAGGTAAAGCAACAATTCCAAGATGTATCACGAGAGGATAAAAAATTATACTTAAAAAACATGGATAATCGACTCAAGAAAGAATCTAATAAGAAACTAAAGAACCGAATTGCTCATATCCAGTTGCATACTGAAAAAAAATACATTGTAACAAGTGAAGGGGCAAAAAATTCCTCCTTTAACTCCTTAATTGTTACTATGTTAATGAATACTGCGCGAGCAAAAGTAGGGACAGAACAAAAAATGTTCAGCATAGGGGGAACCGCAGGATGGGAGTGGTTTGAAGATATAAATTTTACGGAAGAAGCCGTAAAATCAGGAATAGCATTAGTAAAAACAGCTGAAAATGCGATAAACATGAAATTTGATAAACCAATTGATGTGGTTGTAAGCGGAGAAGTGGCCGGAATAATGTGTCATGAAAATGTTGGACATCCAAGTGAGGCAGACCGAATTTATGGTAGAGAGGGCGCTCAAGCAGGTGAATCTTTTTATGGAGATTTGTTAAAAAAAGAGAAATTAGGGGAAGCCACCCTTGGTACCGAAATTGTAACTGTAATAGAAGACCCAACTGTCCCTGCGAGCGCAGGCTTTTATCTTTATGATGATGAATGTGTGAAAGCTCGACCTCGCTACTTGATAAAGAATGGAAAATTAAATGAGCTTCTTTTAAATAGAGAATTTGCGGCAAAATTCAATACTAAATCCAATGCTGCTGCAAGAGCTGTAACTTATAATAGAGAACCAATTTCTCGTATGGCAAATACTTTCTTTGAGCCTGGTGATTTTTCTAAGGAGGAACTTATAGCAGGAGTGAAAGAGGGTATTCTTATGAATAGCTTTACCGAATGGAATATAGATGACCGAAGGTTCCAATCAAAGTATGTAGGTCAAGAAGTATATCTTATCCAAAATGGTGAATTAACTGATATAATGATTCGTCGTCCAATACTCGAATTAACTACTGTGGGGATATTTGGTAATGTGGATGGAATTTCTAATGATTATTATGCTCCACTCGGGTTATGTGGGAAGAGCGACCCAATGCAGGGAGTCCCCGTATCCATGGGTGGACCACATGCAAGATTGAGAAATATTAGAGTTGGAGGTAGCAATTAATGGATATCAACGAAGATTTGTTAAAAAAAACTGTTGAAATCGCCAAAAGAGAGGGAGCAAAAGAATTAATTGCTAAACTTGTTAAGAGACAAGAACACCAGATTCGTTTTTCAAATTCCGCTATAGATATTTCCAAACAATGGAATCTTGATGTTTTAGAGCTTTTTCTTTCAATAGGGCATAAAATAAATGTGATTAGTATCCAAAATCCAACCATAGAAAAGCTAAATCAAGAAATTCCTAAGGCAGTCCAAAACTTAAAAAAATTACCAAGAAGTCTTCTTTATTGGGGTATGGATAAAAATAATTATTCCTATTCTCCTATAGAGGGGCTCTATGATTCTAGGATCCAAGATTTTTCTGATAAAGCTCCTGAATTAGTTAATGCTGCCATTGATGCGTCATTAGAGGCGGGAGCGAAGAAAACTGCTGGAGTATTGTATTTTGGAGATCTTAAAACTGGAGTAATGACAGGGTATGGAAATGGGGGAATCTATGATTCTTCGTATTTTAGAATAACCGTAAGAGCTTTTGTAGATGCTGAGAGTAGCGGACAAGATATGGTAGTAGGTAGAGATTTAACAAGAGTGGAGAGTAAATTCATAGATGCCGGGAAAAATGCAGGTAAATTAGCAAAAATGGCGGTTGGAGGACAACAAGGAAAAGCCGGGAAATACGATGTTATTCTGAGCCCTACTGTAGGTGGGAATATCCTAAATCATATTCTCGATGGAGCTAATATATTATATATTATTGGTCGGATGAGTTGTCTTAGGGGAATTAAAATGGGACAGAAGATAGGTCCAGCAAACTTAACCATCAGCGATAATGCAACTATTTCAGAAGGTCTTAATAGTAGACCATTCGATTTTGAAGGTACAATCTCTCAAGAGACACCCTTGATTAAAAATGGTAATTTAGCGGGATATATTCAGAATACTTCCAGCGCGAAAATTTGGAGATTACTTAAAATGTTGAAGTTTAAATTTAGAACAGGGATTAGAACTACCGGGAATTCATATTTAGGGGGTGTCTTAGATGAAGATATTGGCCCCAAATTACTCGCACCAATCCCTTCGAATTACGTATATCAACCAGGCGACTATTCTCTTGATGAAATAATAGCAGACTCAAAAAAGCCTACAATTTATATAACTTCTAATTGGTATACTCGCTTTACTAATTATGTAGAAGGGAGTTTTTCAACGATACCCCGCGATGGGATGTTCCTAATCGAAGATGGAGAAATTAAAAAACCAGTAAGAAAGCTCAGATTAACGGAGACACTTCTAGGGATGCTCAGTAGGATTTCTGCGATTGGAAAGGAGGTCAAACAAATAAATTGGTGGGAGGTTTCCACGCCAACATTTATTCCAACGATAAAAGTAGCTGATTGTAATATTACTGCTGCTACCCAATGATTAAGATATGAGACCCATATTAAAATTAGACGAGAAGGAGTATAGTTTTAAAACATACTCTATTATATTATTCCTAATTGGAGCACCCTTACTGAGTTTCTTTCTAATTCTTTTTTTTAACTTGGAAATCAATAATTGGACAAGGGAAATTATAGCTAAACAAACAGTTTTTATATTAAATCAATTTTTTGGTATGGAAACTCAAACAATTTTTAATAATGATGAATGGATATTAATCATTCCAAGATTAGAAAAAAACCTCATAATAAGCCTATGGTGTACGTCCTTTCACATTATTTCTATTTTCATTAGTGTCATTATATTTATACCGCATTCCCAAGAATATACCTCGAGAAAAGACATTAATATTAGAAAAACGAAAGCTTTAACCATTCTAATAGCAATAGTTTATATTGGAAATTTAATTCGTCTTATACTTTTTTTATATCTAACGAATATTGGTTTTCCTTGGGACTCTACTCATCTCTTTATTAATTATTTGACTGGTTTTCTTGCTGCGATTCTATTTATATTGATATTATATTTCTGGCTACCTGAAATTTTCATTTCTATATATTATATTCCATCTTTAATCTCGTATAAACGAAAAATGAAAAAAAAGGTTTAAATTAATTAACTTCTCTTTTTGAGATTCCTTGTTTTTTAATTTTGACATGGATTATAGCAATAACAAATACTCCCAAAGATATTGACATCCCAATAAATATAAAAGACTCGAAACCAGGAATCTTCGTAGAGAGACTACAAGATCCATTCACATCCTCAAGAACAATGACATTAATACTATGCGTAGCCGATTTACTATTACAAGACCCATCTATTGTATATGTGTGTTCCCCAACAGAAAGGGATCTATCAGTATTGCATCCTGCTGTTGTACCTTCGCCACTTTCTATTGTTCCATTTGGATGAGAAATTTCCCATTCAACAGTACAATCTCTTGCATTTTTAAAAGTCCATTCAATATACTTTGTCTCATTTTCACACACTTCTACTTCTTTAGGACCTTTCACAGAAAAAGGATAAACTATTTCTTGTCCCATATCGCTCACAAAGCCAATAACTGCGATAGGGATACCGATCGCCAAAGCGACCGCAAGACCTATAACCCAAGCACAACCTTCAGCATCTGGGATGCCGCCTCCACCCCCGCCCTTACGAGGCTTTTTCGGTGCTTTCCCTTCCTCAATTTTATATATTTTAACCACTTAAAATTTATATGAATTTAATTTTAAAATTCTTTATAATTAAGTATTAGAAACTTGTATATAAATTCTGAATTTTTAATAATTTTACTCTAAAAATGAGAAATTTTATTATATTTTATGTTGTCCGATTATTTCTTCTATTTCTTTTAATAAAAGCGTTTTTTCTGAGATAAACCAATCAAGTTGGCTTTTTGGAGGATTCTCGTTATATATAATTTCGGCAATTTCAGTTATTTCTTTTTGATTAGGTTTGAGGATTTCTCCATCTACATTTTCTCTTATTAATAATACTAAGTTATCTGTTTCAAGTGGTTTTATATCATACCCATTTTTAATGTTTTTATTGATTGTAACACATAATTCTGCGAGGTACCAGACTGATTTTTCATAGTTCTCAGTCGTTTTATATCGACGATACGCAAAAATTTCCACGTCTTCTTTACTAAATGGCATTATAACGATTATTTTATATATTTTTGATCAAATAAACAATTAACAAAAAAGATAGAATTACATTTAACTATTTGGTTTATATTTCATCAGATTAAAATCATCAATAACCCACAAAATTAAAAATTAATAGATTTTTATTTAATATTAGAATTAAAATACTCTTTTTTGAGAATTATTGCCTCTGTGGCTTAGCGGTATAGCAGCTGACTTGTAAATGGTTTATATATAGCTATTTCCAACAGAATCAGCAGGTCGAGGGTTCAAGTCCCTCCGGAGGCTCCATTATTTCTTATTTTTTTCCAAATATTATACACCATATTCTATGAGATTCAATTTTTTTTAAAATAGTATTTATTAGTTGTATAATTGAAATTAATATAATGAGTTCAGACGATTCATTTGATATCGAGGGAAATTATAAGGGTTATTATACAAAAATCTTTTCTTTCTTTTATCTGATTGAGGGGATTCATCAAGCTATTCCTGTTATATTACCATATTATTTACTTTTTGTATTTGGTACATTTGATATTGCTTTATTGGCTTTTATTGGCTTTTTTGCGTTATTACCATGGAGTCTTAAAGTAATTGTGGGATTAGCTAATGATAAATGGGGCTCTGATAAGTGGGGTCGAAGATTTCCATTTGTATTTATTTTTGGGTGTATTGCGGGAGTAACATGGATATTAATGACATTTTTTTTACCTTTAGATGAGACTATTTATTCATATTTAATTTTTTATCTTCTTATTGCTAATTTAGGGATGGCATTTTCAGATACATCATTAGATGGACTGATTCTTGATGTTACTCCTAAAGACAAGCTCGCAAAGGTTCAAGGTTACACTTGGACAATGTTAATGTTAGGGAATGCTTTAGCAGTAGCACTTGGGTTGATTTTATATTATGTAGGTTTAGTCCAAATATTATTTTTAATTGCAGGTATTTCTATTTTATTTAGCTCTTTTTTTGTCTATTACATAAAAGAACCCCCGATCACTAAAGCCCCGCATATTTTTGAAGATCTTAAACGGATCGTAACTGAGAAAAATAATTGGAAAGTATTTGCATGGACTTTAATTACCGCAATGACGTATCCTTTATTAATGGGTGCTTTCTTATATTTTATGTTAATTACGATGGGAGTTATAGATGTTGAACAAGCAACTCTATCTTTAGAAGCAGGGCAAACAACAGATGCATTTATAATAATAAACATTGTAATTTCGGGTTTAAATGGGATAGGGATTGTTCTTGGTTCACTTATTATGGGACGATTTGCGGATAAAACACGAAAGGGGGCAATGAAACTAGTTTATTTTATATATATCCCAATTGGTTTAGTGAGTAATCTATTTATTGGAATTTTTCTTGGCTTAGGTGCCCAAATCCTATTTGGATTTATTTATGGGTCAATAACTATTATTGGTCAAACAATTAGGGGAGATATAGCCAAAAAGAATTTTCCTGATTTAAAGAGCACTTATTATGCTCTTTTAATATCATTCTCGAATTTAGGTCAATCCTTTGGAAGCTTAATATTAGCATTTATGTTTCTTAGTGTTGCTCCGGTTATTGCTAATTTCTTTATATTATACTTTTTAATTACAATTATCAGTACAATTATAATCATAGCAAGCTATTTGGTTTTTAGAACCATTGATCCAGAGGAATATGAGTTCAAGACCAAGGCGCCAGAAGAAAAGGGTTCCCAGATTCTGGTGTGTCCATTTTGTGGAGGTAAAATGGATGAAAGTACTACTTTCTGCATGGATTGTGGGAAAGATAATAATGAGAAGAAATAGGAATTAATACTTTATATCTTCTTTCCCTTGTTTTTCTTATGAACTTTCTCTTTTTTTTAAGAATTTAGGAAATATTGCACCCGTCCGTTTTTGGTATTCTCGATAAGCATCTCCGAACCTTCTAATAAGGTCTTGTTCTTCGTAATAAATCATTATAGGTATATAGATGATAATTGTTGCTGCCGCTATAATCACGAGAAACCAAGAATTGGTGGCAAATGCAAGGGCAAGAAGAGTTAAAAATTCCCCGATGGTTTGGGGGTGCCGAATGTAATTGTAAATACCTCCATACATTTCCGATTCTTTCGATGGTTGTACAGTTTCTTTGCCTGCATCTTTCCAGCCTATGACCATGATTATTACAGCTGGAATTATGATGATAAAGAATATAAGAATACCTACCCAAATATTGGGGTGTATAATCCAGTTTAAAGAAGGAACGGGGAAAAAAATCCAGATTAAGATATTTATTGCGAGTATAAATTCACAGAATGCACTGAGCGATCTTAGCGTTTTACATTCTTTCCAAGCTCTTTCTCCTCTTTTTTTCTCTCTTTTCATTGGTTGGAGGCTAAGTATATACAAATAGCACATTAAAGACAAGCTTAAAAATATTGAAATGAGATTTATCCATTCAATCATGATTGCCATTTATTTAGAGTCAAGAAAGGAATATGAGTTTTTAGAAAAACATGGTATTAAAAAATCTCTTAAAATATAAAAAAAATATTAGTTATGATTTTGTTTTTAAAACGATTGTAATTGCTCTAGTAAGCCGAATGACATCCATTACCTTTCCTTTTTCAACTGTTATCTGCTCACGGCTTATAGCGTGCGTGAAGTCGCCCTTACCTTCGCAAATTCTT
>Ga0114925_10000537_pt1 | contig 16972 bp, 31 predicted proteins | sample SumtaG_2_FD_87287 | JGI IMG/M metagenome (GOLD analysis project Ga0114925, IMG submission 87287) | Deep subsurface microbial communities from Indian Ocean to uncover new lineages of life (NeLLi) - Sumatra_00607 metaG | ecosystem: Environmental > Aquatic > Marine > Oceanic > Sediment | place... | reverse complement strand
GTATTCCAATAGTTGGTGGAGATATCTATACTACATATTCTCCTTGCATATTTTGTACAAAAGCAATAATTCACGCAGGTCTCAAAAAAGTGTTTTATCATACTCTTTATGACAGAGAAGAGGGAGGAGAAAGTATAAAAATATTGCATGATAATAATATAATATGTCAACAATTAAAAATTAAGGAGTAAAAATGTTTATTCAATTTACTGATGTAAGAAATGTGAAGCATCCTGAGCGAGGACATCCCACAGATGCCGGGATTGATTTCTTCTGCCCTAAAATAGATGATAAGTTTATAGAAGACTTTCGTAAGATTAAAGCTAATTCTGGAGTCTCAATTTATGGAACAGATGGTATTTATATTCCCCCCGGAGTTAATGCTGTAATTCCATCTGGTATCAAGGTTGAGATACCTTATGGACATATGGGACTTCTTTTGAATAAGAGTGGTGTTGCAACCAAGATGAAACTCATTATAGGGGCTCAAGTAATAGATACTTTCTATAGTGGAGAAGTTCACATAGACCTCTACAATGTTGGAGAACGAGATGTTATAATCAAGCCAGATATGAAACTTGTACAAATGGTGATTGTACCAGCAATCGCAGCTCAGCCAATTCTTTGCCTCGATGAAGAAGATTTATACAAAGAAATGAAAATGGAGAATTATCGCAATGAAGACGGTTTTGGTTCCACGAATAAGAAGAAAGATTAAAAAGTTCTTCAAGAACAAATGGTTTAAAGCTTCTCTACTATCTATAGGAGTATTTATAGTTCTTACTCTATTGACTTTTCTTATGCCAATGCTACTTATCAACATATTGAATGGTTCAGTGAGCACAGAATTATTACTCAGAGCTTCTATAATTATAAACTTCATTATATATCCACTATGGTTTAAAGAATGTATCATAGTTATAGAAAGGTATGAAATCAATCGAAAAGCAAACAAAAGAAGACACAAAGAGACTACTAAGAAATCAAAGCTGTAATACTTGTGCCCACGGATTCTTCAGAGTTGATGGATGGCTTTGTGGTAAAACAGGTTCACCAGTTCCACTTGTGCATACTTGCTATAAATATAAGACTATGTCAATAGAAGATGAATTAATAAAAGGTGCATCTCAAGAAGTGAAAAACGCGATTGATAGGGAAATATTAAAGAGTTGTAAATGAAAGCCATTAAAAACAAACTTATAAAACTTGCTGAAAGTCTCTCATTAGAAGAGCAAGTCTATCTGAAAGAAGAGATTAAAGCATTTATAACTCAAGATGAGTGGAAACATATCAAGAAGCACCTCGACTCAAATGAAAATCTTGAAGAGAATCCAAATAATATTCTTGCTTTGTATTTGTTAGGCTTAGCACCTAAGCCAGAGATCTTACATCATAGATATGAACTAGCTGACATGGCAGATATCGATCTTGATTTCTCTCCAGATGGTCGAGATAAAATTAAAGCTTGGTTAAAAGAAAAGTTTGGTGAAAAGAATTGTGTAAGTATTGGGACTTATGGAACACTCGGAGTCAAGGGGTCGGTACAAGAAGTATCTCGTGCTTATGGGATTACACCATTTGAATATATAAAAATAAGTAAGCTTGTATCTGATGACGATAAAGATCTTGATATAGATGAAATCAAAGAAAAATATCCTCAAGTAACTGGTTTCTTAAAGAAGCATCCAGAAGTTGAAGATGTAATGATAAAACTTATAGGAATGAAAAAGAATATCGGTCAGCATGCTGGTGGATTTATTGTAAGTAGCGATAATGTATACGAAAATATCCCTATTGTAAAAGCAAATAAAGGTAATGTGACAGGGTGGCAAGAGACAGGTGCTATAAAAGAGCTCGAGGCACTTGGGTGGATTAAAGTTGATATACTTGGTCTTGCATGTGTTGAGCAAATTAGACTTTGTGTTGAAGAAGTCAATAGAAAAAATACAGGAGCTATTGATATAGACCCCTACTTGCTTCCTGTTGATGATCCAAAAGTTTATGATTTCATTAATACACTAAAGCTTGAAAATGTATTTCAGATGGGATCAAAAATCTTTAAAGAAGCGGTTCGTAAAATCAAACCCCGTAGCTTACAAGACATATCAAATATCTCAACTTTAATACGGCCAGGCGCAGCAGAAGTAGACGATTATGTGAAGATGAAAAACGTAAAAAGACTTGAGCCTAAGTGTCTTCATCACGTATATGATCATACTCGTGGACTTATGATTTATCAAGAGCAACTCATGCAAGTATTAATGGTACTCGGTGATTTTACTATATTCGATGCAGATAAAGTCCGACGTCTCGTGAGGAAAATTGGTAAGTCTAAAACTTCAGACGAAAATCGTGAAGCGATGGTAAAAGAGTCTGAGATATATCATAAGAAGTATTTAGAAATAGCAACACAAAAAATTGTTGAAACAGATAGGTGGGAAAAGAAAGAAGCAAAAAAATATGCTGAAGCTCAGTGGAAACAATTAATGTTGCAAGCGAAATACGCTTTTAATATGCCTCACTCATATGCTTATTCGTTGATGGGATACGTACAAGCTTATCTTAAATGTTATTACCCTGTTGAGTTTTGGACAGGAACACTAAACACGATTGAAAGAGGTGAAGAAAAACATAGTCAAAGTAGTCTCGGTAAATATATTAACGCAATTCAAAACTCGGGCATCAATGTTCATCCTCCCGATGTAAACCAATCTGGTATAGACTTCGGATCAACAAATGGTGATATCTATTTTGCATTAAGCTATATTAAAGATGTGTCTCGTAGTGCAGAAGATGTAATTAAATATAGACCATATAAAGATTGGGAAGACTTTCTTACAAAAGTTTTTGAGAATAAAATTAACAAGAGAGTTGTAAGAGGTTTGATATTCTCTGGTGCAGTTGATTTCGATGATGATATTGAGGCTCGTCCCTATAAATGGTTGCTTTACTTAGCACGTAAAAAAAAGAATAAGAAAATTAAAGAAGAGATTAAAGAATATCAAAACAATATGCCACCAAAGTATGCACTAATTCAAATTGAATATGACTTCTGCAAATACAGCTTTACTGGAATTGATGCATTCTTGAAAGATTCGAAGTATAAAAACATAAAGACAATTTCTGAAAGAGATCCTCACAAAAAGCTCTGGGTGCTTATCGGATATATTTCTGATATATCTGTAAAGAAAAGCAAGAAGTCTGGAAATGAATATGTTCTTATAACTGTGACCGATTTTCGTGATACAATATCTATTTTCGCCTTTGGTTCAAAATTCCACGATAAGATACTTGGTACTTATACAAAAGGTCAACTTGTAAAGATTGGAGTCAAGAACGATTCTAATTGGTTAAAACTCCCCTGGGAGAAAGAGTATCAAGGCAAATTCCCTATAGAAGTACTCACTTGAAATCAAGATAATTACATGAGAATAGATCGTGTAGCAGATTTTGATTATAATGACCCAAATCATATTCTTGTTAAGCATTTCATTGACACAGGTACTGATATTAATTTCTATGTAGATATAGAATGCTTCTATCCGCCAGAAGAATTTGAAAAAGTATATAATTATGAAAAAATGATAGAGCTTAAAAAACTCGAGCCAAATAAGCCCAAAGTCGTGGATATAGTAGTATATTACGAGAGAGAAGGATTTGAAAGAGATCTTCATAATTGGATGATTGAAAGTGATCACGTATATAGATGGTCGAATATAAAATTTGATAAAATTTTTCTTTATGCTATTACAGTTATTTCTAAAAGAATGATAAAAGAGATATTCGAATGAGAATGGATCGTGTAGCAGATTTTGATTTTGGTAAATCAGAACCTATTAACGTTATGCACTTCGTAGACTTAGGTTCTAATATTAATTTCCTCATAACTATAGCATGTATTTATCCAAGTAGCGAATTAGCAAAAGTACAAGATTACGAAGAAATAATAGATCCTAAAAAACTCAAACCAATTAAGCTTGTAAATATGACAACATATGATAATAGAGAAGAATTTGAAGATGACCGTGCTGGATGGATGGATGAAGGAGAACATGCATATGGTTGGGCAAACATAAAACTTGATAAAATTTCTCGTTATGCTGTTACAGCTGTTGCTAAAAAAATGATAAGGGATATATTTGAATGAAAATAGATCGTGCAATAGATTGGACTTGGCGGCCAGGATTATTAATTATGGATTTCATTGATTTTAGCGCATCAATAAATTTAATCATTCAATTACATGCAAATTTAAAAGAAATGGACCATGTTCCAGAAGCAGGAGAAATTGATTTTTCAAAGATTAAATCTTTAAAAGGATCTAATATAAATCCAGTTATTGAAAATAGTAGACTTGCATTTGAAAACAATAGAAAAAATTGGATGAAAGAATCGCATGAAATTACATCTCATAAAAATATAAAACCAGACCACTTACTTTGGCATGCTCTGAAACAAAAAAGAGAATATAATGGCGAGATAACTGCAATGTGCTATATTATAAAAAAAATATTTAAAACGGAAAAGAGATGATAAGATATATTTTTGAATTGGAATTAAAAACATGAGAATAGACCGCGTTGTAGATTTTGATTATGGAAGTGTAAATTATATGGATACGCACTATTTCCTTGACTTTAGTGCAAAAGTAAATTTTGTTGTTAGTGTGCATTGCAATTATAAAGGCAAGTTAGAAGATTGGGAAGAACTGGAAAACCCAGATTTGAATAAACTAATTCCCGAACCCGTCCAAAAAATTAGACTTAATTCCTTATCGCGAAAAGATTTCGAAGAAGACCGCGAAAACTGGTTAGAAGAACCAGAAAACGCAATGCAATTTGAAAACATTAAACCCGACAAGATATTCTGGTTTGGAGTTAATAAAGTTTCTAAGAAAATAATCAAAGACACATTTGGTATATAGGAGATAATTATGGCAGAACCCAAAGATTTACATGTTATAAAATCAATTGAGGCCTTAGATATAAGTGAAGTAATAAGAGCAGTGAGACTTTCTATTGCTGCAGAATTAGATGCTGCAAATTTATATGAAATGATAGCTCAACAATCCGATGATAGAATTGTAAAAGAAGTAATGCAGGAAATAGCAGATGAAGAAAAAGTACATGCTGGTGAATTTATTAGATTGCTCAAAAGCCTTTCGCCAGAAGAAATAGACAAGTATCATGCAGAAGGAGCTAGAGAAGTAGAAAGCCACATGGGTTCACAAGGCGGACCAAGTCCAACAGAGCCTCTACCTCAAGATTATGTTGCTACCGTTGCTCAGTTTGAAAGTAAAACAGATAAAATACTTGAAAATTTAAACGAAGAAATGGATGAAGCTATAGCCAAGACTAAACTAAATGATTAATGTGTTTGATGAAAATAAAAAAGAATTACCAGATCTAAACAAATTCGATAATTCAGGAAATAAGTTCTTACAGAGTATTTATGATCAAGCTTCTGGAAAAGAATTATCTTCTCGCCAAATAGAAGTAGCAAAAGATATTTGGGAAAAGATACAAGCAAAGAAATCTGCTCCTCTCAAAAAGTGGATCTTATTTACTGACGATCAAATAAAACTTATGATGATGTTGTTCCTTTATCTCAGGATTTCGTTTAGAGGTGCCCCCAGATCTCTTGAATTCTTAGAAAGTTTAGAAAGTCAACTTCATTCAAAAAACAAATTATCAGAAAAACAAGTAGGAGCTTTAATTAAAAAAATGCTTAAGATTAAAAGAGCACTCATGAAACACATTTGGAGTGAAAAATAATCAAACTTAAAAATAAAGAGCATAGTTTCTTATGATGAACTATAACCACCCATTAATAAAAGAAGCCCTTGAACATGTTCAAAAATATGCGGATAAAGTAGACTCAATTATAGAAATATTCAAGGATAGCTTTGAATACGCGACTTTTACTTTTGATTTTGAATTATTAAATGATTTGAAAAAAGATATAAATGAGACTTTGTCGTTGATTGAGAGTTACTTATTAGATCAAGATCAAAAATATAAAAAGCTGCACAAAATACTTAAGATATTTAGGGTGTATGATGATTCTAAGTATCTCGTACTTCTATGGGATTTCAAAAGACCCATTATATACAGAGCCCAAAAGTTAAATGAATTATTAGAATCTATTGATAAAATATTCACATAATTTCTTATATGAAGAAATTAAATCCTGATTTTGTACAATTGCATACCCATAGTATTGGATCTCTCAGAGATGGTATCATGAAAGTGAGAGACCATGTTCAATTCGCAGTTAAAAATAAAAAGAAATTCGTATCAATAAGCGATCATGGTTCTGTCTCTGAATGGATTGAGTTATATACACAATGTTCACGAGAAGAACTTACTCCGATTTATGGTATCGAGGGATATATTCATCTCGATCGTGATTCTTATCTCAAAGAAAAGAGTGGTAAACCAAACCATATTTTGCTTCTAGCCCAGAACGAAATTGGGTACAAAAATATAATTAAGATCCATAACGATGCTTGGCAGCATTTTTACAAAAAGCCTATAATGAGTTATGATTATTTGTTCGATCATAGTGAAGGAATTATAGTTGGCTCTAGTTGTATGAGTGGATCACTTCCAAAATTCATTCAAGCGAAAGATTTCGCAGCAGCTGATAAGTTCATAGAAATTATGAAAGAACATTTTCCAGATAGATTTTATGTTGAGCTCATGTTGATAGATATAGATGAACAGACAGAAATTAACAGGCAGCTTATACAGATTGCAAAAAAACATAATGTCTTTATTATACTCGGGAATGATCCTCATTATATGACTGTTGATGATAATAAGGCTCACCAAATATCATTATTACTTCAAAGTAAACAAACTGTAAAAGATCTTGAAAATGGGAAAGGTTGGTCTTTCTCTGCACAAGATTTGTGGATGAAAACTGAAAAAGATCTTTACAAAGATTGGAAAGCAAAGTATAGTAATGATCTAATCTTTACCGAAGATGTATTTATTGAAGCAACTTGGAATGTAAATAAGATTACAAATACAATAGAAGATATTTATCTTGAGCACCCGCCAAGATTGCCGAAATATAAAGGTGGTAAAAAGATTCTTGAACAAATGGTAATTGATGGATTTGCAGAAAAAGTCGAACAGAAAATAATTCTTGAAGATCGTATTGATGAATACACTAAGAGAGTTAAATATGAACTGAAAACGATAGATGATCTTGATTTGATAGATTATTTTCTTTTGATTAAAGATATTCACACTTTCTGTGATGATAATAAAATAGCCGTTGGTCCCGGTAGGGGTTCTGTATCTGCATCGCTTGTCACATTCTTGATTGGGATAACTAAATTAGATCCAATCAAATATAATTTCATTTTTGAAAGATTTTTAAATCCAGCAAGAAAGACGAGGTTAAAAATCTTTTGATTAACTTGTCTAATAGAGTGACACCAAAAAAAGAAACTATACGTCTTTTGCGACAACTAGAAATTAAATGTATAAAATGCAAATTTTATTGTCGATCTATTAATATAACTTGCAATAGTCGACATGATGTTTGCACTATAAAAGGTGAAGAAATAAATCCATTAAAAGAAACAAATTGTAATAAATTTAAAGATAGAACTAAGGATATTGACATTACTATAAAAGCTAATGATGGAAGTAAAATTATAAATACTGTAGATTTAGTCCATTTATTCGAGAGAGATAAGATTCATTTTTCTTTAAAAAGAGAGGGTAAAGATTTATTAACAGGTACTGAAGATGCAATTATAAATTATGGTGTTACTCTTAAAGTGGAGTACTAACCTTATGGAAGAATCTGCCGGATGCATAATAATTAAACATTTTAATGGAGTTCCTCATGTTCTCTTAGCTCATGCTGCTAGAAATTGGCGTATCAAATTAATGGGCTTTCCAAAAGGGCATGTAGATAAAGGTGAAACTCCCGAGAAGACAGCAGTTAGAGAAACTAAAGAAGAAGTTGGGATAGTTCCAGATATTATCGATTATCTCGGTTCCGTTAAAACTAAGAAAGGCAAAAAAGTCCACGCTTATTTAGCATTTGTGAAGAGTGGTAAACTTGATGGGAAAAAGGCCATAGATCTTCATAAAGATGAGATAGATTATGCTAAGTTTTTTCCTTTAGAAAATGCTGATCAATTAGCATATACTTATCAACGTCCTCTTATTCAGAAAGCGAAAGAATATGTCGATCGAGAAAAAATTAATTAAAACGTCTGATAGTAAAAAATCTACTATTCTTATGCTTAAGGGTTATTCTTGTGTTACTTGTAAATATCGAGTTCAAAGCGTAGCTATTTTACTAGCAGATGGAATCGCTGAAAAATCAACAATAGAAAATATAAAAGCTGGTCTTGTACATTGTGGACTTCGAACAGATTCTGAGAATCAGCCAACAAATTGTTCTTTGCTAAAAGACGATGTTCCTTGTATACATTATTATCTTAAAAACCGGCCAGCAGAAAGTATCGATAAACACATATAATACTAATATGACACTCATAAATAAAGCGACAAAAATTGTTAAAATCCTTCAAAGAAATGGTTATGAAGCTGTATTTGCTGGAGGATCTGTTAGAGATATGCTTCTCGGCATATTTGCTAATGATTACGACATAGCAACTTCTGCAACTCCAGATCAAGTTGAATCTCTTTTCAAAGACACTAAAGCAGTAGGAAAAGCTTTCGGAGTTATACTTGTTAAATTCCGCGATGTTGATTTCGAAGTTGCTACTTTCAGGAATGATGGAAAATACACTGATAGCCGTAGACCCGATTCTATAACTTTTTCTTCTATAGTTGAAGATGCTAAAAGAAGGGATTTTACTGTAAATGCTATGTTTTACGATCCTGTTAGAAAGAAAGTTATAGATTACGTAAATGGTCGTAAAGATTTGACCAATAAAGTAATACGATTTGTCGGCAATGCAGATGAGAGGATAAAAGAAGATAATCTCAGACTTCTCAGAGCTATAAGGTTTGCTCTCAAACTTGGATTCAAACTCGATCCTTTTACTTTTGCTGATATAAGGCGTAATGCTCATCTTGTAAAAGGAGTAGCTTCTGAAAGAATAAGAGAAGAATTAGTTAAGATGATAAAAGTTGGCAAGCCCCGCTTAATGATGCAACTTTTGTTTTCTACTCGTCTCATGCATGAGATATTTCCTGAAGTGGTTAATATGAAGGATTCTCCCCAGTATCCTGAATTTCATCCCGAGGGTGATGTCCTTGAACATACTATATTAGTTATGGAAAAGCTTGTTGGTGAAAAACTTGAAGTACAACTTGCTGGTATGTTTCACGATATAGCTAAACCTGTTACTCTTAAATTTGATAATGGAAGACCAACTAATAAGGGCCATGATGTTATAGGTTCTGATATGGTAGAACAAATAATGCTCAGGCTAAAATTCTCTACTGATGAAATAGAACTTGTAAAGAATTTAGTTGCTGATCATATGAGACATCATGTAGTCAAAGAGTTTAGGAAATCTACTTTGAAGAGATATCTTGCTCTTCCCTATATAGATGACCTTATGCTCCTTAACGAAGCTGACACTCTTTCTGCTTCTGGAACTATGGAACATATAGAATACCTCAGAGAGAAGATGAATGAATGGGAACCAGAAGTAATAAAACCTAAACCTATGGTGACTGGCTATGATCTTATAAAGCTTAATCTCAAGCCTGGTCCCATATTTGGTACTATACTTAGAGAAGTGGAGGATTTTCAACTTGAAGGTACAATCACAAATAGACGGCAAGCTCTTAAGTTTCTCAAAGAAAGAGTACAGTCATAGAAAACAGATAACTAGAAGTTTACTTCTTGGTCATACTTGTGAGAATTGCTATAAAAGAGGAACTAGCGGATATGATAAGAGTTATCTTTGGTGTTCTTGGGGGCGGCAAATTTTTCAACCAAGAGATGAAACATGCGAATACTGGGAAAGCATACCAGAATAAACAAAGAGATTATAAAAAATCTTCTTCGTGGAAATAATTGTAAAAATTGTAATGCAAAGTATTTCTTAAATGGCAAATGTTCTCATTTAAGAGATAAAGAACCAGAACTTGGTATTTGTTCACATTGGAAAATTGATGAACTTTATTATACTCGGAGTAAATTGTGGGTGAAAAAAAACAACACGTGAGAATGATTAACAACGAACTTACTAAGAATCTCCTTCGTGGACGTAAGTGCAAGACTTGTCAAAGAAGACAGAATAGTACTACTTTTCATAACCATCGTAATATCCATCTTTTTTGCGAATTAGAAAATAGTAAGCCAGAGTTTGGTGTTTGTTCACAATGGAAAATGGAGTGGTTTGATAAACATGCAAAAGAACGGAAGCATATACAGAAAGTTGCCGAGAAACGAAAAGCAAAAAGAGAAGCAAAGACAAAAGAGAAAAATTAGGTCATATAGAAAAAAATTAGCTTCACAAAAGAAAATTCTCACGACTAACATCCTCAAAGATCAAATCTGTGATAATTGTGATTATTTACAATGGTTCAGCCATGCGTTTCGCGGATCAAGGAACGTTCCAGGACATTGTTCAAATAAATTTAGAATAGGTAAGCCTATGCCAGAATTGAGAACTTGTAGGTTTTGGAAATATTGCAACACTAAAGACGGGAATGATTCTAGTATATAAATAAGCATATATAAATAAAATAACCAGAGGTTAATAGTTTGAATATACTTGACTTCAAAGCCGAAGAATTGAAAGGTCCTGTACTTGATAAAGTATTTCAAGTTGTAGAAAGACTTTTCCTCGAACGTTACAAAAATTTTCAACCATCAGTCAAAGATTTAGACATCCCAATTGACATAGATACTTTTGAAGGACAAGCAGCTATAAAGGATTACCTTGAAATAAGAGTAGTCGAAGAGTTGATGGAGATGCGTGAAGCGATAAATGATGCTGTTTATGGTAAGGGGATAAATGAACACATCTATGAAGAGGTTGGAGATTCATTTAATTTTTTAATTAATTCTTATATTTTGTATGGTTGGTCTTTTGACAAGTTTAAATCTGTTGAAAGGTTATGGCAAGATTTCAAAAGTACTAATACAATACCTTCAATGATCAAATCTCTAACAGTAGATACTGCAATATTAGAAGTAGTATATGATATTGGACTCACTTGCAATAAGCTAAAAATTAGACCATGGAAAAAGAGTCAATATCTTACAGACATGTTAGTCTTCGAAGAAAGATTAGAAAGAATTTATTATTCATTTATGACATTAGTTTTTCATTTAAACATACATCCAGAAATGTTATGGAGTATATTTAGTAGGAAGAATCAGTGCAATGAGTTTAGGTTAGATACGGGATATTAAGAGGTATAAAATGCCAGATGATAAGTGGGAATATAAAGAGAATGAATCAAAAACTTACGAAGTAATTGCTTTAAGAAGAGTAGATCGCGGAATGGCATTTGCTAAAATTGTGTATAGATTTTGGCCAGTTGATAACGGGGATTGGAAATTACAAATTATAGATTCTGATAAGCCGCCTATAGAACCTATACTTATCCCAGAAAAAGTAATTCAAAAGATTTTAAATATTTCAGTTAAAGAGGAGTTAAAAAAATGAAAAAAATGAAAGAATGGAAAAACCCCTTAATAATCATTTTGTTCGGTTTTCTGGTTGGATGGATCATAACTGATTTTATAATGGACCGTAATGAAAAAAATATTGAAGAGATAAAAGAAGCAAAAGAAACCGAAGTCGTAGAACAAGATTTAATTGCAACTATCGAATCGATACTTAATCTTGAAGGATGGTCTATAGAATACAGAGCTTGGGACGATGATTCATATAAAATGAAAGTTGATATAGGTAGAGAAGCTATCTACTTCAATCGCAGAGAATCTCTATCTGATTTTTTTGATGATTTAGATAAACTAAGAGTATTTCAAGAATGAATATACAGAAAGTAATACGACGCACTAAACATAAAGTCGAAAGATTATATGACGATCTTAATGATCTTGAAAAAAGTGAAAAATGGTTAGCTCCTTTTTTTGTTCCAAATGAACATGTACGAAAGCGAAGATTGAATCATCTAAAAAGTGAAGAAAGCTACATAAAATCAAAAATAAAATTGTTAAAGGAAAAAATATCGAGCCTGGAACAACTAAACGAGGCGGACTCAGTCGGATGAACAAAGAGAATACAAAAAAACTTTTTGAGCGTTTCGATTTTTTCTATCCGGAAACTCCAATAACTGAAAGTTTGATGGCTTTCGGTTTGACATGTGCCGATGGATGGTTTCAGTTAGTTTGGGATCTTTGTGAAAATATCGAAAAAGAATTACAAAAAGAAAAAAAAGAGATCGATATTAAAGAAAAAACTAAGAGACTTCTTCGCGGTGAACATAGATTCAAAGTTACTCAAGTTAAAGAAAAATTCGGTACTCTTAGGTTTTATGTAAATGGTGCTACTGACAAAATTTACAATATGATAAGTGAAGCAGAAAATAAATCATATACTACATGTGAAGTTTGCGGAGCTGACGCAAAACCAGTTAAGAGAGGCGGATGGTACGCAACTCTTTGTACAGATTGCGCAGAGAAAAAAGATTATAAACTAATAAAGGAGGAATCATGAAATCTGTTAATGATGTAATAAAAGATGTTCTTTATGAATCAGATAAGAAATTTTGGAAGGATATTTATGATAAAGAAGAAGATCATTGGGTTAATAAAGAGCCAAGCAATTTAACAAAAAAAATTATTATACGGTATGATAAATTTGATAAGATTGGTAAAGTTTTAGAAATTGGTTGTGCAGCTGGAATTGACACATTTATATTAGCCACAATAGCTAATAAAGTTGTTGGTATAGATATAGTTCCAGAAGCTATTAAGATAGCAAAAGAAAACCTTAAAGAACAACCAAAAAAGATTAGAGATAGAGTAACCTTCAAGGTTGGTGATGCTGAACATTTAGATTTTAAGGATGGAGAGTTTAATTTTGTTTATTCCTTATCAGTATTACATACTACAAATATTAACAAATCACTAAAAGAAATCCGGAGAGTCTTAGATGACGATGATGGAAAAGCTGTTATATATGTTTTTATTGGAAAAGGCGATAAAGAGTTAAGCCCAAAGGAATTTATATTTGCTTGTGAAAAATATTTTAACATTGTTGAAGAACCTGAAAAAATTAAAGTAAAAAAAGATAAGGAAGACGATCATACAGCAATGATAGTACATTTGGAAGTTAAAAATGAAGACTGAGTATTTTTTAACTTGTATAATTTGTGGCCATCAGGAAATAGTAGATAAAGCAACTTTTTTAGAGAAAAAGAAGATATGGCTATTTTTTGAAGAAGGAATGGTTTGTCCCAGATGTCGTACCTTTCCCGGAGCCGTTGAACATATGATGAAACATCGTAAGAAATTAGAATGAGAGTAGTTTTGCATGGAAAATTGGGCTGCAGAACAAAAAGAGAAGATTAGAATAATAAATATCTTGAAAGAGAGACAATGTAAAACTTGTACTTTTTATATACTTTGGAGAGATCCCATAAGATGGTGTAAAAGAAAAACTGAAAGACCACCCGATAATGTATGTGAGCAATGGCAGCTTTATATTTCAGAGATTGTACAATGGGCACGTATAGAATGAGACTAATTGAGCGACGAGGTCGATCTAATTGTTATGGAGTTTTGTATGGAAGACTGGGCATTTGGAACCACAGATAATCGAGAGAAAGCAAAATCATTAAACATGTTAAGAGGAGTAACTTGTGGAGAATGTATTTTTAGGCATACTGCTATTAGAAGACAAGTTAATTCATGGTGCACTAAAAAAGAAGAAGCTCCACAAGAACAAGTTTGCGAGTGGTGGAATGATGAGGGAATTAACCAAAAAGAAGAAAATTTATTATGGAGTTTGGTATGATAATTGATCATAAAGAAAGAACTATACTAATCACTGAAGATGAGCTTGTAATTAAAGAGCGAGGATTCATTGTAGAAAATTTAGACCAAGGGAAGACAGTATTTTATATGTCCGTAGATTATTCAGAAAAAACAATTAAACAGGGTCAAGGCGTGTATTCATCTAAACTCTCAGGTGATGAATTTGATGAAGAAGAAATTCAAGAACTTACGATAACTCTTAAATCTATGACGCCAGCATATAATTATCTCAGTAGATTTGACATACATGATTATAAAGTAATTCTCAATAAGGATAAAAAAGTTGATAATTCTTGAAGGGATACGTCGCAGCGGTAAAAGTTATACAATTGAAGTCTTAAAGCGCCACTTTCTCAATTTAATTTATTATAAAGATCTTGGCATGAGATTAATTTCTGGCGTAGTCGATCCAGATTCTTATGCAATAGGGAGAGATTTAGCTTATGCTCAATTTCTTCCAAATTTACAATGGAATGAAGATTTTATAAAAAGACTTTTATTTGATAGATCGTACTGGTCAACTTATGTATATGGTTTAAGTTGGAGAGATAATTTTAGCAGAACATTTTTTAAAGAACATATAAAACGAGTTGAAAAAATATATGGCGATTTTCTTAAGGATATCAAGATTCTATTTATTACTCTAACAGAAGATGATATGAAAAAGATAGAATTAATGGACCGTAAGAAAGATCGGTGGGAAAATACTCATAGCGATTATCGAATTCAATATAAATTATACAATAAATTATTTGATATAAGTAATGCTAAAATATTCACACTTGATGCATTCAAAAATGAGGATTATATCGTAAAGACGTTTAACAATGTATTAAATGATTAACACCTCTCTAAAGATAAATCAATAACGAGGTGTTAAAAATGTCTTCTCTTTATTGTCGGATACATAATGATTTACTCGAAATGTACAGAGCTATTGATCCCGGCCCTCCGCAGACGAGATCAAGCATGAAGATGTAATAGGGCTTATATCAGAAAATGAGCGGTTGGAAAAGCTGGTAAAGGCTGCTTTTGAAGAGGGTTGGAATGAGAGAGGAGCTGATCAGAAAGGGTATAATGAGGATTTTCTGGATGTTGATTGGGAACTTTCAGAAACAAAGAGGTTATTAAAGGAAGAGTGATATGAAGTTACGCGGGGATGTACTGACTGAGATATCTTACAATCATAAAGACTATGTGCAAGCTGAGGCGGGTCAAAAGCGGTTTAAGATATCATTGAATACGGTTAAAAAAATATGTGGATTTTATACTTTTACGTCTGATTACTCATATCGTGATGATAACTATTTGCACAATCCGGTGATCAAAGAAAAGTCTCCGAAAGGAAGATATTGGGGGGAATCTCTGGAAGATGTTGAATTACTGCATCAAGGAATCAGTTTTTCAAATGATTTTAAATATGCATTACGAATATATTGGGGGCTTAAGAATGGGTACGATAAATTGCCATCAAATACTCTTTGGAAAATGTGCCGATTTTTAGTATTCGAATGCCAGTATGGATGGGATGATAAAGCAGAACTTTATAATCCCAGGTTATCTAAAGAAGCCAAGAAGGAAGATTTAAAAACTATTGAGAATATTATTGATCCTCGTACAATCAAACCGAAGACTGACCGGTGGTATTGTAAGAAAGCGGCGGAATGGATTGAAACTGTTAAACAGGCACATAATCTATATTGTGGCGACTATGTACCGTGGGATGGAGTACGTGGTTATAGTGGGAAGGTATATAATTCATTTGCCGACCAAATTAACGACGATCAAAAGGAGATTGTTACTTCTCTTTATTATCAGATACATGATGATTTACTTGAAATGTACAGAGCTATTGATTCCGGTTCTCCACAGAACGACTGTAAAGAAGATCAGCTTTATGCTTATGTAATAACTGCTTTAAAATATAAAACAGTAATATCGTATCAAAGCGGGTACGATCTATGGTGTTCAGGCGGCGTTGTATCATATCAAAGTTTTGGTTCGGGATGGCATTGGTATGTGCATTATGGAGAGGGTATGAAAGCACATAAAGTTTATTCAGTATAGGAGAATTGGTATGAGTGATTATGGGAAGGAATTGATCTTGGATTTACACAATTGTAATTCTGGTTTATTTACAAGGAAGAATATAAGGAAGTATTTTAAGAAGATTTGTAATCTGATTGATATGGAGCGAGGTAAGTTGTGTTGGTGGGACGACTTGTATACTCCTGAAGAAGAGAAGGAAACAGAACCCTACTTGGTAGGAACGTCAGCAGTTCAGTTTATAAAGACGAGCAATATTACGATTCATACGTTAGATATTTTAAAAAAGGTTTACATAAATGTTTTTTCGTGTAAGGACTTTGATGAGAATAATGTCATACAATTTTCTGAGGAATGGTTTGAAGGGGATGTCATACATTGGCAGACAATAAGGAGAATGTAATGAATGGTGGAATAGACAAAGATGATGATGATTTTCCTCGTGAGGTTGGTTGTGAGGAGAGTAAGGAGAGGAAGATTAAGAATCAGAAATTCTGCGAAGATGGTATAAAAGTAACGGAGGAGCTTTTTAAAGCATTAAACGCTCCGAAAAGATTTAGATTAAAAATTATTAAAATCATTTTTCCGGAGATTGTAGGAGTGGCAAAATCTTTAAAAGATTTTTACTGGAAGGAGAAGTGAAATGAATGTTGTTTTTATTGTCCCAACAGGGATCGGAGCAGAAATAGGCGGACATGCAGGTGATGCTACTCCTGCAGCGAAGTTAATAGCTTCTTTATGTCATAGGTTATTCGTTCATCCCAATGTGGTAAATGCTTCGGATATTAATGAGATGACGGAGAATATGTTATATGTGGAGGGTTCTATTCTCGATAGATTTCTTGAAGGTCAGATTGGGCTTGAAGAAGTTTACAGTAATAGAATACTTGTTGCTGTGAATAGGATTACACCGGACGTAGTCAATGCTGTTTCTGCAGCAAGAGTTACTCTTGGGGCGGAT
>Ga0114925_10000536_pt1 | contig 16979 bp, 23 predicted proteins | sample SumtaG_2_FD_87287 | JGI IMG/M metagenome (GOLD analysis project Ga0114925, IMG submission 87287) | Deep subsurface microbial communities from Indian Ocean to uncover new lineages of life (NeLLi) - Sumatra_00607 metaG | ecosystem: Environmental > Aquatic > Marine > Oceanic > Sediment | place... | reverse complement strand
TTGCAGCTGAAGCAATAGCTTTTAACTTAGCAACTGTTAGATTGTTTAAGTGCGATGGATGCATTTTATTATATGAAAAAAATCCCGTATAATAAAAATGAAATCAGGATTAATTGTTCTATACACGGGTGCAGCAATCGCTGTGCTAGCGACATTAATGTGCCTTGTGGGTTGGCCCGCACTAACAAAGACCTGGCTAGGAATAATATGGGGCGTGGCCATGATTTTGCTTATCGTTGGAGCATTTTTAGAAAAGAGTCAGGAAAATTATTGTTGTAACAACAGTTACGCGCAGATATTCAATACGCCTATGAATGTGGTAAGAGATCCGGATGAACCAGAGCCGGAAAAAGAATATAAAGAGCGCATAGAACAGCGTTATACAAGAAATCAATATGATAGGATACCTGCCAGAAGGAATGCAATTTCCCAACAATACCGCCAGTATTATTAAAAATGAAAAAAACCATTTAAGATTTGAAGAAAAGTAATTTAAATGAGTGATTTTGCAATGTTAGATGCGGCTCTATCCGCTAGTAAAAACAAGACAGTTAAAAAAGTGTCTACATGTCTTCACACAAACAAGACAAAAGACAAAACTAGCTGGATTTGCTTAGATTGTGGGGAAGAAGTTCCCCCTGAAATGAATAAAGCTTTTGATAAATATAACGCAAATCGTAACAAGTTAGATCCTAATCGTTGTCAGATTAGGAAGCCAGATGAGAAAAGTATATATAAAGACGTTGAAAAGATGAACTTTAGTGAAGCGATTATGAACGCCGCTAATAAAATTTTTCAAGAAACAACAAAGGGTAAAATTTTCAGAGGTAATTCACGCAAAGCTATTATATTTGCTTGTGTATTTCACGCTTACAAAGTACATGGAAATCCTCAAAGTTGTGATAGTTTGATCAAACTTTTTTCATTAGATCGAAAAGTTGGATTGAAAGGATTGAAACACGTTGGATTAAATGCACCTAAGGACTCGGTAATTCGTACTAGTCATATTACACCCCAAGATCTTGTTAGAGAAATTATGAAAAAGTTTGAAGCCAGTCCTGAGCAAATATCAGAGGTAGTAGACTTATACTCTGAAATTCACAACCGATCTTCGATCCTTAATCGTTCCCGACCACAGTCAGTAGCGGCAGGTCTAACTTACTATTACATTCTTCTAAAACAAAAGAATATCAGTATGAAAGACTTTACCAAAAAGGTGAATCTTTCCGACCTAACTGTTATAAAAATAACAAAAGAAATTTGTCGGGTTCTTAAAACTCCCGGACTTATCTAAATTTCATTACTTTTGAAATGAAATTTACTTTTTACCTTTCTTTTTACCGAAAAGCCCCATGAAAAGGTACACCAAGCTCACAAGCAATGTAATAAATCCTAAGATCATGAGTATAGCAGCGCCAACATTGGCATGATGAACGCAATTCCCCCCTTCAATTTTGCCTTTCAAGCACACACCGTCGTTGAATGCTTTACAATCAGCTCCCTCTTTGTCTGAATTGGTTACACAGTTTTCCTCAGAATCATTTGTCATACCCTGCGCACCCCAGATAAAGGCCGGTACTAAAAATACAATTGTCGCAATGAAAAAATATAGAGACATTTTCAATCTATCACTTCGCATTTATTACATGAAAAAATTTAATAATTCATGTTAAAAGCCATATATTGCGGATGTCTCTCGCGAAGTTTAATAGGCGGATGTTGTCTTAACCCGGCTTTATTAAAATCACCGTAAAGTGTACCATTCCAAATATCTAGCTTATTATTACACTGTTCTATCTCAATGGTATTTTTGAGTTGATTGATTATAGATTGAATAACGATGTCCACGATTCTATTAAAGGAATTTCTAGGTAAATTGAAAGTATCCTGTGTGTAAATCCCGGCATTGTCAGCACCAGCTTCTGCATTCCAGACACTGGTGATCATTCCTCTAATTTGCTCGTCAGGAGCAACAATTGCTCTATTCATAAGAGGCCATAAATGATCCGAAACCTTTTTGGATATGTAGTTTACTGTTTTTTGATGATACAGATAATTATATAAATTACCGCCAGCTCCTTGAGTACAATCGCAATTTAAATTATCCATCCAACCAACATATCTTTGCGTGTTATAATCATGTGGTAAATTTGCTACACTAGTTGCGTATTCTGCCATTTTTATTTACCTAAAAAATTTTCTAAATTTAAAACAGCAAAAACTTACTTAAATCAAGAAATGAGTTGTCTATTTGATTCTATGTTTTCGTTGCTCAAAGAGTACGGAATTTACTTTAAATCTAGTCATATTTTGCGTCTTAAAATAACCAAATTTATGAATGACAATCCTAAATATTCTCTTGAATCTGGTACAATCGAAGATTGGATTAAAATGGTTTCAGGGGACATGGGGACAAGCTACCAGACATATATTAATAGCATGCAACTGGCAAGCACGTGGGGTGGCGCCATGGAAATGGCTGTTATGTCAAAAATCTTTAGCATCGTAATACATGTAACAGGTAGAGGAAAAGCAGAACCTTTAGCTATTTTTGATTGTACAGGTGGCAAAGCTGATATGATTTTTGTATTACACTGGACAGGAAGTCATTACACGCCAGTTCGACTAGAGGAATGTTCAAAACTGAATTAAAAATCTTCATCTCGATTTGAGTGAGATGTTGCCAGTACGTTGTTTTACATGTAATAAAGTATTAGCGAATAAGGGCCAGACTTATGAAAAGTTGATGCGTGATGAAAAACCGATGGATGAAATTTGGCAGACGTTGGGTTTGTCCCGTATGTGTTGTCGTATGATAATGATTAGTCACGTTGATCTTACAGACAAGATGTTGGATTATACAGAATATAACCCTTGCAAGTATATAGAGATTAGAAATCAGCCACCAAAGGAAGATGATCTCGTTACAAAAATGGGTGCCATGAAAGTTGATTCATCGGCAGCAGCTACTCAATCGATAAGCATTCCGACTAAGGGAGTTCGTGTATACAGAGCTGTCTAAATCTTCAAATAATATAAATGAATATTATTTGACAATTTAATAATGTTTAGCGACTCCTTTTCTTACCTTTCTTGGGTTTTCTGGAGCTTCTTTTCTTAGCTTTCTTACCTTTCTTACCTTTCTTCATTTGGAAACCGAGTTCCCCTACAATCCGTCCATGCCGGATTGTTGAAGCCTCACTTTCCATCCTCTTTCTCGATTTTTCAATACCAGCCAACGTATTCTCTGTTCTAGTTCTCGATAATTCAGCCTGTGCAATCGCTTGCTGATACTCCTTCTCGTGTTGCTGTTCGGCCAATTTAGCTTGTCTTTCCAAATCAAGTGTTTCTTGTGCGACTTTTTTAGCTTCATTTTGCGTCGCCACTAATTGTGACGTGGCTTGTGCTATTTGAGATTTTATTTCAGCCTCTCTGCGTTGTTTTTCAGCCTCAACCAGTCGAGACTTACTGACAGCATTTTGCTGAGCTTCAAGTTTTTCCAAGCGATCTTTCTCTCTTTTCATGTTTGCGACGTTACGACGTTGCTGCATTTCAAGTTCGTGAGCCTGCTGTTCAAGTCTTTGGTCGACCGCCTTTTGTGCAAGATCAGCTTGTTTCTTAGCGGCTCTTGCAGCTGATTGTTTCATTTTAAGTTCAGAACTACTGACCTCTTGTTCAGCTTTCCAATACTCCAAAACCTTAGAAACAAATCCTAATACTATTATACCCCCGATTACAGCCAAAATCATAGCCTCTGTGTCAACGGATTCACATCCTTCTTTTTTGTCGATAGTGTCCCCATCTGGATTATTTGCTTTAGCATTAGCACTACTAAGTAAAAATATACTTGATACCATAGTTATTACACCGATGGCAAAAATGTAAACCATATTGACGATTTTCGCTGACTTAACCGCTGCATGATCAAGTAAACCCGTGAAGCCTAAAACAACATTGGCCGTACCTACCATCATTAATATTTGTAGATTTGTGTGTACTCCCACGGCTGCGCATTTTGTCATTTTGTTAGATGCTACCCAGGCTAGTACTAGTATAGTACTTCCCAAAATAACACTAAGCATTGAATATGTTGGAAATGCCATTTTTTATCTTAGGAAGATTTTTATTAAAAAAATCTCGCGTTATATTCTTAACTTGTTTAAGAATTAAAAGTATAAAACTTTTTTATAACTTCAAACAAATGGAGCAACTAATAACAAGTTTAGAATCTCCTGAATCTTTCGAAACAATGAGCGAAATTATACAAAATCGACGAGTAATTTCATCAGCGAAATCTATTCTTGAGCATGGAAATATTGATCTATCACCTCGAATATTTTTAGCAGCATGGATGATTTCCAGATTTCCCGAAGTTATTGAAAATACTCCGGATGAAACTCTTAAGTCAACCGCCGACGCGGTGGTGCACTGTTGTAAAAATAATTATAGATTCGGTCCGGTATTAAATTTGTTTAAGCTGCGGTTAAATTCCTGGAAAAGTACTGACATAGATAAATTAAAAGAAGAGTTGGTTCTCACTTATAGACATTTGTGTAATCAGCAGATACAAAATGAAGAGAGTCGTGCGTTATTGGAAGACACCAAGGCTGTACTAATGAGAGAAGCAAGAAAAATTGGGGGCGAAGAGTTAGTCGAAAATCTTTCTCGACATAAATAGACTTCTAAAAATATTTTTTTCAATAAATGGCTGAAAAAAATATAGATTCAATTGCCTCTAAATCCGAAGAGAAAACACATATCGAAGAAGCTCCTAAAGAAGCTCCTAAAGAAGGTGATGTAGAAAAAACAAGTGAAGAAATTGCGAAGGTGGAAGAAACACCTCCGGTTGTGGCGGATAGTGATGACGAAATATCCGATTCTAGTTCTACTGGATCAGATTCTTCAAGTGAGTCCGAAGCTTCTTCTGATGAAGAGCATACCGAAGAAAAGTTAGATGCTCAACTTTCTAAACTTCCTATTGTTTTAGATCTCGATGAAACATTGCTGCACGCTGTGAGTACTAAGGATTTACACGATAAATTTAGTTCTCGTGGTCAAAAAGCGATGCTAGCCGACCTAGTTAAATCGCTAAAAGTTCATGACATGAAGGATACAGATGAAAAGGGTAAAGAACATAGTTTTTACATTGTTTTCGAGCGTCCGGGCTTACAAGATTTTTTGGATTACTTGTTTGCTAATTTTAAAGTATTAGTTTGGACTGCTGCAACAAAGGATTACGCTGCTTTTATTGTTGATAAAATTTTAATTCAGGGCAAACCCCGTAAATTACATTATCTTTTTGTCAATCATCATGGTAAAAAATCCGCTAAAAAATTTGGTAAGAGACATAGAAAAAGATTAGAAATGCTGGGTGATTTTTATAAGATACCCGGTTTAACAAAGAATGGTAATGCGGGGGAAATGACAGTCCCTGTTATCATAGATGACAATGAAGATGTATATAAGTCTCAACCAGGTCAATGCGTCGTGGCGGATCCATATGTACTTTTTGATGACGATATGGAACTAGATCATAAAATGCTTAGCGATAAATTTTTGCAAAAATTACAAATGGGTTTAGAACAATATAAATTAGAATCCAAATCTGGATACCAAAACGACCCTGCTAACATAATTACCAGGGGAATGAGAAATGAAATGGCCTCTAACCAATCTTAATATTCAAACCCAGTTCTTCGCATTTTTCCTTGTCTTTTGTGTCGAGTAATAAAATTTTCTCCTCGGCTTCGTCCAGTTTTCCAACTACTCCCTCCTTTTTGGTCTTTAATAAGAATCTGGTTGCCTTGTGATAAAAGTATTCAGTGAAAACTTTGTGTTTCCGCATTACCAGCCTTGTTTTCTTTTTCTTATGTTTTTTACATAACCCGTCCTCCACAACTTTTTCATCGCATATTGTATCTTTCTTTTTACCGCGTTTGTATTTATGCGAGCATTTAACCGGTGTCGTTACTGGTGATATCGGTGTTTTCCATAAATCTAATACATCCTGTTGGTCAATTTTCCACTTATTTGCAACTAGCATTGAAAGTTCTTTCAAATACTCATCGTGTGAAATTTTCACATGTTCTAGAAAATTCATCTTTTTTCTTTTTAGGTTTAATTCATAATCAAATCATTTTAAATTTTCGAGGTCTATAATAAATGAGTAAGAATTTAGTTAGGCACAATGTTAATACAATCAGAGATCAAATTGAGGCAAAAATACAATCAAGGCCTTTTTTTGCATCTCAAAATGCTGTAAGTCTTACTGTTACAGATTTTGACGCTTTCCCTTACCCCAGATTTTATAGGGGCATTTATCAAAGCTCTGAACCAGTAGTTTTAGAACGTGAAGCTGGTTGGAGACAACGACACGACGATTGTTATGAACCAAAAAGAGAATACGATATAGAAGAGCCAAGATATTGTTGGCAAGTACCTTGTTCAACTGTATTTCCTTGTCACAAATTTCACGGGCCAAGTGCTAAAGCTGTCGCTCAAGAATATTTTTGCGTTCCAATAAGCAGATAAATTTTAATACATTCGTATTAAAATTATTTTGTCAAACCTATAACCGCGCACCCCATTCTTCCCCCCGCATTACCCGTTTTTAAACTTTCTTTATTTAGCTTTTCTATCATCGCCTGCCTGTTTTCATGTGGATAATTTATACTTTTACATAGTTTTTGTAATTCTTTTGTGCTGAGACTTGAATATGATTTAAATCCGTCTTTAGACGTAATTCCTTGTCTTCCGAGATCATCTTTATGATAATGTATAACAACTGACCGACCTAAAATTTGACTAATATCAGCCAAATCAGGAGCCCTGAACGTAAGTTTAACTTTTCCATTTTTATCCGCTTTCATATTATTCATTAAATCACCAACATGTCGGGGACGCGATGGGTCTAAATAGGTTCCATGATCACAATTTTCTGGATTGTAATGACCGCCACAACTTTTACATCCTCGGGTTAAATCGCCATATTCGTGAATATGAATTGCGTGAATCTCATTTTTACCCAAACCAGCTAGATCAATTTCACACACTCCGGATTTGAATCTTACAGTACCTGAAATGCCGTTATTACTTGAACATTTGGGATCAAAAAATGCAACCGCTGATTGTATTTGTAAATTTGCGCCCATTTTATTTATGAAATTTTGTATTTTAAAATAAAATGACAGAGTATATTCCGATTTTCGTTCCCGCCCTCGCCGGTTTCGGTACGGCGATGATTTGTAATGTAGGAAAAAGCGCAGGAGAAGTAGTTAAATTTAGACCACCCGCTGCTGTTTTTAGTATAGCATGGATAGCATTATATACAATGTTTGGTCTATCCTGGTATTATGCTAGAAATGGATCATCAAAAGACCATAAAATATATGTAGATATTGCAAATATAGCGCTTGTTATCGTGATAAGTTCGTGGTTAGCTGTATATGCTTGTGGTAAGAATAAAGTCGGTGGAGTTTACGTATTAGGATTTTCCATATTGGCAAGTATAATAGCATATACTGTTGCACCAACTACTCTCTCTAAAGTGTTAATTTGCCCCTTAATCGCGTGGTTAATTTTTGCAATGTTTCTTAATACATTTGAGGTTCAGAAAATAAAATAGGTTTAGGAAAAATGAATAATAATAAATGACAGAACTTACAGCAGTAACTTTCCGAGGGGAAAGTAGAAAAGTTAAATTAAAAGAGATAAATTGGACTCCTTATAGTAAAAACATTCCTAAAGAATTGTGGAATTACATACCGAATGATTCTTATATAATTTGTCCTAGGTATTCAAGACCTCCTTATACGGTCCAAGTTGGTATAACTGGAACCGCGTGGAGAGGTGAGGCTCATAAAAAAGCTATTAGTCGAGAGATTCAAGAAGAATGTGGACTAGTAATGACTAGAGATCCCAGGCAAATAATAGAACTAGAACATAGAACTATTAAAACAAATAAGTCTGGCAACACATATACACAAGTAAAAAATTGGTTGTGGTGTGTTGTTGGAACCAGATTTTGTAGAGCTGCCAAAGGCGTGGCTGCGAAGAAAAAAGGCGTTGATAACAAAAAGTGTAAAATAGGAGCACTCTTGTACGAAACAAATCCTGAAGCACTTGCTAAAAAATTAATCATGTCAGCTAAAAATGGTGGTTTCACGCAACTAATCGACGATAAATTGTTTGAAATTTTAATTGTCCCTAGTCAATTAGCTTACAAAATGGCATACAACCCTGTTACTAATAGAAACATTGTTTCGCAAGAAACACTAGAAATAATTGCAATGGGGCCGTTAAATGCTACAACTATTGTCGATAATAAAAGATGGCCTGTCTATTCCAAGAGTAAACGCAAGTCTAGATAAATGGCTAATAAATACATGTATATTTATTAGAATTTAAACTGAAACAATAAAATATCAAATGTTACGAAAAAAACAGTGCGTAAAATTTAAGAAATCTCTCATGGAATGTCGTTTCAGCAAATTGGCAAAGCCTAGAGCAAAAAACACTAATCCCATAGCTTACACACCATCTAAATGTAAAGTATTTCAGGAATTATATCAAAAATGTTTATCTGGTAAAAAGGTGGTGCATATGGGACCTTGATTACTTTGCTTTTTGAATCTTTTTTACATGCTTCAAAAAATCTTTTATAAGTTTGTCTTTATCACCTTTCTTGTAATCACTCAGACTTTTTCCGAAAGTCCTTTTGTTCATATGTGCCAATCTACAGAGTTTTTTGATAGCGGTGATATTCATCTTTTCTAATTGAGATTTAGTAAAAGTTTTAAGGTTTGATGGCTTTGTATACCTTACAATTTGGGGCGTTCCTGCGGCGACTTGTTTCAGAATTTCAGACACTCTATCTTCATCTTTCTTTTTCCTTGCAATAATTCTATACAATGTTTGATCACCGGTTGATCCAGGACTCCCACGAGGATACGTCAAGACCATTTTCCAAACATTTACATGTCTCTCGTTTTTAGGTAAGTCGCTATGTGATTTATATCTTACAACTCGGCCTATAATTTGTTCTGTTCCGGCATTATGCCAAACAGGATCCAATATTATAATATTTCTTACTTTTTTCAAATCTAAACCTTCACCACCTGCTCTAGTGACTATTAAAATTGGAAATTTATCCGCGTTAAATTCCTTAACGATTTCGTCTTTTTTCTTAGTACTCAGACCACCTCGAAAGACTTTAAAAGCTATTCCTTGATTCTTCATAAATTTACTTATAGCTTTGACACCGAAATCGATCCAGTTAGTAAAAATAACAGATTTTTGAATTTTACCGTTAGGTAGCTTTATCAATTCCATTGCTTTTTCTAATTTTGCACTGTAATATTTGTCTGTACCAGCTTTATTAACGGCTTTTCTAAATCCATGTAAGAATTTAGTTGGATTTGGTATAATCATTCCGGCAACCGAGAGACCTTGGGTGGCTTTGTTGTAAATTTTTTCATACGATTTAGACATAGGAACTCTGGATATGTGTTCTGTTACTTCTGGGAAATCGGCGTGTCCACGACAAGAAGGTACATAGTCTACGCGTCCTTTCAATAATAATTTAATATTGTCTAGCGACTTTTTCTCAAGTTTAGCAGTTATAGTAAATGGTCTGTTTTGTCCGCCGTGTCCCGCAATTTCTTTTCCATGTAATATATTTATAATGTTTATAAAATCCTTAGCTGTGTTAATGAAAGGCGTTGCCGTTAGTAAAAGTTTTTTATGAGCTTGAATAGCGCAAGCTAATCCAGCCTTACCTCTTTCTGAGCCGTAATTTCTTAGATTATGTGCTTCATCAATGATTAAAAGCGATTTTTTACAATTAGGAGCTCTCCCCTGGGAAAATAAAGAAGCGAATTTACTAAAAGAATATGTTTTGTAAGAACTTTTATTTGTGACACCATAATGATCGAGTTCTTTTTGAAAATTTGTGATTAAGCTTGCGGGAGCTAGAAAGATAACGTGATTTGACGGATATTTATCTAAATAGCATTGAGACGCAATTACAGCAGAAAGAGTTTTACCACACCCGGTCCCATGCACAATTAGCAGACCATCATATAGAGAATTACTACGATTTATATAGTTTATAACACGCCTTTGAATAGGTCTCGGCTTTCTTTTACCTCTTTCCAAACAATGTTTTTTTCTAGTTGTTGGGGTTCTTTTCCTTTGTTTGCGTGATTTTCGTCTAATCATCTTTTTATTCAAATTGAATAAAAAATTGTTTTTTATTTCGGGAAAAAATGGACTACTTTTTACTTGTTTCACATTCAATGGTGCTTTTTCCACTGGGTGTTTGCTTTTGGCAGTATAAAAAAGAAACAGACTATAAAGCTTTGTACACAGCATGTGGTCTTCTGTATACCGCTTTTTTTTCCATATGCATGCACACATATGACTATCCAGATTTGGTTCAAAAATGGGACGAAAAAAGCGTAAAATTCAGTATGTGGTTTCTATTAGACCATTGGGCTTCGCATTCTATAATTGTTACTACAGTACTTTATGCAAGTAGGTATCACAGTGATTGGTTTTATATTCTTTCACATCTAAGTAATGTAGTGTTTTTGATATGCGAGTTTACTGTGCCCAGAGAGTTAATAATTTTTGTTGTTATAGTTATTAGTGTAATTTCGACACTTGTTAAGATAAAGACACTTTATATTGCCGTAAAACACTTTTACTTTAGCACCATAATGATGTTTATATTTCTTGGCACGGCCGTTTATTGTTTATTAAATGCCGACAAGGACTATAAAATTATACACTCAATGTGGCATATTTTAATTTTCAGTTCAGCGGGGTTAGCGTGTCTAACTAAATCTAGATTAGATGTAGTATGTCCTATCGAAATAATTTACACGCGACCTACTTCTCGATCTATGTAAAAATGGCAAAAATGATTATTTATACTCTGGATATAAATAATTGATCATGGATCTTAGAACAGAATCCAAAACTCAAAAGTATAATTGGCCCACTCCTGCGGAAAGCATTGGATTGAAAACTAAAACTAAAACTAAAAAGAAGTATATACATTCCAAGATATCTCGTTCGCATAGAAATCCTAAAAAGGCTACGACATCTATTTTTGATTTACCCCCTCTCTTTCCCAAAACTGGAATGATTTCAAATATTGAATTCAAACGAGTCGTTGGATGTATCTTTAAAGATGTTTTAGATCAGGAAGAAGAGTCAGTAAGTACAATGTTATCTGGATTGAAAGAATTCGTAATCAGAACAAACAATTACGCAGTTGTAAAAAATAAATGGACTGGTGAAAAAACTCGAGCCTTGTCCGTAAGATCTTGTCTTAGAATCACGTCAAAGAGACTTCCTCGGCTTTTAGCTCCGTATCTAGAAACCATTTTTTGCAAGAGCTTTAGAGGTAAAAATTTTATTGAATCTCGTTTAGATCCGACACATGCGGATTTGTTATTTTATCGACAAAAAGACTTTTTTGGATTTCATAAGGATCAAATTCTAGATTTTCCCTTTGAAGACATACCAGTTGAACCGGTTAGAAGTTTATCAAAATTTACAGAGACAGTTGCGTATAAAGAGACTCGGGGAAAATGGTATATGTACTCTGTGATTTTATGCCTCGATTCTAATTTGAGCAGTCAAAGTTTAAGAGATGATGGAAACACAATAGTTTGCTTACCGGCGAGATCTTTTTTAGAAAATCCCTCGTATCGATACAAAATAATTGGTGGTAATTCAGATGCTCCTTTCGTTAAATACCCGAGCAAATCATTGGTCGAAAAAGATATGTGTCACCATGTCTTTCATCATAGTATTACACCAAGAAACTTTGTTATATTTCCGTCAAACGCGTCACACGCTAGTGCTGCGATAACTCAAAACGAGGGTTATAAATTCGCTCTAAAGATGGATTTGTGGATTCTAGTGCCTCATAAAATCGAAGAAATACAAGTAGAGAATTATCTTAATGTAGAAATGGAACTAGATAAGTCAAAACGACACTGTATTGATATGTTGCGTTATGCTTCCTATTATGGAAATATAGATCAAAAGAAGTACTCCAATCTTGGCTGTCGATATTTGGAGTATGGTCCGGGAGACGTTTTTCATTCTATATTTGGAAATCCTGCAAAATGTAGCTGTAAGAGATGTGAACCCAGAGAAGTAGAAGTCAAACACATCGGAGAAAATTTATATACACTTAGCTCTCTTAATAAAATACTACCAAGAGACATTATTTTTGTGATTGCTTCTTTTCTGGAAATTAATAATATAAAAACACCTAAAAGTTTTGAGTTTGTAGACAATAAATCTTTCATTTATCGTTCCGAAGCTCAGATAGCCCTCGGTCAGATAAGACCAAATCATAGTACACTTAGTTCTTCTATTGGTGGAATGTATAATTATCGTTTAGTTTTAGGAGAGACGGTGAAAGAAACTCCTTCTAAAAAAATGTCTACCCCAAGTGGGCGACACAACTCAAATAATTGGCACCACTTCCGTTACGCCGGCACGGGTGCTCCAAGTACTGAGCTAAACTTATTTTACTCTGGAAAATTGAAGCTGATGATTAAAAATTATACTGATTATTATGCATTTCTTGAAGATAGGAACAGAGGCTCGGCTAGAAGTAGTGGAGATTGTATATGTGATAGAGTTAATCCATGGATATTTTTTGAACAAATGGTTGACGAAGAAATAAATAATTTTCAAACAATAGCCAATCATCATTTGAAAAATTATGACAATATAGTTTGCAAGTGTACTTGTCTGGCATGTCTCAAATCTTGCGTTGTTTTTGGTGAAAATTATCAAAATTACAGCAGTGATGAATACGATGACGAATCTCACTGTAACGGGGACGATTATTAATTCTCATTCTAAAAAGAATTAGAATCTTAGTATCCGTGGCAACGGCATTGCTTAATTTTATCATAATCAGCTAAAGTATACTCTTCGGCTTTTTGTGCAGCTGATTTTGGAAATAGAACTCTCCATTGTACCAGATACAAAACCATAAGAATTACAACCATTATACCTAGTATAGCAAGTGCATAAGGCCATCTACTATCTCTATTGATTAAAAGATTGACACTCGGGATGGCAAACCAAATACCGATCAAAGACAAATAACTAATGAGTAAAGATAATTCTTCGGACGTGTGTCTCATTTATTTAGTTATATCAAACTTTTCGTTAAATTCTTTGACAGTTAATACAGGTACACCAAATTCATGCGCTTGTATCATTTTAGAAGTAATATTAGCAACAGACGGAACTATAACGGTGGATGTACCTTCGGTAACAACTGTTGAAACTATACCCATGTTATCATAAATAACATCTTCTAAATTGTAGTCAACTTTTCCCATCCATCCGGAAAATACAAAAGTGGAATTAATTATCTTGGGATTATATCCACGTTTTTCCAACGCTAATCTTCTCTTTTTTTGAAATTCTATTGCAAGCGTTACGTCTTTTTGATTCAGATCCAGTAGCAACTTTCTCATTTTTGGAATTTCTTTGGATATCATGTCTATACTTTTAGGTCCAAGGCGTTTGACTTTTTTCGCTTTTCTAATAATTAACAACTGTTTTTTAATGTCTTCGGATGAATGTTTTTCCTCTAGTAATGATGGATAAACTCGAAGGAGTTGTTTTAGCATAGTTCTACTTATTCTAAAATTTAAAATTGTAAATGCCACTAAATACCTATCTAACGGGGTATTTTTTAAAGCACTGCTTATGTTTTCTAGTATTTTTTGACTCTTTTTCTTCCCAAAACCTTTTACTTTTTTTAGCTGTGTTTCGGTCAATTGTGTTACTGATTTAATTGTCTTATAGCCTAAATCCCAAAGTTTTTCTATGGTTTTTGGTCCAATTCCTCTGGATTCGATAGTCGAAAAAAAGTGAGATATTCTAGCAATTTGGACCTCTCTATTTCCCTCAATATCTTCAAGAACAATATCCATTTTTTGCCATCGCCACGGATATTCGTATGACGGCATAATAGGGGTTATGTTTCTATCCACTTCTACATTTTTAATCTGGGGAATGACATCTCCGACGCGAGCAACTTGTATTTTTGTTCCTGGCCCCATAGACCAATCACGAACGTGAGCGGCGTTATGGGCTGAGGCTCTAGTCATTCTAATACCTGACACGTAAACAGACTCATAAACCGCCACGGGTACATATCTTCCGTATCTAGATATTTTCCAGTCCACGTCAATTACATAAGTATCTCTTATTTGCTCATCTAATAATGCCTTAAATGCAACGCTGTCATACGGATTTCCTAGTCGAGTTGATACTTCGTTTGTAACGTCGTACCTCAAAACCAAACCATCAATATCGTATGTCGAACTTTCACGCCAGTTTTTATATTCGATAAGAATATCAAACATCACAGGATCTGTCATAACACCGTGCTTAACCACTGAGAATCCAGCGACTTCTAAAATGGAGTATTTCTCCATGGGGGCTGGTGTACTCGATTTTCCATTTATCTGAACAATATCGTATGCTATAAAATCTAAATCAGGTAGATATGAAGTTAAATGCCCTCTATTAACTTGTGCTGCAACAAAATTACGAGCATTTGAATATAACGTTTCGAATTTTGAATGAAATTTTGATTTGCTCACGACCAATTCACCTCTAATCATCATATTACGATGCTTATTTAACTTTTTTGGTAGCTTGATATATTTTTTAATATACGAAATATCGCCTCCCACCAGACCATTTCCGCGAGTAAAAATACCTGAAATTTTTCCACCTGTATAAACAACTAAACAACTAACACCGTCTAGTTTTTCTGAATATACAATATTTCCAGGTGCTTTGTCCAAGAAGCTCATTAAATCTTTCGTCCCAGGATAAACTTTGTTCAAAGAGGCCATTGGTACTGGTAATTCAGCTCTAATCTTTTCGATTGGTTCTGCTCCAATCAAGTCCAATCTTCTATTTTTACGTTTCAGTCTACTGTTTAGTTGATATAGCAGACTGTCGAATGAATTATCAGACAACCCAGAAGTACCGTAATTGAAATGTAAAAAGTTAGCTTTTTGTAGAAAATTTTCAAGCTCAACTGTTTTTAATTTTTTAGCAAACTTATCAGGGTTTTGATTTATCACGGGAGCATTTTCGATTACCCTAGGGATACATTTTCCTTTATATTCCGCGCAATAACAAGATTCTCTGCATTTTTCAAGGGTTTTTGGCTCGCAAACATCTTTTAGGCATGAATGTAAAAAATCCTCGGCAAATATCACGCTATTTATAACATCTTGTGTAATATTTAGTTTACCTGCTATTTCTATCACACATGTCCTAAGTAATCTAATAGCTTCTTTTGTATCTATTTTTCTCAATTTTGAAATCGTCTCGACCAATTTTGAATGATACGCGTCCATTTTATCTAAACAAATATATGTGTAAATAAATGAGCGACGATTCAGATATTTCTGCAAATTCTACTTATACAATTCCACGATATGATGATCTTAAACGTCAATATGATGGTAAATGGTTAGAGGAAAAGGAGAAATTTCAAAACCAACTCAAGGAGAACTTTCAAGCTATTGTTAGTCAGTTTAGAACTGGACGACAAGTTGTTTACGAATTGACAGAAAGTCAATATAGCGACCAATATCAAAAGGCTTTTCGAGAACTATTCGCCGATACGGGTTACCAAGCTACTATAGGAGAAGTAGAACGTTTGGGTTCTGGAAATAAAAAATCTAGAAAACTTATTGTAAGACTACCAGATTGTTATAATGGATCAGTTTGAAAAAATGATTTGCCTAGAAACAAAAGTGAAATAAAAATGTCTACTAATAGCGATTTTTCTACTTCAAGTGAGGACGAACAAGATTACCATGCAACTAGGCGTCGGCGACGTTCACTTACACCACCAAGGAGAAGAAGGAAAGGTAAGGTTGAGTGTAGTTTTTATGAACTACTGAAACCATTTGTTGTCACTATGATACTTTTTTACTTTTGGAATAAAATGTACGGTTCAGCGCCTAAAGATTTTTTATATTGTAATGAATAAATGCCGTGTTCTAAAACAACAACAAAAATAACGGGATTTGTCCATTTATTCGCACTTATTATTACTTTTGTTGGTATGGGATTTCAGTTCTATGCCGTGTCAAACAATCAACCATATGCTATATGGCTACCAGTTTCGTTAGCGATAATGATGTGCTTACGTATACCAAATCAGATATGTGTTGCATTAGATAGTTCACATGGATGGTTTTCCGTGGCGGGTAGTGTTATAGGTCTTATGGGATACATTGCGCTAACTATCGTTACGTTTAATAAATCAAAAGAAGATCCTAGTGATCACAAACAACATGTACCGACTCCGTTATTAGCAGCTCAACAAAAATCTTTCATATAAGTTCTTATGAATGTATATTCATAAGAATTAGTTTATTATAGGTCGTTGTGTAGACAAAATTTGCCAGTTATCTCCTCTGGGTTTTCTACCTCGTTTTTTAGTGCGTCGATTTCTTCTTCTATCAGGGGGCTCCTCTAAGATTTCTGTTTCGTTCTCAGGAGGATCTACTATAAGATCGTCTATTTGAAAAATTTCTTCAACAGCTTCTGATCGCCGTCTTCTTCTTCTCGTTCTTAATCTTCTCTGTCTTCTTCGTCTTACTCGACGATGTCTTTCTTGCCGTCTCTGAAGCTGCGCTGTCTCCTCGATATACAAATCGTCTATTGTTTGGTTTGATATTTGTACTGGAGTTGTAACTGGATTATTAGGTGCGGAATGAGCGCAAGCTGGTTGTGGATATTCATTGAATGGATGTCTACACATTGGGCAAACATCCTGCATTAATTTACCAAGACAAGAAGTACAAAAACTATGAGCGCAAGGTAGATGTCCGAATTCAAATTCGAACCGATCTTCATAACAAATATCACATGTTTTCTGAGAGGCCATTTATTTATAC
>Ga0114925_10000535_pt1 | contig 16980 bp, 17 predicted proteins | sample SumtaG_2_FD_87287 | JGI IMG/M metagenome (GOLD analysis project Ga0114925, IMG submission 87287) | Deep subsurface microbial communities from Indian Ocean to uncover new lineages of life (NeLLi) - Sumatra_00607 metaG | ecosystem: Environmental > Aquatic > Marine > Oceanic > Sediment | place... | reverse complement strand
TGCCAAAGAGGGCTATTATAACATGATAAATGTCAGATTATCCAAATGCGGCGGGTTTAGAAAATCATTCAGGATAATCGATTATTTGAGGCGTAATGGGATTTCGTTCCAAATCGGATGCAACTTGGGGGAATCAGGGCTTCTTTCCGCTGCCGGCAGGGTATTATCCCTTTTATGCGGTGATGCCGCATACTATGACGGATCGTATGACGAGTTCCTGTTAAAGGAGAATATTACAACTGAAGATGTTACCTTTGGGCCTAAAGGCTTGGCAGGTCCCCTGAATGGTCCGGGACTGGGTGTGATCGTCAATCGAGACAGCTTAGATCGCTTGCGCTTCGGCGCCGTTCCCTTAACGATTATGAGACCCTGATCCATGGTGCTCCGGAAAAAGCGGTACAACCCCACCGGTGCTTTCAATATCCAATATCGAATATTCGATGTCGAATATAGAAGGAAAACAACCTGTTTACCTCCGAGTTGAATTTTCCGTTAAATTTGGCGCTGCCATTTTACAAAGGCAAGAAAGAGAACTCTTCATCATTCGATATTCCTTGTTGGATATTGGATATTCGGTAACCGTAAAATAGCCGTTGTTTTCAAGGCCGGGGCGATGTGCCCTCGTGAGGACTTCCTGATGCCGCCCGCTTTGCGGGAGGAAAATTTTCTAAAAGAAGATATCCCCCGGCAAGTCCCGACAGGTTGGGATTCTCATCGGGTTTCTGCCGACGATTACAGACCTTCCAGATATTGCGTAAGGATCTTTCCAAACAAGAGCGTCCCCACGTCGAGAACCCTTTCATCCAGATTAAAGAAAGGGGAATGGAGCCCGTGAAGGAACCCTTTTCCCGGATCATGGCAGCCCAGTCCGATCATTACCCCGGGCCATCTTTCAATGAAAAACGCAAAATCTTCGGCGCCCATTCTGGGCGGCAGGGTGTGGACATGGTCGCCTCCGATAAGGTCTTTGGCACAGTTCATCGTGAATGTCACGAGTTCAGGATGGTTGACCAGTACAGGATAGCCCGGTTTGATCTCAAGGGTTGCGGTAATATTGAAAGAGACCTCTAATCCCTTGAGCAGTTCCTCCAAACGCCTGATGATCTGCTCCCGGATTCCCGGACGAAGGGTTCGAAGGGTGCCTTCCAGGAGGGCTTTTTCAGGTATGATATTTGATGCTGTCCCGGCCTGAAAGCGACCGATGGTGATCACGGCGCTTTCCAGAGGTGAAAGCTCGCGGCTGATCAGCGTCTGTAGCTGGGTCACGACATGGGCGCCGGCCACAATGGGATCTTTACATTGATGGGGGTAGGCGCCGTGCCCGCCTTTGCCTCTCAAGCGGATTTTGAAGGCATCGGCTGCGGCGTTGGAAAGTTCAGCGGCAATTCCAATATGTCCCACAGCGAGTGACGGATACAAGTGCCCGCCAAAAATGGCCTTTATCTGCAGCTGGTCAAAAATGCCGGTTTCCAGCATGGCTTTTGCCCCTGCCCCGCCTTCTTCCGCGGGTTGGAAGATAAAAAGAATTTCACCCGAACCTTTCTGGGGCCACCTGTTTTCCAGCAACCAACGTATGGTTCCCAGCACGATGGTCATGTGCGCGTCGTGGCCGCAGGCGTGCATGAAGCCCTGGTGTTGGGATTTATAAGGAACATCGTTGGTTTCTGTAAGGGGTAGCGCATCCATGTCGGCTCGCAAAGCGACCATGGGGCCGGGTTGCCTTGCCTTTAGCGTTGCTGCCACACCGGTTTCGGCGACTCCCGCTTGAAAGGGAACTTTAAGCTCTTCGAGCACTTCGCAGATTTTGGCGGCGGTCTTATGTTCCTTGTAGGCCGGTTCCGGAATTCGGTGAAAGTGGCGGCGCAAATCTACAAGCCAGTCGTGAAAGGCGTTTGGTAAAGTGTCCTGCATTTTTAAGCCTCCTTTGTTCAGTAGGATTTTCAGGAGTGAGCTCTGTTCCCTCAAAGCGGAGGGTTTAAGGCACAACTAAATAAGATGAATTCGTAAAAAGTCTGATTTTGCTCGATGTCGCTTACAAAATGACTTTTTACGAGACTGTCAAATAAAATTATCTCCGATAAAGAGAACAGGGTTGACAAAATCGAATTTTTTCCCATTATATTTCAAAATATTTCTTTTTACACCAAAAAAACAACAAAACAACATGCAGGGCTCAGAATGATTTTTTTATCAACACATTATCAACAGCAAAGGAGAGATTATGTATTTACCGAAAATTTTCGAAAAATTTTCTGCTAATTTCCCGGAATTATTTAAGGATTATGAGAAATTGGGGATTTCGTGTCGAAATGCCGGCCCCATTGAGGAAAAGTATCAGGATCTTATCAAGCTCGGGATCGCTATCGGCGCAAATTCCCAAGGGGCAGTCAGATCTCACACAAGGAAGTCCCTGGCTTCAGGCGCTACCCCGGAGGAAGTTGTTCATGTGGTTTTATTGGCGTTGACAACAACCGGTTTTCCCAAAATGATGGCCGCCATGACCTGGGCAAATGAGGTTCTGGAAGAGAGTCCAACAGGGTGAAAGTTATAGATTTCCAGGTAAACAGATGGTCTTCGTAGAAAATATAACAAAAGGTTTCGGTACACAGCAGCTTTTTCAAGGGGTGAGCTTTAAGATTAATCCCCGGGAAAAAATCGGGCTGGTGGGGCGAAACGGACATGGGAAGACGACACTCTTTCGCCTTCTCATCGAAGAGGACCATCCAGATTCCGGTGTCATCAATACGCCCAAAAATTATCGTATCGGCTATGTTCGTCAAAAAATCGAATTCAGAAAAGAGACGGTTTTGGAAGAGTGCATGACCGGCCTGTCGAAGCAGGAGAAAGGCCACCACTGGAAGGCGGAAAAAATTTTGGCAGGGCTCGGATTTTCACCTAAAGACATGCAGCGGAACCCCATGGACTTTTCCGGAGGATTTCAGGTACGCCTGAATCTTGCCAAAGTGCTGATTTCCGAGCCTGACCTGCTGCTTCTGGATGAGCCGACCAATTATCTGGACATTATCTCCATGCGCTGGGTCGAGCGATTTTTGTCCAACTGGTCCCACGAGTTGATGCTCATCACCCACGACAGGAGCTTTATGGATAATACCGTTACGCACATACTTGGAATCCATCGCAAAAAAGTGCGTAAGATCGCCGGGAAAACCGAAAAGTATTACCATCAGATGGCCCAGGAGGAAGAAGTTTACGAGAAGACTCGCATAAAAGATGAAAAGCGCCGCAAAGAAATCGATATTTTTATTAGCCGATTCAGAGCCAAAGCAAGGCTCGCCAATCTGGTTCAGTCACGAGTCAAGAATCTGGCAAAGATGAAAAAAAGTGAAAAGCTTGAAAAACTTGAAACTCTCGATTTTTCTTTTCGTGCCAGTCCGTTTCCCGGGAAGCACGTCATGAGCGTAAAGAATGTTTTTTTTTCGTATGACGAAAAAAAACCCCTTATTCGAAATATTGACATAGACGTGGAAGCCCGGGATCGCATATGCGTGGTTGGAAAAAACGGTAAAGGCAAAACAACCCTGCTCAAACTTCTGGCTGGCGTACTCACGCCGCAGAGCGGAAAAATCACCTGGAGTCCGGCGGTAATAGAAGGGTTTTTTGAGCAGACCCATGTGAAAAATCTTATCGATTCAAAAACGATAGAGGAGGAAATTCTCTATTCATATCCGAATGTTGACAGGCAGCTGGCCCGGAATATCTGTGGGGCCATGATGTTTAAAGGTGATGACGCGTTAAAGAAAATCAGCGTTCTTTCAGGTGGAGAAAAGAGCCGGGTGCTGTTGGGAAAGCTTCTTGTGACACCGATTAATCTGCTGCTTCTGGATGAACCGACCAATCATTTTGACATGGAATCAGGCGATGCCCTGCTCGCCGCAATAGACAATTTCGATGGGACCGTGATAATGGTTACACACAACGAGATGTTTCTCCACGCCCTCGCAGAAAAGCTGATCGTGTTTCAGAATGACGGCGCAACCGTATTTAATGGAAGCTATCAGGATTTTTTAGACACAGGGGGTTGGAAAGAGGAAACGGGCATTCGGTCTGTCCGGCAAAAAAACGTCAAAGCGAAATCTGAATTTTTGAGTTCGCCATTCCGCACAAGACCCACAAAAAAAGAAATCAGACGCAGACGCTCTCAGTTTATTACTGAACGCGCAAAGGCCCTGAAACCGCTTGAGGAACGCCTCTCCCGGACAGAGAAGGACATCGAAAATCATGAAAGCAAGCTCAATGAACTCAACTCGGCAATGCTGGCAGCAACACAAGCGCGAGACGGTGAGAAAATTGCGGAGCTGTCTCGGTCCATTCACAGCTGCCGGAGGGCTATCGACGGGCTTTTTGACGAACTGGAGGCGTTCACTACTGCTTTTGAGGAAGAGAGCGCGGTGTTTGAAAAAAAGTTCGAACAACTCGAATCGGAAACCGGTTAGGAAAAAATATGGTTGATGAAAAAAGCGCGGGCAAGATCGGATTAAGGACTGCAACAAAGAAACAGGCGACCAAACCTCAAAAAATTATCGTTTTTCAGCAAAACGAAAGCGGCCAAAAAAAAATTGAGGGTGTGAGACAATATGGGGGCAATCGATTTGTTCTTGAAATCATCTCCATCGATGTTTCCCTGCCTCCGGTTATCGATAATACCGGTGAGTATATACCTCGAGACATCCAGGCTGATCTGGTCCTGGATTTTCTAAAACACCCTGACCTTTCCCATGACCTCGCCGAAGTTTGCAGGAACAGAAAAATTCCTGTGGTTGCATCGGGGAAAAAGCTAAGAGGAAAGGGTGTTTTCACCCCTCCGACCTGATGTGGACTCTCCCGGCAGGTCGGGCTGGGTTCGTATGGAGATATGTTTGGTGCGCCGGAGTTTTCCGTAGAAGTCCTCGATGGAAAGGTTACCCACATTAAAGTGCTGCGCGGTGCCCCCTGCGGGGCGACCTGGGAAGCTGCATTGCGCGTTAAGGGCCTGCCGGCGGAAGAAGCGGCGGTTCGCGTCGGCCTCGAAGTCCAATACTTCTGCGCTGCAGACCCTTCGGGCTGGGATCCGATTTTTGGCAAAAGTCCCGTTCATTTTGCCGGCGATGTTCACAGAAATGCGCTGAAAAAGGCGATAAAAAAGACCCAATCGTAACAGCGATAAAGTCGTGTTAACGTATGGGGGTGCGAACGGTCCTGGATTTTTCAAAGGTTTCTTAAAAGGAGGCTTTCAGATGTGTGGCGCGATGTCAATCGGAACCTCATAAACGGCGACAGGTTCGTCAAACCCTTTGGCCTGAATGGTCCCGAGACTTGTTGTTGAGATGTGATCTTTAACTAGATCATTCGTTCGTTTTGAAATTAGAATTCCGCCGACAGGCGCGTTCGATTCGAGTCGCTGGGCCAGATTGGCTGCGGCACCCAGTACAGTGTAGGAGAGTCTTCTGGCCGAGCCCATGTTACCCACAACCACGATCCCTGTATGGATGCCGATGCGAATTTGAAGGGGCAGGTCACCCTTCTTTTCCCATTCCGCCCTGATCTCTCTCGCTTTTTGCTGCATTTCGATCGCCGAGCGGACGCAGCGCAGCGCATGGTCCGGTTGAGGCTCCGGATCACCAAAAAACACCATCAGGCCGTCCCCCATAAACTTATCCACTGTCCCTTCATGTTTAAAAACAATCTCGGTCATGGCCTCAAAATATTCATTCAGCAATTTTTGAATGTGATCCGGTTTCATGGTTGCTGTGTATCCGGTAAAATTTTTGATATCGCTGAACAGAATCGTCAATTCCTTTTTTTCCCCCCTCGATGCGATCATTTCGGGGTTTTCCATCAGCTTTTTTACGATTAACGGCGGGAAATAGGCTTCAAAGCTTCTACGAAGCACCTCTTTTTCCTTTTCCTCGATGACAAAGCGATAGACCAGGATGGAAATCATCGCGAAAGAGATAATAAGAAGCGGACGAACCAAATGAAGAATCAGACTGCTGTACAGAAATAAGAGTGTAGCAGTGCAAACATACCCGATTCCGATTCCAAAAGTGCTCAACGAGAATGGAACAGGTGAAAGACGTAAAGATAGGCCCAAGATTGTGAGTGAGATAAACAATTCAATGAAAAACATCTCAAGGTTGGTCAGCTCCCGTAAAAACGATTCTGTAAGGATCGTATGCATAACATTCGCGTGAAGACCGCTTAAAGGGAAATTGGTGTCGGTCGGCACAGGTCCGGCATCTGAAGATCCTGTTGTAACTTCCGAAACAATAACGATCTTTCCCGACATCTCTTCCTGCCACATTTCCAATTCATCCCGATCCTCGGAAGCGCGAAGGACATCAGAAAAATTGTAATGTTTCATCCGCTCCCAGGGTCCAATGAAATTAATAATCATATTTCCATATCTATCAACAGGGATAACAATATCGCGCCCGGTTGCTTCATTCGGACGCCTGGCGTCTTTGAGGGTAATGGTTTTCCCCGGTCCGAGGAGAATATTTTCCGAAGGAACGTTTAGATAGTCACATATAGTTCGAAAAGGAAAGCTCGGGTAAAAGGCATCTTCATAACGAACAAGGAGTGGAATTCTACGAAAGACGCCGTCAATGTCGAAATTAAGGCTCAGGTAGCCCAGCCCCCGTGAGACAGAGGCGAGTGAAGGAAATGTTATCAGAGGATTTGCGCCAAAATAAAATTTTAAACCATTGTCTCTAACGACGGGATGCCATTTTGTCCTGTTCAGATAGCCATTATTATTGTCATTAATATCTTTCGAGTTTTGAGAGTCCCCTTCCTTCTGCAACTCAAATGCAAGTCCAAAGTATGCATTGCCGGCATCTTTAACCGCATCGATGAGTTTTCTGTCTTCCGCATCGGTGGAGGGTGCCGCAAAAATCAGGTCGTACATTTGGGTTGAAACATCCATTGCGGACAGGTTGCGAACCACCTGTGCATGATGAGAGCGGTTCAAATAAAAATTATTTAATGCTTGAATGCTGGAATTATTAAGGTCGACGTGGACAATGGTATCATCGTAATGTGGTTTGAGGCTTTCAGATTGAGACCGAAATACGAAAAGCCGGTCAATGGTTCGTGCATTCCAGGTTTCAAATACGTTCGGTATGAGCCACAAGCACATGTGGGCTGCTATAAGCGAACTCAAGACCAAAAGAACAGAAACACGAAGGTATCGTATTTTACTCGTGTTCAATTGTGAATGTCCTACTGTAGAAATCGGTCGCGCGTATTTGAACCGCGATTTTTGAAATATCGTACGCAGGAACTTTTGGATTTTTGCTAATTCCCCGAACACTTCCTCCGATGGTTACCGGGCGTTCAGCGGCAGCGGTAAATTTTTTATACTTCCGTTTCGTTGCCCGGATTTCGGTGAGAATCTTGGTTACGAGTTCGGGCTTTCCTGCCGGGTCCGCGGATTCGTGATCGGTCAGCAGGGCTTCGAGCCCCGTCAGTCGCTTGGCTGAGGCAAGCAGGTAGAATGTTTCACGGCCGACATTATCATCCAGCGCAAACCACAGGTCAGCCTTCGGGATGTAATATTTCTCCATAATCCTGTAATTCTTGCCAAACTGTTTCAGGTCATTGGGAAACAACATTTGCATCTCACCCTGTCCGCCGTGGTAAATTAAGTATACAAAACATTTTTTTTCCAATTCCACCAACATTTTGAATTGATCACCTGTTTTTAATGTGGTGTCACGTGCTATTTTAATCAGTTTACGATCGTTTTCCTTCCCAACGACAGCCCCGAAAGCCCAGCGAAAACAGACGTTCTCTTTTTCGGATTGGACTTGCTGAGCGGCAATTACGGTATTTGGATTTTCCGGGCAGATAAGCCCAAATGAAACGAACAAACAGATTAAAACAACCCATCGAAGAGGTTTCATTTTTTCACTCCCTGGTGTTAATTTGTTGTGCTTTAAACCCTTCGCCTCTGGCAGAGGACCCGGAGAGGTTCAACCGATCCAAGGTGCCCCGGTCAGAACGTCATCACTCAATCGGTGTGTTGAATATTGAATATCCAATGTCGAATATCGAAGAAAAACAGTCGGTATCCCCGCGGGTTGAATTGGCTGTAGAATACTGTGCTGTCGTATACCCAAGGTAGAGCGGAGCCCCCTCATCATTCGACATTCCTTGTTGGAAATTGGATATTCGGAATCGCCAACGAGCGATGGTTTCAAAAGCCAACGGCGATGCCCCCATCGTGGGGGCTTCCTGCTGCCTCGCGCTGTGCGGGAAGAGATCTCTCTCAAAGGTTTAACCTGTAAATTCCCTGCCCCGCCATATGCGGGGCTGCAGGCACTTTTCAATTTTAAAGATGTTCGAGAATAAAATCAACACGTTTTTCCACCGGCAGCAGCGGGACCTGAATAATTTCATAATCGAGCCTTTGATAGCTTTTTTTCAGGAGATGATCCAGCCGGGCTGCCATGATATCGTCTTCTGATCTCACCGCGTCTTTTTCAAACTTGAGCCGTTCAAAGAAAAAGATTTTTTGATATCGAGCGGCATGGCTTTTTTCAATGGGTTCAGTGGGATCGAGCCCTTCAAGCTTGAAATAGGCGATGCTGTCCGGAATCGCCCTGTCCAGAAAAATCGTCGCTTTATCCGGAAGGGATGCTTCTATTTCAATCTTTTCATAAAGGATATGCCGCTCAAAAGCCAGAACGTCCGCTTTTATCCGGGCTAAACTTTTTCCCCGGTTCATTTCATCATCGATATAGGCACGGGCAACCTCATGGACCACCCGGTACCCCATCCGTTCAAGTTCGCAAATGGCGGAGGTTTTACCAGAACACGGCGCACCGGTAACAACGTACCAGTTTGTAGAGCGCATAAAACAACCTCCTATATTAACCAATTTGTTTAAGTTTTGAGATTAGCAGCGTGCCTCATCCGACGCGCACTGAATCGATTAAAAGCAACGGCACTACCCAGAATCATGCATCCTCCCGTCCAGAAATGCCACGTGACGAGTTCACCGAGAATGAGTATTCCAAAAATCGATGCGAAAATGAGTTCGCTGGTCAGGTAAAGACCGCCTTCCCAGCTTTTGCAGTATTGGAAGCCTTGATTCATCAAGAGTTGAGCGGTTATGGACGTAAATACGATACCCCCGACGATCAATAATTCAACCGGGGTTCGGGGAATTTGAGGATTGGCGATATACGACGGAAGGGTAACAATCGTGCCCAGTAAGCAGAAATAGAGATAGATGATGACGGGTCCGTTTTGCTCTCGCAGTTTCTTTATCATACAGACGGTAATTCCGGCTGCAACCGCAGCCAGCAGCGCCATGATCTGTCCGAACAGGGAACCCTGAAGACTAAAGTCAAACAGCACTGTCACGCCGAAGATTGCAACCAGGACGCAGGACAGCTCTGGTATGGATATTTTTTCCTTGAACATTAACGGGGAAAAAATAGCCGCAAAAGCCGGAAAAGAGTAAAAGAGGACCATCGCTGTTGATATGGGGAGAAGACGGATCGCAACAACCAGTGACAGGAAAGCAATGGATCCGGTGATTCCCCTGATAATCAGGAGCCTGTAATTATGACCGCCGAAGGGGTTTTTTCGCCAGCCAAAGATGAGCGGCAGGATCACCAGACCCGAACAAAAGCGATAAAAGGCGATATCCCAGACGCTGAATGAGGGGCCGATGATCTTGATCAGGGCACCGAGCACAGCGAAGAGAGATGCCGAGCTTAACATTAAAAGAGGACCCAGGGCGGCCGTGTCGGCCAGATTCAATATGAAGTTCTTTTTTTTATTATAAGCCGGATTGGGTTTCATTTATTTTTTTTCCAAAACGATAGTTGCCCATCAATAAAAACCTCAAACATATCTTATTCCGTGTTGTCCTGATATTCAGTTTGAACCTGTTTCAGCATAGCAGAAAACTCTTGCTTTGTAATAAAACCCTTCTGAATGAGCAGCTGAGTAACGGCATCCAGTTGAATGGTGTTCGAAACCAGCAGTTCTTCAATATTGGCCAGGTCGATTGGATCCGGTTTTTCTGTCATTGTCGTACCTCTTTAAGTTAGCGTTAGGGTGATGTAGCGACATATAATATATTGATTGTGTTAGGTCAAAAAAAATAAATGACGGGATGAAAATTTATATTATAGCTGTTTTCAAAATAACGTTCCGTCTCCGCCGCCGGATAATTTAGTTTATAGTGGTTGTCAAAATAAAGTTACGTTTCAGCCGCCGAATAACTTCGTTTGGGCCGGCAAAAACTCACAAAATAAAAGAACGTAACAGCGAACAGTGCCATGGTTTTTAGAATATATCTTAAAGACATTGTTTTTTTAAATAAATTTAAACGTTTTCATTGTGTTCGCTGTAACGTGCTCTAATTTGCTCAGGCAGTTTGCCGCTCAAAACGAAACCACCCGGCGGCTTACAGAAATTTTTTAAAGGAAACGGTTCAATCGGAATATATTGTTGGCAATTGCTATAGATCCGCAAGAATTCGCAAAATATTTTGTTTTCTAATGCACAAGCATATTGTTTCAAATTATCAGGACAGGTTGATATTATGATTTAAAGGGCATAACATGTTTGACAATTGTCAAAAGGCTTCACTATGAGGTTTTGAAACCGGTTCGAAGCAGAATCTGCACGGTTTGATAATGGACTTAGACGAAAAATCCCCCTACGCGATTTCCTGGATAGAAAATCTCTCCATGGTGGACCAGAGCGCATGGGATGCGCTGGCCGTTCCCATGAAAACGCCTTTTCTTGAATGGGAATGGCTTCGTCTTATGGAAACATCCGGAAGCATTACAGCGGAAACCGGCTGGCAGCCACACCACCTGACGGTCTGGTCCGGACGACGACTGGTGGCCGCCGCCCCACTCTATATCAAGGATCACAGTGATGGAGAATTCGTTTTTGATTATGCTTGGGCGGATTTGGCGGCGCGATTGGGAATACAATTTTATCCCAAGCTTGTGGGGATGATCCCTGTTACTCCGGTAACCGGGTATCGTTTTTTAATTGCTCCTGAAGTGGATGAAAGACGATTAACAGCCTTGATGGTCAGAGAGATCGATCGGTTTTGTCAGCGCAACCGGATTTCCGGCTGCAGCTTTCTTTTTGTCGACCCTGAATGGCGATACGAAATGTTACGCCATGGTTTCATCAGCTGGGTGCAACCGGGTTATGCGTGGAATAACAAAGGCTGGACAACTTTCGAGGATTTTCTACAGATTTTTAACTCAAACCAGCGACGCAACATCAAGCGGGAGCGGAAGGCGATCAATAACTCGGGAATCACAATAAAAACGGTTGCCGGGGATGATATTCCCCCTGACTTTTTCCCGCTCATGTATCGGTTTTATGTCAAGACCAATGAACAGTTCGGCCCGTGGAGCTGTAAATATCTTACGGAGTCATTTTTTGATGATTTATATGACAAATACCGTCACCGCATTCTGTTGATGGCCGCCTGCCAGGGGCAAAACCGGCGACTTCCTGTGGGGATGTCTTTACTGATACACAAGAATGATCAGCTTTTCGGGCGGTATTGGGGCAGTTTGAATAAAGTAAATTTTCTCCATTTTAACACATGCTACTACAGCCCGATTGAGTGGGCGATTGCCCATGGGATCAGCCGGTTTGATCCGGGCATCGGGGGATTTCACAAGATTCGGCGCGGTATTGAAGCCGTTCCGAACTACGGCTTGCGCCGGTTTTATGACCGGCGTCTGAGGCATATTTTTCAATTTCACATCGACAAGGTCAATCAAATAGAGCAGGCGCAAATAAATACACTCAACAAAGAGCTGCCTTATTCCGGGAAGTAAATTTCCTGTTAATTCAACATAATAAAAGTATCTCCCGTTGCTCGCCCTCTTTTTTTCTTCAAGTTAATAAAGGTGTTTCTCTGTTTAAACAAAAAGGGCTTGAAAGCGGCTTTTCATTGTGGTACGCATCCCTCTTATATTTTTCTCGTCCGATTTTTCTATTATAATTTGAAAGGAATACTGTCTGATGACCCCTAAGAAAGAACTGCAGCTGGCTTACGGCATGGTGATTATCCTGTTGATTGTGGGGTTTCTAAGCTACGCGGCCTTTTCCGCAAAGACTCCGGATCAACCGGTACGGATGATGTTCAAAGGTGTTGCAGGAAAGGTTTTATTTGATCACAAAACACACACGTCGGATTCAGGTTACGCTATTTCCTGCAGTAACTGTCATCATCATCCCGAGAGCGATGAAGAAGCAGCGCTCATGGCGTGCGGTGACTGTCATCAGGCCCCGAAAGAGGACGCCCCATTTCCACAATCCTGCTCAGACTGCCACGAACCTGACGAAATCGAAGACGCAGAAATGTCAAAAAAGTCTGATGCATTTCATTCTCAATGCGAGAGCTGTCACCAGGATGTTGGTGCCGGCCCGGAGGAAAATAGATGTAACTGGTGCCACGTTCAGTAAGCCATGATATTCGGTTACGGCTTTTTTATACCTGTTTCGCACTACGCTTAAAAAAATAAAGGTTGAATTATGATAAAAAGACCATTTGTCAGTTTGGCAAAGCTCCGGATCGAGACCAAACAACTTGAATTGACCGCACCGGAGCCCCGAGAGATTACACCCACTGAAAATGTTACCCTTTTACTGGAGAGCCCCTATGACCCATCCGGCATCAGGGACACGGTCGCTATCGGAAAAGGCGAAACGGTCAAGACCGGTCAGAAACTATCCCTGTCCGGAGACAGTAACACATATGTCGTTTCAACGGTCACAGGAACCGTATCTTCCGTATCTTCCTTTGTGGGTGATTTTGGCCGGGCGTACACCGCCATCTCCATTGATGTATCTGAAGAAGAGGAGATGGATGATCAATTCGAAAGGGTCGCCGATGATCCGAGCATGGAAATCGCTGAAAGCTTTCTTGCCGGTCTTCCGGGAAACCCTTCTTTTAAGTCTTTTTCCGATCCGGACAAACCCATCAACACCATCGTCGTTTGCGGGGTTGACGGAGATCTTCTATTGACCCCGAACCAGTATGCGCTGGTATCCAACACGGATGCAATTAAAAACGGTATCAATATATTGAAGAAGATCACCGGTGTTGACAATGTGATCATGGCCGTACCCCGGCACCTGATGCAGGAGGGGGCCGCAACCAATGCGGAAGTAAGGGCTGTCGACGCTGAATATCCCGCGACACTGCCCTATGCCATTATGCAAAATGCGTTGGGCCGGGTTGTGCCCGCAGGAAAAAGCTTCGAGGATATAGGGGTTTGCTTTTTAAGCGCCGAAGCAGTGGCATCCATGGGTACTGCATTTAACACGGGCCGAATACCGTTCGCAAAGATGTTAACGCTGGTGAAAAAGGACGGGAGCCAATCCCTGGTGTCGGCTGTAATTGGCACACCGATTCGCGATATCTTTGCGGCGTTCGATATCTCGGTAAACGAAGGAGATCGCATCATTATCGGCGGTCCCATGACGGGGTCTTCGGTCTATTCGGAAGACTATCCGGTTCAACCGGACACCGACGGCATTATGGTCCAGGATAAAGGTGATATTTCCCTTGTATCGGACTATCCCTGCATAAACTGCGGCGAGTGCGTAAGGACCTGTCCTGTAAAAGTGCCGGTGAACATGCTGGTCCGGTATCTGGAGGCCGGCCAGTATGAGGATGCCGCGGATCAATATGACTTGTATTCCTGCATCGAATGCGGGCTGTGCAGTTTTGTTTGCGTATCGAATATGCCGATCTTTCAATATATAAAAGTGGCTAAATATGAACTTGGCCGGATGAGTTTAGCGGAGGCAACGAATGGATAAACGGAAAAAGCTCATCGTTTCACACGCGCCTTTCTGGCATGACGGGAGCAGTATATCAGAGCGCAGTTATCATACCATGCTGGCGGCGCTCCCCGCGGTACTGCTGGGGATCTTTCAGTACGGCATGCCCGCTGTCGGCGTTGTTTCACTTTCCATCTCTTCTGCAATGATCTGGGAACTGGTGATCAACAAAATAACAAAACGCTCGGTAACCATCGGAGACGGGACCACCGCGCTGATCGGGCTGTTATTTGCCATGCTCCTGCCGGCGTCGTCCCCCTGGTGGCTGGTTATCATCGGTACGTTTGTTGCGGTGGTGATCGGAAAACAGATATTTGGCGGCATCGGGGGCAATCCTTTTAACCCGGTTCTTATCGGAGTCGCCATCCTCATGCTCTCCTGGAAAGACTTTTTTGATTTTAATGAAGCTCTTGTGAACTACGATCTCGGTTTTGTCATGGTCTATCCGCTTGCGGCGGTAAAACATTTAGGTACATCCGCCATTGATTCATTTAGTACAGGTGACCTTCTGCTCGGCAGGCAGGCCGGCGGCATCGGAGCAACTTTTGGGCTGGGCCTCATTTTTGGCGGAGTCTACCTTATACTCAGAGGATTTATCCGCTGGGAAATATCGGCCTCTTTCCTGGTGGGTGTCTTTACAACCGCTATGATATTTAACCAGGTCGATTCAGTCCGTTATGCAGGGCCGATTTTCCATCTTTTTAGCGGCTACACGCTGATCGGTGCTTTTTTCCTTGCCACCGAGGATTCGTCTTCGCCGGTCAACTTTATCCCCATGCTCCTTTATGGTGCGGGTGCAGGCATAATGGCCGTGCTCATCAGAAATATCGGCGCCTATGTTGACGGTGTGGTTTTTGCTATCCTGCTTATGAATCTTGTAAACCCGCTTGTGGACAAAATCAGGCCCAAAGCGCTGGGAAAGGTTGCATAACATGCGTGAAATAATAAAAATGTTTGTTGTTCTTACCGTTTTAAGTTCACTTTCAGGTGGTTTGCTCGCTGCCATCCGCAATGGAACGGCGGACAAGATTGAATATCAGCAACTGAAATTTGTTAAGGGACCGGCATTAAAGGATATTATGGAAGGGTCCTCAAATAACCCCCTCGAAGATCGTTTCAAATTAATGGACGGTGACATTGAAAAGAGTTTTTTTGTGGGAAAATTTGATGGAAAGGCCAATACGGTGGCATTTGAAAGTTTCGGAAAGGGATTCGGCGGGGAAATGGGCCTCATGATAGCGGTCAGTATTGACGAAGACAAAATTGTCGGCGTGGGTGTAACCACCCACAGCGAAACCCCGGGGGTTGGCTCCAGGGCAAAAACAGAACCTTCATTTGTCGCTCAATTCAAGGGACTTTCTTTAATCAATACTTTTAAGGTCAAGGCAGATGGCGGACAGGTTGATGCATTATCCGGAGCAACGGTTACTTCGCGAGGTGTTTCCGCAGCGCTAACGAATGCGGGTAAGGTTTACGAACGTCTAAAACCTCAACTTGCTGATAAAATAAAGGATTTTGCTAAGTAGGGACAAGCAAACAGGGAGATCGAGATGGCCAAGTCTATCACTCAGGAATTTGTCAAAGGTTTGTGGGAGGAAATCCCGCCATTTCGGCTGGTACTGGGTCTCTGCCCGACACTGGCAGTTACCAAGACAGTTGAAAACGGAATCGGAATGGGAATCGCGACAACATTTGTTCTGGTGTGCTCCAACATTCTAATTGCAGCACTGCGAAACATCATTCCGCCCAAAGTAAGAATCGCCTGTTTTATCATCATCATTGCGGCATTTGTAACTGTTGTCGAACTGGTTATGCAAGCGTATACCTATCCGTTGTTTCTCAAACTCGGCATATTCATACCACTTATCGTTGTGAACTGTATTGTTCTGGGTCGTGCAGAGGCATTTGCCTACAAAAAAGGAATTGTATATTCTTTGGCAGACGGTCTCGGTATCGGTATCGGATTTACCTTTGCCCTTGCTTCTCTCGGCGCTTTACGGGAGGTACTTGGGAGCGGAACACTTACTTTGGGCACTATTGTCGGCAGCGGACTGGCAAAGATCGGAATTGGAACTTTGGCTTTTTGGGAAGCACCGATAGGCATATTCGGGCCTTCGTTTCAACCTTTTACATTTATGATTGAGGCACCTGGCGCGTTTGTCTGCCTCGGTCTTATGCTCTGTGTCATGAATCTTATTGGAGACTAAGTAGGAGAAAGTAGATGGGCGACTATATAGTTCTTGCGATCGGCTGCATTTTTGTAAACAATATCCTTCTGGCCCAGTATCTGGGAAACTGTCCGTTTCTCGGCACATCAAAAAAAATGGAGACTGCCGTCGGCATGGCCATGGCCGTTGTTTTTGTTCTTGTACTGGCAGGTGTCATTACCTGGATTACCGAAGTGGTCATTTTAAAACGGTTGGGGCTGGAATATCTTAGAACGCTTTCATTTATCCTTGTGATTGCGGCGCTTGTCCAGTTTGTCGAGATGTTTCTGAAAAAGAGCATTCCTGCACTGTATGCCGGGCTCGGCATTTTCCTGCCGCTGATTACCACAAACTGTGCTGTAATGGGTGTTTGTCTCATCAATATCAACGAGGAGTATACTTTTATGCAGACCCTGGTCGCATCGTTTGCCTATGCAGCCGGTTTCGGTCTTGCGCTTATTCTTTTTGCAGGTGTCCGTGAGCGAATCCTTTTGGCCAGAGTTCCAAAACCACTTCAGGATACGTCCATCGGCCTTGTTACGGCAGGGCTACTTTCACTTGCATTTTTTGCTTTTAAAGGAATGGTTTAGGAGGTAAATGTGGTCTCAGCCTTTTTATTTATGTTGGGTCTAGGGGCAATATGTGGCGGTGTGCTCGGCCTTGCTTCGAAAGTTTTTTATGTATATGAAGATCCCCGGATTGCTGAAGTTGAAGGGTTTACGGCCGGCGCGAACTGCGGTGGCTGCGGATATGCCGGTTGCGCGGCAGCGGCCGTTGCTGTTGTTGCAGGCGAAGCACTCCCCAGTGTCTGTATTATTGCCGGCGCGGAATCCGCCTCAAATATCGCCGCTGTCATGGGTATGGACCCCGGGACCGCGGAACTCTTGCTGTCGTACAACACCTGCACCGGCGGTGATAGGGCCGAGGT
>Ga0114925_10000534_pt1 | contig 17004 bp, 15 predicted proteins | sample SumtaG_2_FD_87287 | JGI IMG/M metagenome (GOLD analysis project Ga0114925, IMG submission 87287) | Deep subsurface microbial communities from Indian Ocean to uncover new lineages of life (NeLLi) - Sumatra_00607 metaG | ecosystem: Environmental > Aquatic > Marine > Oceanic > Sediment | place... | reverse complement strand
TGGGCACGTCTTTCGGCGGCGATGGAAAGGGCGGCGTCCTGCGCCACCCGATGTGATCTCAGCCATGACTTAGGCCTCCGAATCTTTGCTGGGTTCCGCGCTGGGCGTGGCCTCGGGAGCGGGTGCATCGTTGCCCCCGCTAGCAGGACTTGGCTGGCGAGCGTCGCCTTCGCGGCCACCGCGCGGCGGACGCGACCTTGCCGACGCGCTGTCGCGATCACCGCGGAAACCGCCGCGACCGCCCCCACCACGGAAGCCACCGCGGCCGCCAAACCCGCGGTCGCCTTCGCGCCGGTCCTCGCGCTCACCCTTTCGCATCATGACCGAGGGCCCGGTCTCGTGCTCGTCAACCTTGAGCGTCATGAAGCGAATGACCTCGGTCGAAAGCCCCATCCGCCGCTCCATCTCAGCAACGGCGTCGTGTGGTGCATCGATATTCATAAGAGAGAAGTGCGCCTTGCGGCTCTTCTTGATCTTGTAGGCCAGGGACTTCACGCCCCAATACTCGCTCTTGGTGACCTTGCCGCCACCTTCTTCGATGACGCCTGTATATTCCTTGGTGAGTGCCTCGACTTGGGCGTTCGATACGTCCTGGCGCGCCAGGAAGACATGCTCATACAGTGGCATGCGCTTGGCCTTTCGTTCGTTTGTCCAATCGCTCCGGCGCAAAGCCCCTTATGGACCCCGAGAAAGGCCCAATCAGGTCACCCATGAGAGCGAAGACACCGGGAGACGGGCTCTAAAGCCCAGCCGCGTTGGCGCGCTCCCCCGTTCAGCCTCCAACCGGAGCGGGTAAAGGGCGCTTTATACGCGAAAATCCCCTCCCGGCAAGAGGCGATACAGTGTACGAGTGGCAGCGGTCACTGCCCAGGCCGGACGTGACCGATGGACCTGCTTGGCTTGACAGAATGCGTAGCGACATGGCTAAAGCGGCGCGTGCGGCCCGTTTCCTTCTCCGGCCAGCCGACAACTATTCCCAAATAAGGATGAAAACGGATGGCGGTCGCATTCGTATTTCCCGGGCAGGGTAGCCAGGACGTTGGCATGGGGCGCGAGCTGGCTGAGGCCTTCGGCCCAGCGCGAGAGGTCTTTGAGGAGGTCGACACGGCCCTGTCCCAGAATCTCTCGCAGATCATGTGGGAGGGCCCAAAAGAGACGCTAGCGCTCACCGAGAACGCGCAACCGGCGCTTATGGCGGTGTCGATGGCCGTGATGCGCGTTCTGGAGCGGGAGAAAGGCTTCTCTCTCAAGGACAAGGTCAAGTTCGTCGCAGGCCACTCGCTGGGCGAGTATTCCGCATTGGCCGCTGCTGGCGCCTTTTCGCTCGCCGATGCCGCGCGGCTTTTGAAGCTCAGAGGCCAGGCCATGCAAGCCGCCGTGCCGGTGGGGCAAGGCGCAATGAGCGCGCTGCTCGGTGTCGGAATCGACGTTGCACTCAAAGTGGCGGAGGCGGCCGCGCAAGGGGATGTGTGTCAAATTGCCAACGACAATGAACCGGCGCAGGTCGTGCTTTCCGGCGACAAATCAGCACTCGACCGGGTGCCGTAAGTGGGTAAGCAATTTGGCGTGCGCCGCGCCGTACCCCTACCAGTTTCCGCGCCCTTCCATTGCGCGTTGATGCAACCCGCCGCCGACGCAATGGCAGAGGCGCTCGCAGATGTCGAAGTGAAGGCGCCTGCGGTGCCCGTCGTCGCCAACGTGATCGCACAGCCCATCACGGACCCGGCGGAGATAAAGAAGCGTCTTGTGGAGCAGGTGACCGGCACCGTACGTTGGCGCGAGTGTGTTACCTACCTGACAGCCAATGGGGTAACGGATGTTTACGAGGTCGGCGCTGGCAAGGTCCTCGCTGGCCTTGTCAAGCGCACGGAAAGGACTCTCAACGCCACCAGCATCGGCACACCAGCCGAGGTCGAGGCTGCGCTGGATCAACTCAACAGCTAGAAGTTTAAGGAAACGCCATGTTCGACCTCTCGGGCAAGACGGCCCTTGTTACCGGAGCAACCGGGGGCATCGGCGGCGCCATCGCTCGCGCGTTCCACGCGGCTGGCGCGACAGTCGCCATATCAGGACGCCAGACCGACAAACTTGAGGCGCTTGCCAAGGAGCTTGGGGAGCGCGTTCATGTGGTGCCTTGCGATCTGGCCGATCGCGCTGCCGTTGCCAAGCTCATTGACGAGGCGGTCGCCAAGATGGGTGGTCTGTCCATTTTGGTGAACAACGCCGGCCTGACCCGTGACAATCTCTTCATGGTCATGAAAGACGAGCAATGGGACGACGTGATCGCCGTCAACCTCACCTCGACTTTCATGCTCTGCCGTGCTGCAGCGCGAGCTATGCTGCGCGCTAGGCCGAATTTTGGCCGCATCATCAATATCGCGTCTATATCGGGCGTCTTTGGCAATCCTGGCCAGGGCAATTACGCCGCCTCGAAAGCCGGCGTCATCGGCATGACGAAGTCGCTGGCCCGCGAGCTCGCGCCGCGGGGAATTACTGCAAATTGCATCGCGCCAGGTTTCATCCAGACCGCCATGACGGATGCCCTCAACGAAAAGCAGACCGAGGAGATCGCCAAGATGATCCCGGCGCAGCGTTTTGGCACCTCTGATGAGATCGCAGCAGGCGCCCTTTATCTGGCGAGCGCGGAGGCGGCCTACGTCACCGGCCAGACGCTTCATATCAATGGCGGCATGGCCATGGTCTAACGCCCATGGTAAACGTAAACGTTGTTTCATCCGCTCCCGTGCCACTACGGGCTTCGGCTTCCAAGCCCTCCAAATGGCAGGTGACAGCCGCCTTCGGGCGCTGGCCAAGCCCATTGAATTGTGTTAACGAGCCGGACGGTTTTCGCGCTTCTGACACAACCGTACTGGGCCAGGAGGGCCGCAGATTCGAGCAGTGCTCGGCGTGCGAAGAGTGGGGATAACCGCGTCGTTTCAGTGCCCGCAAGTCGCGAGCCGTCGGAACGGAGCAAGAAGGATGGCCGGACCGCGGGTAATCCCAACAACAACTTGATTGCAGATTGCCAAGAACAACCGACGCGAGGGAAGACGATGAGCGATGTCGCGGAGCGCGTAAAAAAGATTGTCGTGGAGCATTTGGGTGTGGAGGCCGAAAAGGTCACCGAGAACGCCAGCTTCATTGATGACCTGGGCGCCGACAGTTTGGATACGGTCGAGCTCGTGATGGCTTTCGAGGAGGAGTTCGGCTGCGAAATTCCAGACGACGCTGCCGAGCACATCCTAACTGTTGGTGATGCAGTGAAGTTCCTCGAGAAGAACGCCAGCGCGGCCTAGCCGGCTGCCCCATCCCGTCGGCGTGACAATTGTCGCGCAGGCAAGCGGGGCGAGGTTGGGGCTTGTCTCCCAAAGCACACGCGTCCCAACCGTAGCAATGCTTGACCGGAACGCGGGCTGAAGCAAACTCCCGAAGGACCAGAATGCGTCGCGTCGTCATCACAGGACTTGGCATCGTTTCTCCCGTCGGATGTGGTGTCGAGCCGTCTTGGTCGGCATTGCTTGCAGGTGCCAACGGTGCGCGCCGTGTCGAGGAATTCGACGTTTCCGATCTTAGTTGTCAGATCGCGTGTTTCATTCCGCGCGGGGAAACCTCTGAGGGTAAGTTCAATCCTAACGATTGGATGGAGCCAAAGGAGCAGCGTAAGGTCGATGACTTCATCATCTACGCCATGGCTGCTTGCGATCAGGCATTGGCCGATGCCGGTTACAAGGCGGACACGACCGAGAAGCAAGAGCGAACTGGCGTTCTTATAGGCTCTGGCATCGGCGGCCTGCCCGGAATCTCTGAAACATCCATTCTCCTCAAAGAAAAGGGGCCGCGCCGCGTCAGCCCATTCTTTATCCCTGGGCGTCTCATCAATCTGGCTTCGGGTTATGTCTCCATCAAGCATCAGTTGAAGGGTCCCAACCACTCGGTGGTCACGGCCTGCTCGACAGGCTCGCACGCTATCGGCGATGCAAGCCGTATTGTCGCGTTGGGGGATGCTGACGTCATGGTCGCGGGCGGTACTGAGTCACCAATCTGCCGCATCGCGATTGCGGGTTTCGCGGCGTGCCGCGCGCTATCGACGGACTTCAATGATCGCCCCACGCAGGCGTCCCGTCCTTACGATAAGGATCGCGATGGATTCGTTATGGGCGAGGGAGCCGGCATCGTAGTGCTGGAGGAATTGGAACATGCCAAGGCCCGCGGCGCCAAGATATACGCGGAGGTCATCGGCTACGGGATGTCGGGCGATGCCTTTCACATCACCGCGCCAGAAGAGAGCGGCGATGGTGCTTTCCGGTGTATGCGCGCTGCGCTGAACCGGGCAGGGATTGAAGCCAGCGACATTGACTACGTGAATGCGCACGGCACGTCCACACCGATGGGTGATGAGATTGAGTTAGGTGCTGTTGAGCGATTGTTTGGCAATGCTAGCGGCAAGCTCGCGATGTCTTCCACCAAGTCGGCCACCGGCCATCTCCTTGGTGCTGCCGGCGCTGTAGAGGCGATCTTCTCAGTGCTCGCCATCCGTGACAACGTCGCGCCGCCGACGCTCAACCTTGATAATCCCTCAGTCGATACGCCAGTTGATTTGATACCGCATGAGGCCAAAAAGCGCGAGATCAACACGGCGCTAACGAACTCATTCGGTTTCGGCGGAACAAATGCGTCTTTGATACTGCGCCGCGTTGCCTGAGGCCCGCTGGCCACGTGACCCGGCCCGCTGGCGAATGCCCAGTTCGTTTCGCGCTTTTGCCACATTTGCCTATAGGGTCGGGACTATATCTTCACAGATGCTGAGCGAGATTGATCGCGGCGGTGAACGCGAATAGACCTATGAGCAATACCCGCCCTCCGCGACAGGAGCCCGTTTTTCATAAATCCGGTGTGCGTCCGCGCAGCCCGGCAGAGATGCTCGAGCCCTCGCGCGCGCCAATTCGCCCAGATGGGGCACACGAGCTAGCACAGTCGCAACCGGTGGGTAGTCTGATCCGCTTCGTTAGCGGTGTGCTCACGCTGCTTCTGGTGGTCATGGCGGCGGTCGGTGCCTTGAGCGCACTCCTCTATCACCAGTTTGAGAGTCCTGGTCCTCTTCAGGTCTCTCGCGTTGTCGCCATTCCCAAGGGAGAGGGGCGCATCGAAATTGCAGCGCGGCTTGAGCAGCACGGGGTCATCTCCAACCGCTGGACATTTATCGCCTGCTATCTCTTGCGCAATGCGCTCAGCGATAAACCGGTCGAACTTAAGGCGGGCGAGTACGAGATAAAAAAGTATGCGAGCATGGCTGATGTGCTGAACACACTCGTCCAAGGCAAGAGCATCCTATCGAAGCTTACCATCCCCGAAGGCCTGACGAGCCAGCAGATTGTGGAGCGCGTGCGCGCCGCGCCCGACCTGGTCGGTGACATCACGGAGATCCCGCCGGAAGGCTCACTGCTTCCTGACACCTATCGTTTCTCTAAGGGGATGGCGCGCCAAGAGCTGCTGGAGCGTATGAAGGTGGATATGCAGCGCTATCTCGCTCAGGCATGGGCGAAACGCCAGGCGGATCTGCCGCTCAAGAGCCCGCAAGAGGCCATCATATTTGCCTCAATCGTAGAGAAGGAAACGGGCCGGCCCGATGAGCGCAACCGCGTTGCCGGCGTTTTTATGAATCGGCTGCGCAAGGGCATGCGGCTAGAGTCCGATCCCACCGTGATCTATGGCATCGCTGGCGGCCGGGGCAGCTTAGGGCGCCCGCTCACACGCTCTGATCTCCGTCAGCAGACGCCGCACAACACTTATCGAATCAAAGGCTTGCCACCGACGCCCATTTGCAACCCAGGCCGCTCCGCCATTGAAGCCACACTGAACCCGGCAGCAACGACTGAGCTTTTCTTCGTTGCCGACGGCACGGGTGGCCACGCATTCTCCACGACACTGCGCGAACACAACGCCGCCGTCTCCAATTGGCGTAAGCTGGAACGCGAAAGGCGGGCCAGGCAGGCAGCCGCCGCAGCAGGTGCCACTTCAGAACCGCAAGTCCTTAATGCGGGCGCTGCTGCCACGGCCTCTCCCATTCCCCTTCCCGTACGCAAGCCAATACGATAGCCGCTGCCGCGCCTCTCAAGGGTGGTCATACCACTTGAAGGCACTCGCAAGCGCTGCCTTGTTGGTCCTGCCTGCTGCCGCTAGATTTCGGCCTCCTCCTAATGTCGGCCCGAGGGCACGTGGAAGTCGAAATGACCATCAAGAGTATGACCGGGTTTGCGCGCGCCGACGGGTCGCTAGGGACAGTGGCCTGGCATTGGGAGGTGCGCAGCGTGAATGGCCGCGGGCTTGATGTTCGCGTGCGCGTGCCGCCCGGCTATGAATCGCTAGAGCCAGCGATCCGCGAAGCCGTGGGAAAACACCTCGTGCGCGGCAATGTGACGGTCTCGCTCAGCGCTGACCGTCAGGAAGGCAGCCAAGCGATCCGTCTCAATGAAGAGGCTCTAGCTGAGGTGGTGAAGGCGGCTGATCGCGTCCGCGAGCTTACGGGATGTGCGCTGCCGCGAGCCGATGGTCTCATTGGTATCAAAGGCGTTCTGGAGGTGAGCGAGGAAGAGGAGGAGGCTGAGGAGACAACTGCTCGCTTCGAGGCCATGCTCGATCAATTGAATGAGGTGCTTGCTGCGCTCGTGAGCGCGCGATCAGCGGAGGGGCAACGGCTGAAAGAAGTCCTTAACGCCCAACTCGCCGAGATTGAACGGTACGTCAACCTGATAGAGTCGTCTCCGGCACGTACGCCGGCGGCGGTCGCCGCGCGCCTCAAGGAGCAAGTCGACCGCCTCCTCGAAACAGGTAATGCCCTCGATCCACAACGCCTGCATCAAGAGGCAGTGCTGCTGGCTACGCGCGCCGATGTCGAGGAGGAGCTAAAGCGCCTAACCGCCCACGTCGGCGCGGCGCGTGAGCTGCTAAAGGACAACGGCGCTGTCGGACGCAAACTCGATTTTTTGGCACAAGAGTTTAATCGCGAAGCCAATACCATATGTTCCAAGGCCAACGATGTGGAGATCACGCGCGCGGGTCTTGCTCTCAAGACGGTGATCGATCAGATGCGCGAGCAGGTGCAGAACATCGAGTAATCTTAGCGCAGAGCATTCACGGACCGACGGATGTGAGGTCATGACCGCAGACGGGCCGAAAATAGATAGGCGTGGACTTCTTTTGGTGCTGTCCTCACCCTCGGGTGCAGGCAAGACGACGCTGGCGCGCCGTCTCATTGAATGTGACAACTCAATTTCATTGTCGGTGTCAGTGACCACGCGTCCGCCGCGACCTGGCGAGGTCAATGGGCGTGATTACAACTTTGTCGACGCGGCAACGTTTGCCCAGATGCGCGATGAGGGGGAGCTGCTGGAATGGGCCCGTGTTTTCGACCATGCCTACGGCACACCGCGGGCGCCCATTGAGGCTGCGATTGCGGAAGGGCGTGACGTGCTGTTTGACATAGACTGGCAGGGCGCACAGCAGCTTTCGGAGAAGATGAAGCACGACGTGGTGCGCGTGTTCGTGCTACCGCCGTCGCATGACGTGCTGGAAGAGCGCTTACGGGCACGCGCCCAGGATGCTGAGGACGTGGTAAAGCGGCGCATGGCGGACGCCTCCGCCGAGATCAGTCACTGGCCTGAGTACGACTACGTGATCGTCAACGCCAACATTGAGAATTCACTTAAGGGATTACAGGCGATCCTTTCGGCGGAGCGCCTCAAGCGCGAGCGCCTCGATGGCTTAACGGCTTTCGTACGCGACATGCAAAAGGCGCTGTAGGGGGCGCCGAAATATAGCCCGGATGATGCAAGTCACGCGTCGCGCACCCAGGAGGGATGGACGTGCGAGGTCTGTCCGTTCATTTCATCCTCACAGCGGCATTCCTCCTCCTGGCGGCGGCGCTGCGCATTGCTGATCCCGGCGCGGGCCCTCGATCCCGTGCTTCCCGTGCGTATTGTTGACATCGACGAGGATTCGCTCGCGCGCGTTGGTCAGTGGCCTTGGCCCATCATCTGAGGCTGAATTCGTCTTAAGGGCACGGCTGCAAATATCACCAGGATTAATCCGGCGTTAAGCTCTTCCCTTAGCTCCGGCCCGCCTTAGAGCGCTCGAAGATGAGAGCGAGCTGGGCAAAATCTCTCACGCTAATGTCCTCGGCCCGCAGGTTGCCCGCAATCCTTGCCACACTGAGCAACTCTTCCGGCTTGGGCACAATCTGCTTGAGGCTCGTGCGCAGCATTTTACGCCGCTGTCCGAAGGCGGCGGCCGTCACCTGGCCCAGGGCAGTCGCGGAGCAGGGGGGTGAGGGTTGCGAACGCGGCACGAATTCAACGACAGCAGAGGCAACCTTTGGCGGCGGCATGAACGCTTTGGGCGGCAACGTCAGCACGCTGCGTACTTTGGTGCGCCACTGTGAGAGCACCGCGAGGCGCCCATAGGCCTTCGTTCCTGGGATCGCCGTAATACGCTCAGCCACCTCCTTTTGAAACATGAGAACCATGCGGTCGTACCAGGGCGGCCAAGGTTGGGTCTCAAGCCAACCAACAAGGAGTTGTGTGGCTACCGCGTAGGGCAGGTTTGCTACAATCGTTGCTTTACCCCAACGTTTTGCGAGGAGGCGAGGCCAATCGGCCTTAAGCGCGTCGCCGAAGTGCACCTGAAGCCGGCCGGGATAGCGCGCAGCGATCATGTCGAGCGCAGGCGCGCAGCGCTCATCGCGTTCAAGTGCGATCACAGGAGCTGCGCCTTGCATTAAAAGCGCCCGCGTCAACCCACCAGGACCCGGCCCCACCTCGACGACCGTGCGGCCCTCAAGCGGGCCCGCCGCACGCGCGATGCGGCTCGTGAGGTTAAGGTCGAGAATAAAATTCTGGCTGAGGCTCTTCTTGGCGGTAAGCCCAAGCGATGCGATGACCTCACGCAGGGGCGGCAAACCATCCGGGCACGCGCCCGCGCGCTTCTTGTCGCTGGCCTCAGCACTCATCTCGGAGCGGCCGCGGTGCGCGCGGCGGCGATCTGAGCGGCGAGCTTGAGACTCTCGATCCAGCTTTGGGGCGAGGCGCACGCTTGCGCGGCAATGTCGAATGCCGTGCCGTGATCAGGAGAGGTGCGCACGAAAGGCAGCCCCAGCGTGACGTTGACGCCGTGGTCGAAGGCAACCGTCTTGAATGGGATGAGTGCCTGGTCATGGTACATGGCGATCACCGCATCATAGCCGGCTCGTGCCCCCAAGTGGAACAAGGTATCGGCTGGGTGCGGGCCCGTGACCAAAAAACCCTCACCACGCAAATCCGCGATCGCCGGTGCAATCACCTTGCGTTCCTCATTGCCTATGGTGCCTGCTTCGCCGCCGTGCGGGTTAAGGGCGGTGATCGCAACACGCGGTGCGGCAATGGAAAAATCGCGTTTCAGCGCCTCAAACGTGATGCGCGCAGTATCCATAATGGCCTTCCGTGTGATCGCCTTGGGGACGTCAGCGAGGGGGATATGGACAGTGAGCGGCACGACGCGCAGCTCGCGCGAGGCCAGCATCATGATCGGACGGAAGCATTGCCCGGGATAGTGCTGCTGGGCGAGTGCGGCCAGGAACTCGGTATGGCCCGGATAGGCAAAGCCTGAAGCGGCGAGCACGCTCTTGGCGATTGGGTTGGTGACCAACGCCATTGCCTCACCGCCAACAACGGCTGCAGTTGCCTGTTCGATCGCGGCGATGACGGCAGCAGCATTGGCCGGATTGGGTGCGCCCGGCGTGACTCTGGCGGCCAAGGGTACGGGCCGGACTGGCACGGCCCTATCAAATACGTCGACCGCCTCTGACAGGGAGCCAATGTCTTGCACCGTCTCAGGAAGACCAAGCTGACGGCTACGCTCGGTGAGGGCGTCAAGGTCGGCAAAGAGCACGAATGGCGGAAGCTTGCGCACGCGCCTCTCTGTCCAAGCCTTAAGGCATATCTCCAGGCCAATCCCAGCCGGGTCGCCCATACTCACTGCGATAGGCGTGGCAGACCGGCCCTCGGCCGTAGCGCCCATTAGCGATACTCGATATGCGCGTCCTGGCGCAGGTCCTTCAGATGGCGCTTTGCCAAGATCTCAAACTCCTTGCGCCGGAGCTGGTTCTTTGCTGATGCGCGGTGCTTCTCTTGTGCCGGAATAACTTTGCGGCTGCAAACCGCCCATAACTCAACACCTCCTTCGCCGATGCTCGGCGGCAACATCTCATCGTCTCGTGCGCTCAACAAAAGGGTGCGTGTGGGCTCGGGGATGCTCGACGACTCGCGCTTCCCAAGGTCCTGGAACCGGGCCCCGGGCACACCCGCAGCGAGCGAAGACGTACCTTTGCAGTCCTTGAACTTAGCGCGTATAAGCTCTGCGTCGCGCATCCGCAACGCCATCTGTTTCTCGTCGACCGTTCCAGGCATCGTCAGCAGAATCCGGTGGATGCGCAATTCGAGCCCATCACCCCCTTCGACATTGGCCATCATACGGTCCAGGCCGCGCGTTGCGATCTGAATCCGGTGGCCGAAGCGACGGCGAATGACGTTGTTCCACGAGATCGTCGCTTTGATCCGCTCCTTCATCGCGTCGATGCTGGCACCCATTTTGGCAAGATTCTGTTTCAACTGCTGAGGTGATACCTTATTGCGCTCGGCCATTCCGGCGATGACGCGGCTGACGTCGTCATCGGACGCCAGTGCGTTGAGACGCTTTGCTTCCTGCAGCTTCAAACGCTCATCCACCAACTCATTCAGAGCGGCTTTGCGTGAGGGCATGGTGGCGTTTCGCACGCTATTGATCGCCTGCTGCTGCAAACTGCGGGCGTAGGCCTGCTTGCGCCGCTCGAAAATCTTGATGATCTCTTTCTGGGACTTGCCTTGGTTCGCCTTGACCGTTTCGTTGAAAATGGCCTTCAATTTCGCGCTGGTTTTGGGGTCCTTAATGAGGCGCTCAAAGGCGGCTTTCACGCGCGGCTGAATTTTTATCCCGATACTCATCAGGCGGCGGCGCTGCTGGACTTCGTAACCGGTAATAGGCTCATCATTGACAAGCGCAACGATGGTTTGACTCGCATCAGATGAGCCCGAACGCTTGCGCTGCGGCTTCTTGGCGGCCAATTGTATCGCCCTTGAATTGTCCCGTTCCGTTGTCTGCCTGCGCGGCGCATCCGACGTTCTGGGACCACCCACGGGGGAGGGGCTGTGTGCCTGTGCCAACACGTTTCCAGCCATCGCTGCTCCGGCGAGCACAAAACTCACCGCGAGCAGGGCACAGGTTCGCCATGCCAGTGACTGGCGCGAACCGCGGCGCTGTAGCGCAAATCTCATCGGGTGTGTCTTCTGTTTTTTTGACTCATAACAACGTGAGAGATTCTTATCCTCGCGGCTTGTGTCTGTGCCTCGTTATCCACACGAACCGTGGCGGAGCCGAGGCGCTAACCGGCGCGGCGGCGAGCGGGAAGCCCGATGTGAGGCCCGTTACCCGCGATCAGCCGCCGGATTGTTGCTCGGAAAACGCAAAATCAAGCGCATCGGTCTTATAGCCGAATTCGCCCAGATGCTTCAGCTCGAAGCGGACCATCACGGTTGAGCCGTCTGCGATCTCTTCGTTGCGATAGCGGTTCTCCGTGTAGGTTGCGGTGAGCACGAAGCACTCGTCCCCGTATCTCACTTGGACCAAGTTCTGAGCAAGCTCGCGCTCGTCGATGTCGTAGCGCACACCTGCCCTAACGCTCCAGAAATCGGTGAATGCGACCTTCAAGGATGCAAGCACATCTTGCTGCGCGTCCGTGAAGCCGGCGGCCAGAGCGTTCGACTCGTAGGAATAAGTGGCTGTCCCGTAGAAGGGACCATACCCCACGATGGTGCCCGCATCCTGGCGCCGAAGGGCAAAGTCGTTTTCATTAAAGCGGCTTTGCGAAATCACTCTGAAGAAGTCCGACGGCGCCAGGTAGACACCCAGCACATAATCGGAACGATCGGTCTCCAACCCATTGAGCGGATTGAAGATGGGGTTGCCCAGAGGGTCGATACCGGCATCATCATAGGGGTTGTTGCCCGCCAGGTGGAAGCTCTGGCCAGCGAGGATGCGAGCATATCCACCAGTATTGGCTTGGAACGTGTACTGCACGCCGACGTTAGCACGCGTTCCCGTTTCGATACGGTCGTAGCCAGTGAATTTGTCGGTGTCGAAGAGGTTTGTGTCGTTAAAGACGAGGCTTTGCGCGTCCTCGTCGGGGAGGTCATCCTGCCTGACGCTGGCCTGGCGTCCGATAATCTGCCCGATTGGTTCGATGACGTGTGAGCCTCTGTGGGAATTGGCTACCCAGGGATAAGCCACCGTCACGCCGCCGAAGGCGAGCCCACGCGCCAGCCTTGTGTTATCGGTAACAAACTCCTGAGCCTGTGGATCGAAGTAGTTATTGAGCTGGTAGACATCCCCGCGCAACTCGGCGAATGGCGTGTACGTAATGCCAATTGCGTCCGTCAGGCGGCGGCGCCATCTGACCTCCGTCACCAGGCGATTCAAGTTTTCCTGACCAGGCCCCGCGAATTTGTTGTCGCGCGAAAAACTAAGCACGTTGGCATCCCAGCTCAGCTCTCCGCCCAAAATCGGATCGGCAACAATGTAGTTGTAATCGATGATGGGATGGATCCGCGAATTAGATTCGGGGTCGTCGTCTATAAGAAGCCCGCCCAGATGGTAAAAATTCAAGCCGAGATAATTGCGATCCGATAGGCCTGTGAGGAAAGCGCGGTTCACGCGGTCCGTCAGCAGGATGTTGTCGAGCTTATAAAAGCGGCGAAATGCTTCGTCGCTCTCGACTGTGACATCCCAGCCAGCGCTCCACCAACTGGACAGCGAGAAAAGCCCCTTCGTCTCGAGGCTGCCTCTCCAACCATCGAACTCGTCTCGGTCCGTAATCTTGCTGGGCAGTTGGCCTGCGTCCTGATCAATGCCGGCGAGCTTGATGTGGTACTGCCCACTGGCAAGCCGGTGGCGCCAATCGCCCTGCCACAGCACACCTTGGCGGGTCATGTATTGGGGATAGAACGTAAAGTCGTAATTCGGTGCGAGCGCAAAATAATACGGGACCGTCGTGCTGAAACCAAACGCGTCTGAGCTACCCACCTCCGGCATCAGGAAGCCCGACTTACGCTTCACGGATGGGTCGGCATGCTGGAAGTATGGCGTGTAGAATATCGGCGTCCCAAAGACTTCGAACTGCGCATCGTAGTAGGTGATCGTCGCGTCCTGTTGATCGTGGACCACGCGCGCGGCGCTGATACACCATAATGGTGGCATCCCGCCCTCGCTCTTACACGGCGTAAAGCGGCCGTTAATGAACTCAGTGACGTTGCCTTCGCGACGAACCGCGCGCTCGGCCGCAATGCGCGTATCGTCTTTGGCGACTATGCTCAAAGATTGAACAAACCCGTCGCGGAAGTCGTCGGTCAGCGTGTAGCGGTCGGCGCGTAGGATATTTCCGTTGGGCTCCTTGAGCGTGACATTGCCGACCGCGGTCAGCGTGCCCGCGGACTGATCATAAACAACCTCATCGGACGTCAGAATGTAGTTGTTATAGTAGATCTCGACGTTGCCGCGCGCGACGACGCTGTCGCCCCCAGTGTCGTATATGAGCTCGTCGGCTTGAAGATAGAGCGGCTGCGATCGGTCAATCTCAAGGCTAGGAGAAATACTGGTATCTCCGAAGGTGTCACCCGACGGAGCCCTGGGCGCCACGATGCTGGGATCTTGAGCTATGGCTTCTCGGCCGCCAAACGCGAGCATGGCAAATAGAACCACAAGCATGGCCAAGCGCTCCCGGCCGACAACCTTTCGGTGCCGGCAAGGAACGCGTGACCATCCGCAGCCCTCTTGCGGTGCCCGCGTATGACGCATCACTCAGCCATCCTCCTGGTGCAACAGCACTGATGCCGAAACAACGATAAGCAACACAATAGGCAGCCAGATCGCCGCCCAAGCGGGCACCAATCCAGCCACTCCGATTTGCCGGGAGACCTCTGCCAGTAGAAAAAAGCCTAAACCCCCCGCCAAACCTGCAATAACCATAGTCTGGATGCCCCCTGAGCGGAATGACCGCAACGACACAGTGGCAGCCAAAAGGACCATCGCTGCGCACAGCAATGGACGCGACAAAAGGGACTCGTATTGGATGCGCAGTCTATCGGCCGAAAGCTTAGCTTTTTCAGCCACTTCTATAAGGGCGGGCAGCTCCCAAAATGACATCGAGGAGAGGGAGCCTAAGGCGTCCGTGACACGCTCTGGCGTCAAGTACGTGGACAGCAGATATGATTCGAACTTTTCCGGCTCCTGACCGATCCTGGCGACCCAGGCATCCTTGATTTCCCAGAAGCCAACGCGCAAGTCTGCGCGCGCGCCATCGATGCGTTCCACAAAGCGGCCGGTGCTATCGAATGCGAACACTGTGACACTGGTCAACGTCAGGCCGCGATTTGAGGCGAGCGCCGCGCCGATCACCGACTGACCGTCGGCCCCGTCTTGGCGCAGCCATGAGTCGCCTGAACGCGAACGTAACAGATTGGTTTCCTTGCCAAAAGCTTCAGCGTAGACGGTCTCGGCCTCACCCCGGCCGGCTGCAGCCAGTGGATTGAAAATGGTCACGCCGAGCGCCCCAAGAACGACTGCGACAACCAAACCAGGCCGCAGAAACTGCCACACCGACATACCGCCAGCCCGCATCACAGTGAGTTCGCTCTTGCGGCTTAGCATCAGCAGCGCCCCGATGCTGCCAACCAGAACGGCAAAGGCGACCAGATATTCGGCGTAGGCTGGCAATCTCAGCAGAGCGATGAAAGCCAAAGTCCAAATGGAAACGCCGCCGTATTTGCCTGATTGGCGGAGCAGCTCCACCAAATCGATCATGAAGATAAGAACGGAACAAAACAGGAATGTGAGCAGTATCGCTAGAAGGAACCGCTTCGCGAGGTACCGGGGCAGGATGCTGGCTTGGATCATTGCCGATTGACCCCGCTAACCGGAGCTGGGAGTTGGCGAAGTGGTTTCAGGTCTCGTTTCCCCCAAGCAAAGGTGGTGGGAAGCAACCGCCCCAAGCTCGCAATTGCTTCGAAAAGGTTTGCGATAAAGGCGGGGGCGGCTGGCTCGCGAATGGGATGGCTCATGAGCCACAAAGCACCACCCGCCGCCGCGAGCGGCAGCACATAGAGCAGGGGGGCCATTATCGTTTGCAGCGAAACGATATTGTTGAGGGCAAGCCCCCCGACGCGCAAACTCGCGGCAATGATAAACGCCGCCGTGATGTAGTGCAGCCGGCTCTGACGGGTGCTCTGCGCTTGGCCTACTGAGGCCAGCGCTATCAATACGAATGCGATTGGATAGAGGGGATTGGAGAAACGTTCGTGCACCTCGGCCCAGAATCGTCCTGGCGCCTTCCGGTACCTTGCGCTTGTCGGCTCAGGGTTCAGCAGCTCGCCTAAGTAGCGCTCACGCGGTTTAAAATCGCCGGTGTTGTCATCCATCTTGCGCTCGAAGCGCGCCAGATCGACGGCGTACTTATCGAACGCAATCACCTGGGCTGGCTCGTCACCGGCTTTGCGGCGCACGATGTGACCATCGGTCATGACAAGGTAGTTGGAGGGAGCATGCTTTACGATCACGCCCCGCTCCGCCAAGTAGGACTGGCTCTGCGCTGCGTTCCGCGTGTCATGCATGATGAGGCCCAACAGCTCACCGTTGAGCGCACGCTCCCGAATGTGAAATGTCAAATTGCGCTCAGGACTGGAGAAGCGGCCTGGCTGAATGACCTGGGTCAGCAGATCGGTCCGTACCTCGACGACGTACTCCCTTAAAAGCCGGAGACTCCATGGCATGGCCGCATGGTTGACGAAGGCCACACCCATTGTGACAAGCGCAGCGAGCAGCAGGAGCGGTTTGGCGGGTGTCCAAATGGTTGCACCCGATGCGGTCAGCACGATCAGCTCGCTGTCGCTATTCAAACGATTGAGCGTGTGCACGCTCGCTATCAACAAAGAGAAGGGAGCGATTATCGCCATTAGATTGGGCAGGGCGAGCGTGGTCATCTTGAACAGCATCCACGCGTCTTGACCTTGCGAAGTGACGACGTTGAGTTGCCGCAATGCAAGTGCAACCCAAACAATCCCCGACAGCGACAAGAGAATGATCAGCAGTGCCCCGCCGGCCTGCCTAAAGACATACCTTTCGAAGATGGTCATCGTTTTCGAGGAGGTGAAATGGGGCTCTCCCTCTTTGCGAGCCCTGACTCGGTCCCAGGTTCCGAAGTTCCATAGTAGCGTGGCAAAAATTCGGCCCAGCAGCAGGCATTTGGCCCTCAGGTCACAGACTGGTGCCCAAAGGCCACGCTTGCGAACGCAGAGCTTTGGCCAATGGCCGGTGTCCTAATCATGGGGGATTGAGCACGGGGCGTCGAACAGAAGCCGGCCGGGCGCGCTGCGTCGAGGCGGTGCGTAAGCGTTGGGCTAGGTGGCGCGAGGAACGCGCGCAGACGTCAGCAACCTAGCACCTCGGCCACGCCAAAGCTGTGGCCGGTGCACAAGCGTTTTTTGCGTGCCGCGTTATGTCCGCTTTTGGAGGTAAAGCGGACATCCCTGATCCGGGTTCCAATGTCTGCATTTGACCCAAAGCAGACATTCTCAGAGGCGGCAATCCTTCTTTAGCGACATCGGCTGTCGTCTGTTTCACCCCGGCATCCGGAAGAGCCGACCGCGAAGACGCAGTTCGGCCTCCGGCCAATAGCCGCCATAAGGCATTTGTTTGATCCGGTGTGTGCCGGCCCGCAGTGTGGGCGTAGCCGCTCACTTAGTTGAAGCCTTGACCCCCTCCAAGACTGCGTGCGCCTCCTCGGCGCGCTCGAAGATGTGCGGTGCCAGCCCGCGCTTGCGCAGGGCTTCCTCCATCTTCAAGTGCATGAAGGCGCTAGTGGTGTACGACGTGTTCGTCTCGTAGTGA
>Ga0114925_10000533_pt1 | contig 17009 bp, 17 predicted proteins | sample SumtaG_2_FD_87287 | JGI IMG/M metagenome (GOLD analysis project Ga0114925, IMG submission 87287) | Deep subsurface microbial communities from Indian Ocean to uncover new lineages of life (NeLLi) - Sumatra_00607 metaG | ecosystem: Environmental > Aquatic > Marine > Oceanic > Sediment | place... | reverse complement strand
GTAAGGGATGGTTAATCATCCGTATCGAGGTCTGGCAGTTGTCCTTTCTTTTCTCTTACCCGGGTTGGGACAGATTTATAATCAAGAGTTTGGTAAAGGAACAAGATTTATTATCGCCTATATCATTTCCTGGGCATTGTCTTTTATCGTTATTGGTTGGTTCTTTTTAGTTATTGTCTGGATTTGGTCAATGGTCGATGCTTATCAATCTACCGGGAGAGTAACTCCCCCTCCTCGCCGTGCCCCCCGGGGGTAGCGGAGCAAAACCGGGGGACGGCGAGGCACTCTATGAATACTTTGCAGTTTCGCATCCATTTATCCTCGCTCTGATTTGCCATATCTCCATGCTGAAGGATGAGGTCGTTAGAAATGGAATTTCTAATGAAGTAAAGGAGAAAAGGAATGCGTTCGATAGCTTTAATCAATCAAAAAGGTGGTGTGGGTAAAACAACCACGGTAGCAAATCTGGGAGCTTGTCTGGCTCAGTTGGGAAAGAAAGTGTTGGTGGTAGATTTAGACCCACAGGCTAATTTAACTATCCATTTGGGAATCAAAAGTAACGAATTGGAATGTTCGATTTATGACCTTCTATTGTGGAAGACTAAGGCAGAGGAAGTAATTATTCCCACTGGAGTTGAGGGTTTAAATATCATTCCTGCTAATATCGACCTTTCCAGGGCAGAAATTGAACTGGTTAATATGCCCAGCAGGGAGACAATACTCAAAGACCGACTTTTTTTGACATTTAAAAAATACGACTATTCTTTGATTGATTGTGCTCCCTCTTTGGGGTTGCTCACCTTGAATGCGTTAACCTCTGTGCGAGAAATATTTATACCCATCCAGACTCAATTTTTTGCCTTGCAAGGAATAAATAGACTTTTGGAAACAATCGAAATCGTAAGGAAAAAAGTTAATCCTCTGCTTAAAGTAACCGGGGTTATTCCCGTAATGTACGATGTGCGCACAAATCTAAGTCAGGAAGTGCTGGACAGAATAAAGGGATATTTTAAAAAGGAACTATTTAAAACTATTATTCGAGAAAATGTTCGCATAGCCGAGAGTCCCAGTTTTGGATTACCAATTACCTTATACAGTCCAAATTCTTACGGTGCAGAAGACTATATGAAATTGGCAAAGGAGGTAATTTCTCGTGAGTAAAAGGAAAAGCAAAAGCAAACGCAAGAGAAAGGCATTAGGTGAAGAACCATTGGCCAAGAGAGGATTGATTCAGAATCGGCATTTAGTGAGTAAAAGAAGAGTCTCTGGAGAAGACCCTTATGCCTGGATTGAAGGAAAAGAGGGAAAGAAGAGAATGAAGAAAAAACCCGGGCGACCCAAAAAAGCTAAACCAAGCAAACGGCGAAAACCTTCCAAATTGAAGGTTAAAAGAAGGGTTGAAAGAATACCGAAAAAGCCCAAACTGCCAGCAAAAATTTGGAACAGGCTGAAAAAAGTTGAGAAGGGAGCGGTGCTCCTACCCAAGGAAATAATGACTGCGGCCAAGGCTACGGGAAAGGTCACTGGTAAAATAACTACCGACTTCTCTAAGACAATCGCTTCCGGGGTAGTAGCCGGGCCGAAAGAAGCTAAAAAAATTATTCGGCGTGTCCAGGTGAAAATTAGGGCTGGTTCCATAAAAAGCAGGATGGAGAACCTTTTCGGTATTTTAGGTAAGGAATGTTATCGATTGATTGGTAAAAAGAAACCTATCTTAAGAGAAAAGAAGATACAGAATCTAATTAAACAGATAAGAGATTGTCAGAAAGAGCTACAAAAAATAGAGAAAGGAATTTAGTTTAGATTTTCGTTCCTTAGGTAGTTGGGCTTCACACTAAAAAAAATCTAACAGGAGGTTTGAGGTGGTAAAAAAGAAAGTTGCTAATGGGAAAAAGTTGTGGGAAACAAACTTAGAAGAAAAGAAAAGGGGTATTGATTTGAGACGTCCTGTTAAGACAGCTGCTTTTACGATTACCGGTGCAGGAACTGGAGTTCTGGGCGCGATTGCCGGGGTAACTTTAGTAGCTGGCCTATTTGAAATTGCTCTGCCAGTAGGACTCTGCCTTTGGGCAGGGGGTGTTACCTTTGGCGCTATTGGACTGGCGTTAGGCGTGGGCAAAAAAAATAAATCCGAATGAACATACCTCATTAGAAATCCTCGCCAAAAGTGGGATGTCCCGACTTTTGTGGGGATTACTTCTAACGAGGTTTACTCCAACGAAATATTGGCACAGAGTTTTTAATATGTATAAAAATTTGAATGTGATTATAAAAGTAAAATTATTTCTAAAATTTTTTATCCTGTATTGGGAAAAATTACTTGATATTATAGAGAAATTTCTTAGCCTTAACCCGAAACAGGTGAGTAAGGTATATGCGGAAGTTGGTAGAGAATGCGTGGATAGAGGTTGGGAAAAGGATGCAATTGATTTGTACCAGAAAGTCATTCTACTCAGTCCACATAATAAAGATGCATATTTTCAATTAGGTAGAATCTATACGAGAACAAAAAATTGGGAGGAAGCTATGAGGTTCTACCATAGAAGTATTGAGTTAGGACTACGAAATCATGAGGTTTATTATCGTATAGGTTTAGCCCACGACTATTTTAATCAAACAGAGGAAGCTTTAAAGTGTTATAAAAAAGCAATAAAACTGGATTCACATCACGACGAGTATTATTTCCGACTGGGTTTACTTTATGATAGTAAAAATATGCACGACAAAGCAATTCTCTCCTATAACAGAGCAATTTCTCTTAATCCTCAAGAGCCCAAATATTATTATAGTATAGGCTTAGCTTATGATAGTAAAAATATGCACAACAAGGCGGTAGATTTTTTACGAAAAGCGATGGAGTTGCAGGAAAAAGAATCACCGGTGATAGATAAAGAATAAAAGATGATGTAACAATCTGGCAATACAAGGAGGAGGGAAGATGTTAGCAAAAATCGAAATCTTATTACAGATGCTGGGACTGGCATTTAAGAGATTCCTTGAAGGGATTGAGCAGCTTTTCCAGCCAAGATCTTTAGATCAGGCAACAATTTATAGCAAGGTGGGAGAGAAATATGCTGATAAAGGCCAAATGGACCAGGCAATAGCCTCTTTGAAAACAGCAATAGAGCTTAATCCATCCGGTGGAGGGGCTTACTATAAACTTGGCATGGCCTACAGCGAAAAAGGATTATGGGATGAGGCGATTACCTGTTATAAGAGGATATTAAAACTTGAGCCTAATGGTATCCAATCTACGGCTTTTGATAAAGCAGAAATCTATACCCGTCTCGGTTTAGCCTATAATAAGAAAAATATGATTGACAAAGCAATAAGTTCATACAGAAAGTCGTTGAAAATTTTTCCCGACCAACCTGAAACGTACTATCGATTAGGATTACTTTACGACAGGAAAAAAATGCACGAGCAATCTATTAAAACTTATGAGAGAGCAATTGAACTCAATCCACGGACAGCAAAATACTATTACAGTTTAGGATTAGCTTATGATGGTAAAGGTGAACATAACAAGGCAATTGATGCGTTCCGCCAAGCGATGGAAGCCGAAGAAACTGATTAGTAGACTAAAGAACTCTTTCAAAGATTGCCATTTAAATTACTGGAAAAATGAGTCTTATAAGAGCAGTAATCAGAAAAGCATATGTAGACAAATTATATCCAATACGCGCATTATCAAAACGACAGTTAAATGGAATTAAGAAGTTAACGGGAAGTATAAAGGAATATTTTGCTAAACATCAAATCTTAGCGTGGTTATTGAGAACGCTGTTAACGGTAGCAATTGCTGTCGTTATCTGGGCACTTATTCATTGGTACAACGATTATGCCCGAGTAGGGACTCGCGCGGAAGCATATTTTGCTCAAGTAGGGGTGGAAATGAAAAGACGCACTAATTTAATTCCTAACCTGGTGGTAGCGGCAAGAAAATATGCTTTTCACGAAGAAGAGATATTTAAGCATGTGTCTGATGCGCGAGAAGTGTTCGTCCGGGCGAAAAATGTTAAACAGAGAATGGAAGCTGCGGAAAAACTTGATGCTGCATTATCAAAGCTATTGGCTGTGGTTGAGCAGTATCCGGACTTAAAAGCTACCGAGTCTATACAAGATTTAATTAAAGAACTGTCCAATACAGAAAATCGTATTGCCGAACAGAAGGCAAAGTATAATGAGGTGGCGAGAATATATAATCAACTTCTAAGTACATTCCCCACAAATATTCTGGGTAGAATTTATGGATTTGGTCAACGGAAACCATACATTGGTGCTGAAAGTGACTTATTGAAAGCACCGGAAGTGGATTTTGAATGGAAGGAGGATTCTACAGATGAATAAAATTATTGCTGGCTTAGTTGTCCTTGCTATAGGTCTATGGGCGATAGTTTCCTGGTGGTGGTTCATCTGGGATATTATCAGAGGAGTGATAGCAGTTCTTTTTGTTCTTGCTGGGTTGACTTTGATTGGTTTAGGAATGAAGAACACTGGTAAAAAACCTGCGGGAACAAAATAAAAGACATCTGATGTTATGTATTAAACTTCTCAAGGTTCAGCGATATGAGAACAAAGAATAAAACAATGGTTTCTAATAATGCTTGTGCCAAAGAAAAACTAAAGCCGTGGTTAGTAGGTTTAGTAGTTCTAATTGTCATTGTGATAGGTTGGATACTGTTAGGTAAAGGATGGAAAAGCAAGGAGCGTGTCTGGGAAGACAGGATGTTTTTGGGCAAGACAAATCTTCCTGCTGTAATCAAGTCAGGGAATAAACCTAATCAGGCCACTATCAGGATACCACAGGATTCCTATCATAATATTGTGGAATTAGTAAAACCAGCAGTTGTGGGAATTAGCCTGCCCAATGCTCAACCATTTTTTCAGAAATGGGGAGTGATGGGAAATCAAATACCCGATTTGGCATGGCGTAAATGTCCTCGCTGTGGTTGGGTAACTGTCGAACCACCGGAAAGGCCGTTAGCACCGATTCTCTGTCCCAATTGCGGAACGAAGATAAGGCAGAACCCACAGGTCCAAAATCAAGCATGGTTACAGCCTTCCCAATTGCCACAGGGGCAGATGCAGGCTTGGGGTATGGGGGGACAAGGATTTGGTTCCAATGTAATTACTATGTTTTGTCCCAATTGTGGAACGAGAGTAACGCGCCAGCCAGGTATTCCCTGGGCCTCAATTACCTGTCCCAATTGCGGTTCGTCGATGTTCTGTCCCCGCTTACCAATATCTCAGCTGCCCCAGGGACAGATGCAGGCTTGGGGTATGAGAGGGCAAGGATTTGGTGCGAATGTACTTACTATGCTTTGTCCCAATTGTGGAGCGAGAGTAACGCGCCAGCCAGGCATTCCCTGGACTTCAATTACCTGTCCCAATTGCGGTTCGTCGATGTTCTGTCCCCGCTTACCAAATAATTTCCCTGGAGGACAGCAACAGGTTTGGATGCAACCCTCGGTGCGACAAGCCCCACCCGTGGCCATTCAGAATACACCCCTGCCTTTCCCTGGTCAAGAAGCAGTTATGCCAGGATTTCAGGGTCTGGGTTCTGGCGTAATCGTTTCTAAAAGAGGATATGTATTGACTAATTCACATCTTGTTTCAGGACAGAGGTTTGTTACGGTGACGTTGTTTACTGCACAGGGACAGAGGAGTTTCAAAGGTCAGATAGTTGCCCAGGCATCCGACCGTGACCTGGCTATCATAAAAATAGATCCGCAAAATATTGACTTACCGGTTGCGCCTATAAGCAATTCCGATACAGTTCAAGTAGGTGAGACGGTTTTAGCCTTTGGTAATCCCTTCGGTTTATCCCAGACAGTAACATCAGGCATAATCAGTGCGGTGAGGGCATCTACGGTCATTGAGGGACATCAACTCAATAATCTTATCCAGACAGATGCTCCCATAAACCAGGGCAATTCCGGCGGTCCGTTGGTCAATTTACGTGGTGAGGTTATCGGGATAAACACAGCAATTTATTCCCCTGCTCAAACACACACGGGATTAGGTTTTGCTGTAGCAATAAATCAGGCAAAAGAAGTCTTTAGCAGTTATATGGGCGGGTCTGCCCGAAAAGTTGCCATGCAGTTCTTAGGTTATCCCAACCCCAGAGCATATCTAACGGCTGGGCAAAGAACACAACCTAACACGAGAGTACCGGAAGATGCACCCGCCTGGCTGGGTGTAAGCATACAAATTTTAAACGATGTCCTCGCTGAGCAGATGAATGTCCCGGTAGACAGGGGCATTCTGATAAATGAGGTTTATGCTAATTCACCGGCTGCCGAGGCGGGATTAAAACGTGGGGATGTAATCATTCGTTTTGATGGCAAAAGAATTACTGATGAAACGCAAATAAGAACTTTGTTAGCGAAGAAGAAACCCGGTGATAAGGTCAAGTTGACCATACTGCGGGGAAGAAAACGGCTGGATATTAAACTTGAGACTGCGGGAGGTGGCTGGTGGCAAGCTCAACCGGCAGCCATACAAAATAAGTCAATTAATCTATTGAAAAATGCGGAAGTAGAAACCGGGAGTGCGGAAATCGTCTCCTTGGGGATTGCTGCGATTACTATCACTCCCGAAATTGCATTTACTTATGGTTTACCTAAAGATGCCAAAGGTATAATTGCCACTGAAACAGAAGGTTTAGCATTAAACTGTGGAATAAAAGACGGTGACATAATTAAGAAAGCGAATAATAAATCGACCCCTGACTTGATAAGTTTCTTAAAAGCGATAAAAAAGGGAGATTTATCCAGGGGTATCCCTTTCTCCTTGATACGCGGAGGTAGACCAATTGAGATAGTAATGAAAGAACAGCCGCAGCTTCTACCAAGGGGATTATGAATGGCTCAACAAGAATGTGAAACTTGCGGTCGTAAAGCAACATGGCTAAGTGCCGGGCAAAATGTTGTGCTCGCTTCTCTTAAGGGATTGGTGGGATACATAACCGGTAGTAGAGCATTGTTAGCCGATGCATTACATTCAGGGTCGGATATAATCTGTGCTCTCCTTGCAGCATGGGGCACGCGGTTTGGGGAAAAACCTGTAGACAAAACCCATCCTTATGGCTATGGCAAGGTAGAGTTTATAGTGGGGGTAATTGTAGGTATTGTCCTGATCTTTGCTGCTGGAAAAATACTTTATGGTTCATCAAAGGTCCTTTTTTCGCAGACGGAAATAAATCCACCGAAAATCTTAGCCATCTGGGTAGCATTACTTTCAGTATATTCAAATTTTGTTATCTCACATTATACTATGTGTGCTGCTAAAGAATTAAACAGTCCTGCTTTGAAATCCATTTCTGTAGATAACCGTTCCGACGCATACTCATCCATACCCGTGGTAATTTGCATCCTTGGCAGCCAGCTCGGTTTTCCTCAATTGGACCCTCTGGCAGCTGTATTTGTGGGGTTGCTTGTTTTCAGGATGGGTGCGGGATTGGTAATAGAGAATTATCGTGGATTACTTGATGTTTCCGTGAAACTGGAACAAATTGAGAAGATAAAAGAAACAATAGTTTCATTGCCGGGAGTGAAAAAAATAAACTACCTAAGGACAAGACAGATAGGACAGAAAATATGGGTGGATGTAGAAGTGTGTGTCAAAGGAGAGAAAACGCTCGAAGAAGCAAATGTGGTTTCTCGCGAAATACGCTCTGCTCTAATGCGCAGAATGCACTATATCGGTAATGTTCAGGTTTCTTTAAAACCAATAGCAGCTAACGAGTAGTAAAAAATATAGATTATCAGTTATGAAAAATTGGCAAAATATGAGTTTGATAATGGTCATCTGTGTGGGCTTGATTTTTTGTTCAATACTCTTCTTTCGTGGTGGTCTGAAAACTGAGGTTGATGAAATGGAGGACGATTTAGGCAGATATCTCCAAAATATTATGCCAGTAGCATTACATGATGCTGTGGGCAGAATAAATTCCCACTCTACTTCGGTAGATTCTTACATTCACCCTGTTGGTATATCTAGGGGTAATGTTCCTCCTGATGCGGCTACTGGTGCTACGCCGAGAATTATCGGCTGGGTAAGTAATATTGTTAATCAAATAAAACCGGCAGTGGTAGGTATTTGTGTGGGAAATACAACTCAGACGCCACCCTGGCAACAGGGATGGGAAGTGATTACTCCATCAGGAAGACGCAGTGTCGGTAGTGGAGTCATTGTTCACCCACAGGGATATGTGCTTACTAATTATCACGTGGTTGCATTGGGCGGTGATATTATGATTTCCCTATTTAATGAAAAAGGATATAAAGATTATCCCGCGGAACTAATTGGGGGCGAGAGAGAAAAAGATTTAGCATTATTAAAAATTGTCAGTCCTGGTCAGCAAAATCAAACATTCCCTTCCGTGCCCATTGGCGATTCGGACAAAGTTGCTGTAGGAGATAAGGTTATTGCTATTGGCAACCCCTTTGGACTGACGCAAACTGTCACCAGTGGAATTATCAGTGCACGCCGGAGACGATTACCTATTGGTGGAATAGTATTACGTGACGTGTTCCAGACTGATGTGCCCATAAGCCCGGGCAATAGTGGGGGTCCATTGCTCAATCTTCGAGGTGAAGTCATTGGGATAAATACAGCAATATTTTCTCCTGTTGAGTCGGTGTATACAGGTGTAAGTTTTGCTATTCCCGTAAGTCAGGCAAAAAAACTCTTTGGTAATTTCCTGGACTTGACCACCAAGGTAAAAATACCATTTACCACTCGACCTGCTGGTTATGAATTCGTAAAAGGGAACCAAGCAAATTACAAATATGTACAAGCAGTGGCTCAACCAAAGTCGCCCTTGCAGAACAGAATCCAACCTTCCCCGGGCGAAGGCATTGAAGAACTTGCCTGGTTAGGAATAGATATTGTCCCGGAGAACGACGCTAATACTACCACAAGCAAAGTTGCAGTTGACGAAGTAGAAGGCATAACTCCCATGGAAGCGGGATTACAGGCAGGGGATATTATCAGGTCAGTAAACGGTTATCCCACGCCAAACATATATGCATTTAAGGAAGCAATAAAAAAGGTGCCACTAAAGAAAGGGCAGGGAGTGGTTCTGGATGTATATCGTCCCCGTAATGACCAATCCTTATATATTAATTTCCGATTGAAGAAGTGGGACCTGCAAGGCAGATAACTGTAACGGATTATATTCTCTACTCCGTAAGGAGAGGCATTCTACTTCTTATCTCCTCTCCCCTGTGGGAGAGACATTCTACATCTTATATCCTCTCCCCTGTGGGGAGAGGATTGAGGTGAGGGGGTATTAGTTTCCCTTCACCCTAGACCCTCTCCCGGACGGGGAGAGGGAACATCAGGATCTAACGATTGGCTATATGAAAACATGGGATAAACGAATATGGAACAAGACATAAGAAAGCAGGCAGATGAATTATATAAGCGGGGATTACTTGTTTTCAATCAGCCTATAACCAAAGAGACGTTAAAACTTGTGACCGAACTTTGGCAAGAGGCACTCAAGTTGTATCGCAAGATTGGCGATGAGAGCAAAGCCAGAGAGATAGGAAATTCTTTAATCAGTCTGTATAAAAAGAAATCGATAAGAATGGAGAGAAAAAAGGAACAAGGAAATAATATTCTTACAAAATTCGTTAACTGGAATCTGTTTTTCAAAATTGGGTGTCTTGGTTTCGGTGGACCTATGGCTGTTTTCTCTCTACTGGAGAATGAATTAGTACAAAGAAGGAAGATTCTGACCGATAAAGACTTTCTTGAAGGAGCGGTATTGGGTGATATTTTACCAGGACCGGTGACAATGGATATTGTAACTTACACAGGGTATAAACTGAAGAAATGGTCTGGCGCGATACGTTCCACGCTAATTTTTATTTTACCATCATTTATTCTAATGATTATTCTCGCTATGCTTTACGACAAATATAAGATAACACCTAAAATTGAGACAATATTTGAATGTTTGGGGGCGGCAGTTACAGGATTAATAGTTTCTGTAGGGTTGAGACTCGGTGAAAAAGAGATAAAAGATTATCGAGGAGCGGGTATTTTAATCTGGGCATTTATCTCATCATTAATTTTTAAGTTTGATATTTTGACCGTGGTGGGGCTTGCCGGAATAGCGGGCACCATTCTTTATATAGGGCCTAAAGATTAAAAAACCAAAAACGATGGATATATTACTTAAGTTATTCTGGGTGTTTCTAAAAATTGGCACTTTCTCTTTTGGTGGTGGTGTGGTCATAATTCCCCTGGTAGAAAACGAAGTGGTCATGAAATATGGCTGGCTCACCAAAAGGGAATTTATTGATGCAGTAACTTTGGGTCAAATTACTCCCGGACCGGTGGTAATTTCGGCAACATTTATCGGTTATAAAGTTTATGGCATATGGGGTGCGATAGTTTCCACGGTAAGTGTAATTTTGCCCTCATTTGTGATGATTTGCCTGGCCACACAGGCGATAAAAAAATTCCAGGAGAATAAATTATTAGCAAATTTTTTTCGTGGAGCCCGGGTTGCGGTCATTGGCATGATTTTGCAAGCGGGTTTAAGTATTGGCAAAAGTTCATTGATTGATTTCAAAACTGTCTTCATTGCCGGGATAGCTCTGATTTCGTTACTCAAGTATAAGTTAAATCCAATTTGGATACTGCTGGGCGCGGGAATTGTAGGATTAGTGAGTTAGGTGGAAAGAATGAAATTGAACAAAGAGTGTGAAAGTTGCCAGCAAAGACTAAGATTGTGGGCACTATTTGTCAGCCTTTTTTTAAGTTTAGTGAAAGGTGTGGTCGGTATACTTGGCTCGAGCGAGTCACTGGTTGCTGATGGGCTGTTTTCATTTTATCAGAGTTTTGTGGTGGTAAAATCGATTTTCTTGATAAATAGAAATAGTGCTTTCTATAAATCTGTTTGGTTTGCCGGCCTGGTCATCTCTGTAATGCTAATTCTGGGAATTGGCGACGTTTTGATATTTTCCGTAGTGAGAATGGCTAAAGTGGCAAAAGGAATACTTCTCCGGCCAAGTCCCTACGCACTGTATACAGCGATATTATCTGTACTGGCAAATCAACTTTTATATAGATACAGCTTGTGTTCAGAAAAAGAAATGCCAGAAAAAAATGTATCACAAGCCGAAATAATCCAGAGCTTGCGTCTGGCGGTCATAGTCTCTTTAATAGTAGTTATTGGAATAGGCATTGCCAGGAGGGTATCTCTCTACGGTGATGCTATAGCCGCACTGATTGTAGCAGCAATCTTTATACCTAAAGTAATTAGTTTATTCAATCAGAGTTTGAAAGTAACAACTGACGGGACATTATATGGGTTTAAAGGGATACAAGGTATAGGCGGACATCGTTAGCCCTCAAGGTCTAATGGCGTTCGTCCATTAGAAATTTCTGACGGGCATAAAACCGACAGAGGTTAAGCAATATGAGTAAAGCCGAGTTGAAATCATGGGCTGCAATGATAATAATTTTCTTGATAATCACTGGCTTATGGATTTTTATAAAAGAACCGAACCTGTTCAAGAAAACGAATCCAAAACCTAAATACATAAATTTTGAAACCGCAGCGCGTTCTGCCCAGCCGTCCATTGTGAAAATAAATAATTTTGGTTATGGAACAATCATTCATCCCCGGGGATATGTGTTAACATTAAATCCCTTAAAGTCCCAACGTAATTTATACAGAACAGATGATACCAGCCCGGTTGTTGATACAAAAATTCAGAAGATGAATTTATATCTTACAACATATAATGACGAATCTTTCACCGGAGAAATTATAAAAATTGATAAGAAAACTGAACTGGCTCTTTTGAAAATTATGATTAATAAAGAATTTACGCCTGTAGAGTCAGCAAGTGGAGAAAAAGTAAAACCCGGCGAGTTATTGTTTGTATCGACTGATAAAGGACTTATTATTAGTAAAGTTTTAAAACTTAATCAAACAAAAAGGAAACTCATTCAAATTGATATGGTTCCAAATTTAGCGGTTAATGGGTTACCACTGTTCAATAAAAATGGTGAATTGGTAGGAATATGCACGACTTTGCCAAAGATCTCAGATGACAATAATCCCACGGTCTACGCTATTCCTGTTTCGCGGGCAAAGCCACTATTGACCACTATGAGTAAACTGGTTCCCGGAATGGTTTATACTAAACAGGGAACAGCGAGAATTGACTGGATGGGGGCGCGTTTTCTACCGCAAACTGAAATCGATGGGAGAAGTCTCCTGGTAGAAAAGACTGGTCAATCCGGCTCGGGCAGGAACATCTGGCAGGATAGCGGACTGAAACCTGGCGACAAGATTATAAAGATCAATAATAATCGAATCACCGGACTTGTAGAATTAGAAAAAGCCCTTCCATCTTTAGCGCAACATAGAAAAGTTAGTCTTACTTTTGTCCGGGATGGCAAGGAGAAAAATTCAGTTATTCAGGTTAGAAAAATTTCCTCAACTCAAAATTTATCGTTTTTACCCATATTCTTTGTTTTGCTGATTTTCTTTCTCATCTACTATTTTGTGTACCGCAATCGGATTGATAGAACAATTCTCTTTGTTTTAGGAGCAATTCTAATAACTGTTTGCGGCTATTATCTGAAATTCTATAACTGGCCGATGGCCTGGGAGTCATTAAAAAGTAAAATCGATATAATATATTTTATCCTCGGGATGAACATCCTGACAATTATTTTAGATGAAGGTGGACTATTTGGTTATCTGGCGAAAAAAATTGCATTATTCACTCAAGGTGATAAATGGAAAATAATGTTATCTTTTTGTTTTTTGACTTATATCTTCTCGCTGGTGGTGAATAATCTGGTCACAATTATGGTGCTTGTCCCTATGATTTTTAGCCTGAGCAGGTATCTAAATTTCGATCCCAAACCCTATATGATTGGTATGATTATTGCCTCAAATTTAGGCGGGGCATCAACAATGGTTGGCGATTTTCCCAACATGCTTATAGGCACAGAAACGGGGATAGCGTTTACTAAATTCATTGTGTATATGATGCCGGTTTGTTTGATAGAACTTTTTGTCCTCCTCATTTATGTTCGACTGTCACAGAAGAAACTGTTTGTTAAAGAAAAGAAAACCGAAGTTAACGTATACGAACAGTTACCACAACTGGCATATTGCGATGGGGGGAATGTAACCAATAATGAAAATATTTTCCATAGGATAAGACAGAAACTAAAACAGGGAATGAAAAATCCTGAAGCGGTAAAAAGAGGATTAGTTATTCTGGGTATACTTGTAGTTGCTTTTCTCATTTCTGATTTCATTCATATATCACCAGCAATTATTGCTTTAATGGGGGGATTAGCGGGTATCTTTTTGGGGAAGGTGAAAATAGGGACAATCCTGGAAAGACTAAATTACAAGGATATACTTTTCTTCTCTGGCCTGTTTATACTGGTTGGTGCTGCCGAGGCAAGTGGACTTCTCCACTGGTTTGGGGAAGTAATCGTTCATCTCTCCTTTGGAAATGTTCTTGTCCGATGTTTGCTTCTGATGTGGTTAGCAGGAATTGTTACTGCCTTTCTGAATGCCGGACCGAGCGCTGCGCTTTTTTTGCCTTTGGTGATGAATTTTAAAATGTCTTCTCCTCATTATCTCTATTTCTGGGCACTTTCTCTGGGCGTGCTTGCGGGGTCGAGTGCCACGCTCACGGGAGCAACTGCGGGTAGTGTCAGTTCCAATATGTTAGATGAATTTTTGAGCACGTATGTACGTAAAGAAAGAAATTCACCAATATTCGCAAATAAGAAAACTCCTGTTTATTCATCTAACATTCACGATAGTTCTTCTTTGTCTTTTAGAAAATATTCAAAAATTGGAATACCGGTTGCGCTAATTTTTCTTATAATTTCCAGCGCATATATTGCTTTAATTTACCGCTGGTGAAAAGAGACCCCGATAAATCGGGACTTTGTTAGGAGTAGCGAAACTTGTTTCGCGATTGATGGGCGCAGAGCTGGAGTAGCGAGACTTGTCTCGCGATTAGTTATCGCAGAGCAAGCTCTGCTACTCCTAACGCACCGCAAGCGGTGCTGCTACTCCTAAGGAGGTTTGAAAATATGCAAATGCAATTACTTTTTATTTTAATCATGTCATTACTTCTGATGGTTTTTACTTTTCAAAATCCCTACCCGGTACAGATGCGGTTTATGGGATGGCAGAGCGGGCAGGTCCCCTTAATTATGGTTATTTTAATTTCAGTGATTGTGGGTGTTGTTGGCTCGCTTTTATTAGGATTGAAACAGGCTAGAGAACTAAAGAGAAACATTCGCCAATTAAGAGTTGAACTTGATGAATTGAAAACACCGCCGGTTAGTTCAGAAGAAGACGAGAAATTGTAAGTGTTTGATAGTTAAGCGTAATCTGGGGTATAGAATGAATATTAGTAAATTGTTTCAAGCATTATTAGTAAGTTTGATTGCTGGCGTAGGTGGAACAGGCTTGGGCGCTGTTTTAGTTGTAGCTTTCCCCAGAATTTCTGGAGCGATACTTAGTAGTATGATAGGATTTGCCAGCGGTGTTATGCTGGAAATTGTATGTCTTGATTTACTTCCTGAAGCGATATCTCAGGCGGGTGAATATGTTATGTTCAGTGGCTTTTTTTTCGGGATAATCTTTATAGCTTTCATTGACCTTTTGGTTTCCCATTTACATATGAGCGAACGAGAAGATGGAATGGATGTCCAGCAGAAAAGACTATTGAAGATGAGCACATTACTTACTATAGGAATAGCATTACATAATTTGCCCGAAGGATTGGCAATCGGTTCTGGTTTGGCTGTTTCTCAAACTTTTGGCATAGGACTGGCAGCATTGATTGCATTACATAACATCCCTGAAGGTATTGCCCTTTCTGCACCAAATCATGGCGCTGGTGTTAAGAGGTCAAAAACAATTCTTTTTGCTTGCATGGTTGGATTACCCATGGTCGCCGGTGCCTTGGTGGGTAGTCTCATTGCTTCTGTATCAAAAGAGATCGTTAGTGCGTGTTTAGGTTTTGCTGCAGGAGCAATGTTTTTCATTACCTGTGATGAACTTATTCCCCAGGCGCACACAGAGTCGGAAAAATATGGTCATATACCTATTTATAGTATTGTTTTGGGTTTTGTGTTTGCTTTGTTTATAAGCAAAATTGTCCATTAGGAAAGAATGGTAATAAATGCAAAATGGATAACAAAGTTGACTTAGATTAGTCTTTGAAAATGGGAGAAAGAGAAAGACGGTAGCTATGGATAAACCACCACAAGAGATAAGTGTTATAAAAATGGCTTTGCCTCTATTCGTGGCGGGAGGCATAGTCTTTGGTTTATTTCTGGGGAAGACCAGCCCTATTTTGGGTTTGTCATTATCCAAATTTATTTCCCTGGGCCTCTTTCTAATGATTTTTCCTCAGATGGTTAAGGTGGATTTGGGAAAAGTAAAGGAGGCTTTTCGTGGCGGAAAACAGTTGTTGATTACCCCACTTTACAACTATCTTTGCAGTCCATTTCTTGTCTTCCTGCTTGCCCATATATTTCTTCCCGATGAGCCGTATCTAAGAACCGGTTTAATCCTGACCGGGGTGGCTCCCTGCATTGCTATGGTTACTCTCTGGGCGGGAATCTCCGGTGGAAATCTATCCCTTTCCGCTACTCTCTCAGCAATAGACTCAATTCTGCAGATGTTTTTAACTCCCTTCTACATCGCCCTGTTGGTTACGGCAGTACCTTATGACCATAGCATTATCCCTAAACTGATTGCTATGTATCTGGCACTGCCCTTGATACTGGGTAATATCGTTCGGTACGGAGTGTTAAAATATAAAGGAGAAGAAGGATTGAAAAAATTAGAGCCATACCTGGAGAAGACCTGGCTCATTGGTTTAATTTTTACTCTGGTGGTAATGTTTTCCAGTGAAGGAGAGCACATTCTCGCTAACCCCTGGCATCTGGTAAGGATTGCCATACCTTTAATTATATTTTTCTTCCTCCAGTTTACAATTGTCTTTAAAACCTGTAAGAAGTTAGACCTGAGTTATGAAGATTCTGCGAGTATCGCCTTTAATGGCACGGGAATGAACTTCGAACTGGCCATCGCTATTGCCCTTTTTGCTTTCCCGGCAAGAGTTGCTGTGGCCACGGTAATGTGCCCTTTGATCGAGGTCCCTGTGATGCTAATGCTGGTTCGCTATGCCCAGAATCGCCGCCACTGGTTTACGAAATTAAAGGAAAGAGGAAAGACTTATTATAGAGATTTGTCGCCTTTTCACCGAAGGGTGATTGCCAGGACCCTAATGTATTATGAGAAACAGAAAGAAAAAAATGGATAACAAAGTTGACGTAATTATTATCGGTGCGGGTCTTGCCGGTGTTGCCTGTGCTTATACCCTGGCAAAGGCAGGAGTGAATGTTATCGTCATGGAACGGGGCAAATACCCCGGAGCAAAAAACGTGATGGGAGGTATCCTGTTTACCACAATCTTAGGAAAACTTATACCTGAATTTTTGAGGGAAGCGCCGATAGAGAGATTTATAATGGAACACAAATTTTCTCTGCTTTCCCGGGACACCGAATTAGCATTTTCTTTCCAGACAGAAAAATATAATCAGCCGCCACACAATCATAGCTTCACCGTGCTGAGAGCGAAATTTGACAGATGGTTTGCCGGTAAAGCAGAGGAATTGGGCGCAATGATTCTTCCCGATGTAGTGGTTGATGGACTGATATGGCAAGGAAAGAGATGTGTCGGTGTTAACAGTCGATTAAGTGAAGGCGACCTTTATGCCGACGTGATTGTCCTTGCTGAAGGAGCGAATTCTGTGATTGCGGAAAAAGAAAACTTGAAACCTTTCCCTCGCGAGAAAAATATGGCGGTGGCGGCTAAAGAAATGATTTCATTGCCCCGGGAGGTTATTGAAGAGAGGTTTCAATTATCCAGCGATAAAACTAAGGGCAACATCCCTGGAGGGTCAGCAATGGAATATTTTGG
>Ga0114925_10000531_pt1 | contig 17027 bp, 17 predicted proteins | sample SumtaG_2_FD_87287 | JGI IMG/M metagenome (GOLD analysis project Ga0114925, IMG submission 87287) | Deep subsurface microbial communities from Indian Ocean to uncover new lineages of life (NeLLi) - Sumatra_00607 metaG | ecosystem: Environmental > Aquatic > Marine > Oceanic > Sediment | place... | reverse complement strand
CGGCAGTGGCGGTTCTCGGATCAGTCATGGCGTACTGGCCCGTGGAGGTGATGTCCTCCGTGTTCGGGGGGAGGCAGGCCATGAACACCTGGTTCACGAGCTCGAAGTCCTCCCGGTCCGGGTCCATGAACTCTTGGAGCTTCTCGTCTATGAGGAATGGGTTCTCCCACCCCTCCAGCCTCCACATCTCCACCAGCTCGGGGAAGTAGTGTAGCGCGTAGCTGGTCTCCCTGGGGCCTGAGTGGACCTCGAAGTACTTGTCCATCCGCCTCTTGATATCCTTGGCAAGCTCGGTATCTTTGGGACCTTCAGGCAACGCCACCATTACGTTGTTCTCACTCTTGGCTAGTCTAGCTGCCAGCTTCATGATCTCGGTGTTGCCGCCGTGGTAGTTGATGAGGACTATGCGCTTCAGGCCGTGGATGGCGAGGCTCTCTATGGTGTCCATGATGATGCCTTGTAGGGTGTCCTCGCTGAAGGTGATGGTGCCTACGAAGGTCATGTGGTGGGGCGAGTATCCGGGCCAGCAGGGGTGGATGCAGACGCTGTTTGTCTGCTTCGCGACCTCGTGGATGAACTTCACCACCCCGAGGGAGTCCGTCCCAAGCGGAAGATGGAGACCGTGCTGCTCTATGGCTCCGATGCCGATTATGGCGACTGGTGCAGCCTCATTCTTCAGCCAGTCCTCGAAGGCTGGCCGAGTTAAATCTTGGATCCAGAAACGACTTAACTTACCTTTCTCAGACATTTATATCGATTCAAGTACCGCGATGATATAGTTTAAGATTTCTATGTGCTACAAGAAGCAAGTCATAGTCATAAAGTAGCTATTTATCGATATTATCAGTGTGATAACCCACTAATTTGCCTCTTAATGGTTTTCATCACCATTCAATGGTGTTTTTGATTAGAAAGCTATAAAAACAAGTTCTTTAATATTTTCCATAGAAATGGTAAGATTTGAAGAGTTAAACATCGAAACAATAGACGTGGAACAGGGAATCAGGCAGACCCTCGACAAGAAGCCCCTCGACGAGCTCACCGCATCCATAAAGCAGCACGGAATACTCCAGCCACTCGTAGTCGAGCCCAGCGAAGAGGGAAGGTACAAGCTTCAAATAGGGAAGAGGAGGATGGCAGCAGCGAAGCTGGCAGGGCTGGAGAGGGTTCCGGCCATAGTCCTAGATGGACCGCTTGAATCAAAGGATTCTCTCGCCATTAGGCTAGTGGAGAACCTTCACAGGGAGGATCTCGACCCTATCGACGAGGCTGAGGCCTACGCCACCCTCAAGGAGATGGGTGTCAGGGTGTCGGAGATAGCCCGCCGAGTGGGGAAGGAGAGGACATACGTATCTCACTCGATGAGGCTACTCAGGCTGCATCCTAAAGTTAGGGAGGCAGTGAGAAACCGTGCACTTCCAAGGGAACACGCCCTCACCCTCCTCAGGCTTGAGTTATACCAGCAGATCTCCTTGGCGGAGGAGATCATGGAGAAGGGCCTCACTATGCAGGTGACGAGGAACAGGGTCAGGGGGCTCCTGGGGAAGGAGATGAAGTGGCGCCTCGTACCCATACGGATAGAGCCAGCAGTCTACGACAAGCTTGTAACTATTGCACCCGAAGGAGACGTATCCAAGCTACTGAAGCAAACAGTTGAGAATCTCCTACAAGGCATTCCACAATAATCTTTTTTTCTCACACGCGCGTGCAATTTAGTAATTTCCATAGTAATGAGCTCACCTTTACTCCAAAATCTTAAATATTGTAATGATAAACCTAAAAGCACAAGTGACGAACAATGATATTCAAAAACATGTTCGGACTCTTGCTGACAATCGTATATGCTGTCATACTATACATTGCCATACAGCGTGCTGAAAAAGGAGTAACCCCGTTCATACGCAAAATACCGGCTTTGGATGCCATTGAAGAGGCTGTAGGACGATCTGTCGAACTTGGAAAACCAACATTTTTCACTATTGGCGGAGCATCTATGGGAGGAACCTGGACGGGAGGAACACTAGCTGCCATAAGCATGGCACGTTATACTGCCGACATATGTTCTAGAAAAGGATCGAAAATGTGGACTGGAACATCTATTATAGATCAGGTACCTCTAATAGATGAAGCCATGAGAATAGGTTTCTTAGAGGGCGGAGATCCTGAAGCATACAACTATGAGACAGATATCAAATGGTTCCCCAATCAAATGGCTTACATAGCAGGTTGCGCAGGCTTATATGCTCGAAGTCCTCCAGCATCTCAAATTTTACTTGGATCTTACATGGCTGAATGCCTCGCTATGTGTGAGGTTGCTAGACGTGGTGGTGCATTCCTGATAGGTGGAACAGATTATCGACCTTACATGCCATACATGATAGCTATCTGTGACTATGCTTTAATTGGCGAAGAGATATTCATAGCTAGTGCTTACGTTTCCGAAGACTTGGCTTTGAAAAACACCATTTGGGCCGAAGACATCGCAAAAGCCGTCATGATAGTATTAACCGTAATAGGAGCCCTCTCGAACGTCATAGGATTCTCTGATCTAATTACTTGGTTTGGAATGTGAGGTGAAAAAAATGTCTGTAACATTCAGAAGATTGCTCCCCCTCTATCTAACATTCATTGTAGCAGTGATAATCGCTTTAAGAAGCTTTGTAGTACATCCAACTTTGGCACTATTGGGTACTACATTTCTAAAGTGGTCTTCACTAATCAGAGCAATAACCGTCGGACTCGGCTTCATAAGCATACTATTATTCCATGGACCAAAACTAGTATCCCGTTCTAATGATCCAATACCATATCAATGGTTCTACAGCGGAACTACTCTATTTGGAATGTTCCTTTTCGCTCTTCTGGGAGTTGGCTTAGGAGTTAGATCATCCTCCTACCTATGGTGGTACGATGTATTCTATAGACCCGTGGCTGGACTTTCAACTGCAGTATCAGGCTTCTTTGCATTAACTGCAATGTATCGGTCTTTTCGGATAAGATCCCTCGAATCACTGTTTCTCGTTGGCCCCGCTCTACTAATCTTGCTATATGATGCTCCAATAGGCACAATACTATTACCTGGAATAGGTCCTCTTGCCGATTATATTTTCCTGTACATTGCAGCTTCTGCATTTCGTGGTTTTATAGTTGCCGCCAGCTTAGGTACTATACTGACCTCAATGAGGACGATTATCGGACGTGAAAAAGGCTATCTACCGGAGGAAGCCTAAAGATGACATCTTCAAGTGAAGAAAATACGATATGGGATAAACTGATGTCAATTCCAGATAATGCCATTCAAGTTGTCTTCTTGTTATGTATGATAGTTCCTTTACTTGTACCAATGACGATTCCATATGGGGTTACACCACCCACAAAGGCCTTCTATGATACCATAAATGCTCTACCAGAAGGTTCAGTTGTATTGTATTCAATGCAGCTTATACCTTTCAATTATGGCGATTGCGCAGCAGCAACTGCATCAATATTTAATCTACTACTTAATGCGCCAAACAATCTACGAGTCATACTCGTTTTCCCTGCTTCTGATGGCCCACTAATGTTCGATATCATGTCAGCGGACTATGAAATACTAATGCCGGAGTGGAGAAAATATGGAGAAGACTGGGTCAGATTCGGATACTATGCAGGAATGGAACAAGGCTTCGCAACTCTTTGTGATGATATGAAGACAATCTTTCCATCCGACTACTTTGACAATCCATTTGATGATTTACCGATGATGTCTGATATCAAATCTGCAGCGGATTGGGATCTTTTAATCGAGGTCACTAGTTATACTGCAATAGTTGATTACGAGGTACGTCAGGCTTATGGAAGATATGGTGTACCATGTTTATTCGCACCTGCAGGAATGACTGTAATGAGTATTATTCCATACTACCCTCACATATCCAAGGGCTTTGTAATGGGACTCAGCGGAGCAGCTCAGTTGAATTCTTTACAAGGAATCTCAGGAACCTTAGTAGACTTGATGGGAAACTCGTTTTCGTTTATGACTCTGGAAGCATTCATACTTGCTATACTAGGGATCGTATCTGGTTATATGCTTAGACATAGGAGGTCAACGTAAAATGGCGTTCGTTGAATTAATGGAAAGTTGGATTCCAATAATACTGATGATAACTGCTATCTCCTTTATCTTCTACGACTGGGTAGGATGGAGATGGCTTGAACATTGGATCATTGGAACGGGTGCTGGCGTAATAGTAGCTACAAACTGGAGAGCTCTCTACAGAACAGGAATAAATCCACTAATTGGGGGCGATATGCTTCTAATCTTACCAATCATATTCGGAATATGCCTGTACTTCAGGTTTATTCCTGAATATCGATGGGTTGCAAGATATGGATTCTTATGGGTCATCGCCGGAGGAGCAGGAGTCACAATAGGCGGAATAATGCAAGGACAAATCTTACCACAAATAATCCAATCTGCGAAAATAATCGGACCAACTTCATGGGATACATTTAACGGACTAGTAAGTGCCATCATATTCTTGACAACACTAACCTACTTTATCTTCACAAAACCACACAAAGGAGTTCTAGGAACATCAGCAAGGGCAGGAAGACTCTTCATGATGGTGGGATTTGGATTAGGCTTTTCAACTCTCATTCAAACCTACTTCGCTGTGATACTTGAAAGGGTACAGTGGATGACATTCAAGATACTAGGAATATAATCTCCAATTTTTTTTTATATTATTTAAATTAAAGAGTATTTCATTTCATAAAATAATTAATCAAACCCTTAACACCGCTTTTTGAAATATAATGAAGAAAAGAAAGTTTTTCAATTAAATTTATATTTGAAGACTGTAACTCATTTTCGCTCATTACTCCTAAAAAACTCGATTTCATATCATGCATCATTTTGCTCAGACTATCATCACGACCTTCAAATAGTATGAAATGTTTCGAGACCAAATTAACTATTTGAGAATATTTTGCTAAATTTATCGAGGATTCTTTCGTCTTATCAATAAGACTACTAAAAATTTCTTTTTGAACCAAATTGCTTTTTGAATCATCTAATGAATAAATTGGCAAATTCATTTGATACATTGTAGCAGTAAGTGCAATAGGATATAACATAATAGCTTTAATCGCTGCTTTCGGAATAAATATTTCTTCATTATTTATTTTTTTCTTATATAACTCACGAATTATATTGCAATGATCATTTTTTTTCCAAACTGGTGAATTGTATGGAAAAGAAGTACATATTAATGGTTTAACTAAATGAATGCTACATATATTATCTTCTAAATAACCACAAGGAAATTTTAAATAAGGAAGAGGAACCCAACCATCTACTAATAGTGAATAACGATTAATTGGTTTTTTTCTATGAGGCCTGGTATCTCCGATATACCCTATATATCTCATTTTAATTTCAAAATTGAGTCTCTTCTTTACTATCAATGCCTTATTTTCTCTGTATATGCGAATAATATCGAAAATAGTCAACGGAATAAAATCTTCTCTATTTCTGCAACAACTTCCACACAATTTACATATAATAGATGTCAAGTTTAAACTAAGCTCCGATAACTAATAATTTATCACGCGAATGTTTATATTTCATAAAGGCTGCCAAGACTGCAAAAAATGCCGCAGTTAATAATAATAATTCAATTATATCAAAACCTCCTTCATTATTTAACCAAGTATTTCTAATTACAATAACGGACATAGAAAAAAGTAGTGCAACAATAGTCCATTTTGAAACATTTTTATTATCCTTATAAATATTAATAATTGGAGCCATTGTTTTTCTTTTGTTTTTGAAATAATACAACATCGACATTAGAATTAGATATGCCATTATACCTAAAAAATACCAATTATTGAAAAATCCGCCTTCGGCCTTCAAGATCACAAGTATTAATCGTCTCTAAATTATATTAATTTTTCTAAAAAATATAAATATATTTTCTCAAACATCCTTCTTAATGGATTAATCGCATGCTTGTATGTTACACGCGAAATTTTATTATTTTAGAAATTATTTTTTTAATGGAATAGATAATACCTTTCTCTTTTGAAAATTTATTATTTTTTTCTTCATTTAATTTTTTTATTCTTTTTAATTTCTCTCTTTCTTCAATCTGCATAAGTATCTTATCCAAGTTTTCTCTATTTTCAAGCGTTGTTAAAGCGATATTTATATCGTCATCGTCCATTAAGAAGTTAATAGGACCTAAAAAGAATCTACCAAATTGTGCTCCAATATAAGATACAGGTTTGATTGTGTGTAAGATAATTGTCGAAATAAGGCCCATATCGTATTTATCTATTAACTCCATGACTTTTTCTATAGTTTTTTCTTCTTGTTTTTTTGATACCTTTTTCCACATTTTTCAACACATCCTTAGATTCAATTTTTCAACACTATATTAAAAAAATTTGAATGGATTTTAATTTGTTTATTTGCATTCTGGATGAACAATGACTCCCTCGTCAATGATCTGAGCATCGTCAAGCCACATGCTGTGGTTCAGAAGGTCTATATCTAGATGTGAGGCCGCTTCTATTTTTACGTCAGCACCACTATATCTGGCTCCCGTTATAAGCGTGTTTGAGCCAAATGCTATCTGTAAGCCTCCGTAGTAATTATATCGATCTGTACCTGTAGATCCTCTACCTATCCATATCGCTCCATCGTTTGTTCCATACCCCGCATGAGAACAGCGATAAGATTCTGGATCCTTCCATGAGTCAAGCCACGTCTTTAATAGTGTGGCATCAGCGCCTCCCTCGATTTTTGTAATGTAACCGTCTTTGATAGTGCATCTGATCGGTGAAACTACAATTCTATCCAAAGCCGCCATATAATCGCCACTATTAATTACTAATGTACCTTCTACAGAATTATATGGTGGTCCAGAGTCTGCTTTACCATAACCGGAGTTGTCCCATCGACCAGGTATGTGTGCTAGGCTGCATTGACAGTGTCCTCCTCTACCCGTCTTATCATATACTAGATTCGTACCTACTTTCGATGTAAATTTCATAATTTTGGCCGCTTCGATAATCTTGACTCCCTTGAAAGTTCTGTCAATAATATCTTTAGTGGGCCAGAGTCTACGTAGAGTCTGTTCATCTAAAGAATTGTGTAGGCTTCTAACACCGGATTTAAGAAGTTCAATACCCCGTTCAGTTCCATACATTATCATTGCTCCAGGTAAGGTTAATACCAGGCCTGAATCCTTGATTGAATCAAAGACAAAATCTGTTCCTGGCTTGGCTTCATATTGGATTTTTTTTATTTTCGGAGGTATAAACATCGTATAAAAGTCAGCACCTAGGTTGGCTAGTGCCATTTGATAGTGTTCAAGTATCGTTCTATCATATTGCTGTCCAGAGAGAATAACCACCTTCTCTCCTTCTTTTACATTTTGAAGCTTGAAGTATTCCTCGTACAATCTTATAGAACTATTAATTTTCTGATTCATTGTTTTTCAGGTACAGGAATAAATTCTAGGATTTAAAAAACTATCGTATAATGTTCTCTGCGCGCGCATTAGAAAAAAAGGGTGTTTCTATTATTGCTTAGGTTGGAGGCTTCCTGCTCAGGTAGTAGGTGTGGGGTGGTCTTGGCTTTGCGAAGGCTATTTTGCTGTGTGTTAAGCCCATCCTGACAATGGCCTCTGTCATCTTAAGAGTGCATATACCTGGGCTTAATACTGGCACCTCTAAATGTTCTTTTAGATAACTATATGTTCCTGAATAGCCTATTATAAGTTCGGCGCCATCCTCCTCAATGGCTGCCTTAGCTTCTTCTAATGCGGTTTCATGCATCTTCTTCAGATTTTCCTTAGAGAGCAATCTCTCATTCATGCCTGTGGGGGGACAGTCTAACATACGCAATGAAGCCAGCTTAGACTCCAAGCCATACCGTTTCAGATTATCCATGAACAAAGTTCCGCCGTGACCAAGATTGCCTTTCACGATTGAGAATTTGTTTGAAAGCATGGAAGCAACATGCAATGTGGCACATGCCGCGCTCATTACTAGGATGTCACATAGCTCTCTAGCTGCTCTCATGCCCGGCTCGGCGAAACATCCGATCATGACGGCATCAAAGTCACCCTCTTGATCAGCCTCATATGCAGACCTAGCATAGGGTATAGCACATAAGTCTCTCTCGTGATATTGCTCAACGTGAGGACCTATAGCATCAGGAACCTCTCTATATATTATTTCAGTATCCGGATCCGCATAAGCTTCGAGATTTCGATGCGGAAAAGGTGTATAAGGTTCCCCTGGCATCCAACCTGCACGAATTGCAGAGGGACTTAGAATTCTAATCTTTTTCCTCAGATAACCTCACCAAACTTAAAACTTTCTTTTATTATATATTTTTTTCGTTTCTTAAATTGCGCAAAACTATAGAGGATTTTGAGCGTTCGCTTAAAATCCTTCACTACAACTGAATGCTCCAGATTATTTATCCTTTAAAAAAATCGATATTATGATAAATATGAGGACTATACCGATTGACAATAATATCCAAGGATATAACGGATTATCTAGATAAAGCAAGGTTCCAATTTGGTATCCAATTAATTTTGCAGGTAAAAGAAGCATGGCTCCACCTAGTACGCCAGTTCCCATGACTATACCTATTCTGCCTCTACCTATGGATGCAACTGCAGATCCCCGTGAACTCTTCGATGTAGACTTTGCAAATAAAGCTGATGAAGCAGGAGAAATCAAAATATTACATAAATTAATTATAAAAATCGTCATTAAAACAGATGGATATGATTTTGAATTAATGAAAAATAATGAGCAAATAGGTATAGGAATAAGTGAGATTAGAATTACTTTTTTATATCCAATTTTGTCTACAAGAAAACCAGCAGGAATTAATACTATTAATCTAAGTAAAGCTCCAACAGAAAGTATAATTCCCCATTCAGTTGTAGTTATTCCAATGATTTGTTTTGCATATACAATCCAATAAGGACCAGAAATTGCATTTAAAAAAGCCATTAACATACTAATTATTATTAATATTTTTAGATTTCTTTCGCTGTTTTTTAAGAAAAGTATGATTTGAGCATATGAATCATAAATAAACTTGGGAATTTCCTTTATAGATAAGTCGGTTTTTTCTTTTACTACAGTTTCTTTTAAACTTAACCTTATTAACGCTGAAATTGAACCAATTACTAAAAGACCCGCGAAACCCATTTTCACTGCAAATTTAACTGAAAACTGATTCGCTAAAAATCCAATAATCAACGGGGAAATTATCGAAGGCATTATTGCTATCGTATCTGATAGAGCATAATCTCTTCCTGTTCTACTTGCTGAAGTTGAATCAGCAAGAATTGCATCAAGCGCTGGCATATAGATTCTAGTTAACATTTGGATAAAAATACTGATGGCCAGTGCAACCCAATTCTGGGCTAAGATAAAAAAAATGCTACATAAGGAATATGCCAAAGTTCCCAAACCTAATAATTTAACACGCCCTCTGGAATCTGCAATGTATCCACCAATTGGTGCAACTAGAACAGAAGCAACGGAACCTATTGAGCTGATAAGGGCGATAGAGCTTATGGAGCCGCCTAATTCTAATACATAGAGCGAAAAGAAGGGCCATGCAAGTTGTTCGGCCCCCATGGCTAGCATTCTACTTAGACTTATTTTAAATAAATTTCCTTGAAAAAATTTCTGTCGTGAATTTATTTTATTTCCATCCTGTGAATAAGAAAGTTACTTTCACTATATTTAATTATATTTATTCTATAAGATATGATTCAAGAAAAAAAAAGGGAGGTTTATAATTTCATTGATTTATATGGCTCTCGCATTTCTGTTTCTATGAACCAGTAGCATATTTCAGCTCCGGTGTATACTGCCGGTGTTTGTAGGCCGTAGACTGTTCTAAGTGGCCACCCCCAGATATATCCGTCTGTTGGCGCTTTGATGACTTCTCGTTCCTCTCCACTTAGGCTATAAATTCTTGCGATGACCGATCCTTTTTCTATCAGTCTTCCTATGAAAGCATCGTCGGCTTCTTTTACAACTATCCCGCCCCTTTCTGCTCGAATTAGGTTACTATCTAGAGCTCCTATCCCTGGAGGAAGATATCCTTTGAACCCCTTTCCTTTAGCTGCCCGTAGTACAAAACAGTCCTCGGATACATCTTCCATTTTGCCTTTGACGTTTCCTGCGGCCTTCAAGGAATTAAGCAACGTTTTTCGTGCAGCGCGCATGTTTCTTCTTTCCATCGTGTTAGATCCTTCAGGTTCTATGGTGAATCTGACTTTGGGAGGTAGTACTGGCCTCCCGGGTCTTGGCTCTGGTGGGAATTCAGATACACCTGGAGGACCGACGACAGTCATTCCTGAAGCCATTGAAATCTTGTAAGATTTAATGTTGATATCTTCGTCATCTGTTGCTGCCCCAGCAACCCAAGCAAGACATGGGATGAAGTTAGAGTGCCAATTTATGAAGACTTCCGAAGGTTCATATATTTCTTTAAATACGACAGCCCCCATTCTCGCTGATATGCTTCCCTTTGGATCACCTGGAAATTTAGCTGTATCAAGGTCAAGTGGATTGAAACGCCATCCATGCTGGAATGCAGTTGGAGTTATCATGGGAGACGCAATTAATGCACCACTCAGTTCACTAGGATCGAGCATTTTGTATGTGTCGATGATCGCCATAGTGCCTAGAGGTTCATTTGCGTGTTGACCACAGATTGTACCGAATATAGGTCCTTCCTCAGCTCCATTTATCACAAGAACAGGAATTGAGACTGGTGAGCCATCTCTCATTTCATATGTCGCTAGTACGCCTGCTTTTTTTTCGCCTCGTTTTACGGATATGTTACCGACGTTCAGTTCTTTTGGATTGTTCATTTTACAACCCAATAGAGATATTACATATTATGCTTAAAACATTTTCTGAATATATTATTTTTAAAAAGGAGGGCATCCACAATAATTTTATATAATATATTTTGTATTGTTTATATGAAATAAAATGGATTTGGAAAACTTAAAAGAAATGCTAGTTGAGGAAGTTGATAAAATTAAAAATAAACTTATATATATGGCAGATACTATCCACGAAAATCCTGAAATAGGCCATCAAGAATTCAAAGCAGCAAAATTATTGACATCTGCTCTTTCAGAACATGGCTTTAATATTGAAAAAGGTATAGCTGGTATGGAAACGTCTTTTCTGGGTACTTTGAATTTTAATGCCAAAAAACCAAGTATTGGTCTTCTTTGCGAGTACGATGCTTTAATTGGTTTAGGGCATGCCTGTGGTCATAATTTAATAGGACCTGGTTCCGTTGGTGCAGCTATTGCTTTGAGTAAAATAATGCCCGACATAGATGGAACATTACTCGTTTATGGAACTCCCGCTGAGGAAGGAGGCGTTGATAATGCTGGCGGCAAAGTCGTCATGGTTGATGAATTTAAGAAATGTGATGCCGGTTTGATCTGGCATCCAGGTACAAGAAATTCTGCGGGACGGGGAAGATCGATGGCCAGAGAAGCAATCCAATTTGAATTTCATGGCAAGCCTGCCCACGCCGGTGGTTCTCCTTGGAATGGAATCAATGCACTTAACGCTGTTATGATTATGTTTAGAAATATTGATGCTCTTCGCCAACATGTGAAACCCGATGTTAGGTTACATGGTATAATTGAAAAAGGAGGCGATGCTGCAAATATAGTGCCAGAACATACAGTTGCTAAATTTTATGTCAGAGCTTCAGATATTAACTATCTAGAAGAAGTTTCTGAGAAAGTTAAAAATTGTGCCAAAGCTGCTGCTCTTGCTACTGGAACTGAATTAAAATACTGGGATTATGCAAATACGTATGCCAATACTATTCCAAATAATGTTCTAGCTGATGCTATTGAGTCTAATTTAGAACTTCTTGGAGTTGAAATAACTCCTCAGGAAAAAGGACGTTTACCTGGTGGTTCAACTGATGTTGGAAATGTCAGCCAAGTAATCCCAATTTCATCTATGAGTTTATCGATAGCGCCACAATCTATTGGTGCCCATACAAAAGAGTTCAGAGAAGCAGCAAAATCTGATAAAAGTCATAAGGCTTTGATCCTCGCATCAAAGACATTGGCAATGACCGCTCTTGATCTATTCATGAATCCTGATTTATTAGAAAATGTTAGGAATGATTGGGAAAAAGGGCGTGCTAAATAACACCAAAAAATCCACCTTTTCTTCTATTTAAAAACACATTTCTTATATAAGCTACTAATGTAATAAAGTGAATATGTATAAACGTTTTAAAATAATGGAGATCCCTAAAACTGCCATGATATTGGCATCTTTGGCCTTTTTATCAGATCTCAGTAATAGTATTACATTGCCAACTGTTCCCTTGCTAGCCATAAAACTTGGGGCATCATATGAATTCATTGGTATCATGGTTGCCGTATCAGCTTTAACAAGGCTTATTCTAGTACAGCCTATAGGGATACTTTGCGATAAAATAAATAAACAATTTTTATTAATGCTGGGATTTTTATTATTTAACTTGAATTATTTTATGTTGATTATTGCCGTTAAACCATTTCATCTTTTGATAGGTAGATTTTTTCAAGGTGTAGGTTCTGCTATGTTTTATACAGCTGCCCTTTCATTACTATTAATAAGTAGCGATAAAAATAAAGGATTAGCAGTTGGTATTTATACAACGATGATGGGAATCGGTTTTTCTATCGGGCCAATTATTGGAGGTATTATGGCTGAGAAAATGAGTTATAATTTATGCTACATTTCTTCCATGTTCATAGCTTTAAGTGCAATAATAATTATTTTTTTAGGTTTGCCTACTGAGAAGACAAGTCCAAACGAACTAAATAAACAAACCAAAATTGTTGAAGAAACTAAATATAGAAAATTATTTAAAAATAGAGATTTGCTTGTAACATGTATAGGAGCCTTCTTCATGTCTGAAGCCATTGGTACAGATATGAGTTTCTTTCCAATATATGGGAATAATTTAAGTCTTTCAGAAAAAACTATTGGAATTATTCTAGGAATTAGAGCTTTATTTTCCACATTAGTTAGAATCCCTATTGGTAAATATTCAGAAAAAATAGGGTTAAAAAGATTAATGATGATTGCATTATTATCAGCTTCTATCGGCCTTTTCTTAATACCACAATTTAGTATTTTCTGGTTATTGACATTGTCTATTAGTTTGGAGGGTATCGGCTTCGGTGTTTTTATGACTTCAGCGAACATTCACATTGGAAAGATTACAGATGACAAGAATAAGGGTGCAGCAATAGGTTTGTATGGTATTTTCTCTGGTTTAGGAAGTGTGTTGAATATGATAATTCTTGGATTTATAGCTGGTGCTTTTGGTGTTGAAAATACCTTTAGATTCACTTCAGCTATGTGCTTTTTGGGTTTCCTATTGCTATTAATTACGATAATAAAAATAAAGGATAATTAACTTTGGCGCGCGCGCATTACTGTTTCTGGCATTGTATATAGAAGAGGTAATCTAATTAGTATATCAATAATTATCGGTATAATAAATATAAATTCTGGTCCAATATTTTCCCATATTAATCCACCTATAATTGGAGCCGGTATATCAATTAAACCTATGAAAAGTCCAAGTAATCCAATCCACCTACCCATATATTCAGGAGGAATCAACTCAGCAGTCATAGCATTTTGAACGACCATAGATATTAATTGAAATCCATTTAAAAATGCCGCAATTAATAAAATTTCATTTGAAGGCGAAAATACATATAATAAATTTGATATCCACACTAATGGTATTAATATATAAAGTATTTTCTTTCGTCCAATTTTATCGGATAACTTACCTATAGGAGTATACATAAATATTTGAAGCAGAACAGAGGCGGTAGCCAATAGTCCTATCATATATTGATCAGCATGTTTAATTTCAAATGCATAATTATATCTGAAAGCCCTCATCATCATCATTAAAAACGAACTAATTGAAGAAAATAAAACCCACCTTTTTAATTTAACACCCTTTCTAAAAATATCCCTAAAAGAATTAAAGAATCCCTCTGATTTTTTATCATATCCTCTATGAAGTTGTGGTCTTTCTATTTCTTTGAGTTGAGTGAGAATAAAAAGGAACATAATGAAACTTGCTATAAATTGTATCCAAAAAATAGGCCTCAAACCATTTACATTCATTCCACCAGAAACTGATATTATATATGCCGCTGTAATGGGCGCTAATAGAGCTGGAATGCGACCAATTCCTTCGCAAATGCTTTTCGCAGTTAACCTATCCTCATTATCTAAAGAGATATTGCAAATTATCAAGCAAGATCCTTCTTTTCGAGCCAAAGCTGCCAAAACCATGGCTGGGATAATGATTTGCCAACTTGAGGCCGTTGCATAAATTATTGGTACTATGGCTAAAAGTCCAATGCCCATGATGAATATTTTTCTAATACTGTATCTATCTTGAAACCAGCCCAAAGGGACAGAAATTAATGCATTTGAAATTCCAGTAAAACTATTTACTATGCCTAAATCAACGGGAGACGCGCCAAGCAAGGTAATATATATATTTGAGTAACTTCTTACTATTTCGTTGAAAAATCTATTAAATACTTGCCTAATTGCTATAATTTTCCAATTTCTCTTTTGTCTTTTCCAGACATCTATCATTTCTTTAATATATGTATTTCTCATTCTAAATACACTTCATTTGTGCACTAAGGTGCTTCTTAACGTATATTACTTATCATATTTCAGTTTTTTCAATTTACAAGAAAATTTATCAGTATCGATATTATCGCGCGCGTAATGAGTAAAATTAGACTAATAATATGCATATTATTTAGACCAAAAATTTTTTATTATCTCATGAGAATTTTGGAAGAGTATTTATTATGTTACAAGAAAGACGCTCAGTAGAATTATCTCAAGATCTCCTTAAAGGCGCGATAGACATTCATGTTCACCCCGGACCCCACCTTTTTAGCAGTCCTCGAAGGGTGGATCCATTTCAAGCAGCTATCCAAGCTCGGGACGCTGGCATGCAGGCCATAGTTCTGTTAGACTGTTTCGAGATGAGCAATGGCACAGCATGGCTGGTCAATCGACAGGTCCCTGATTTCAAGACCTACGGCGGGCTACTCTTGAATACGGTCTATGGTGGCATGAACCCCCGCGCTTTCAAGACGGCCATATACTATGGTGATGGCGCAAAATACCTCAACTTCGGCACTCACTCGACCTACTACCAGGCTTCCAAAGAGGGAAGGATGGTCGACGGAAGGTTCATCCCACTTAGCGAACTCTATCCCAAGTTCAAGGAGGAAGAACTGAGCCGTTGCATCCGAATACCGGTCGACGAACCCCCGGACCCGGCCTTGGATGAGATCCTACAGCTGCTGGCGAGCCATCCCCACATCTACATGGACACTGGCCATGTCTCCAACGAGGAGGCTGACCGACTGATAGATCTGAAGGAAGAATACGGTTACGAGAAGATAGTGGTATCGAGCGCTGTCACGAAGAACGCTACGGTCGAACAGCTCAGAACCATGGCAGAGAAGGGGGCTTTCATCGAGTTCTCTCTAGCCGCCTACACGGCTCCTACTCCGATTCCATTAACTCACTACTATGTCGAAGAGGAGTATATTTCGATAGATGAAGGGATGACAGAAGAAGCCTCAGGTGGTATCGTGCTTGTTGCGGAACAAATGCGAGAACTCAGTTCAAAACATTGCATAATGTCAACTGACTTTGGGAGATACGCCCTTTCAACACCCGTCGAAGGTCTCCGACAATATATAGCCTGCATATTAGACTTGGGCATCTCTCCCAATGACATCAGAATGATGATAAAGACAAATCCAGAGCTGCTGTTGGGGCTGGAACCCCAGAAGGATCAAACTTTTAAAGCTGCTGATGAAAATAGGGAGAGATAAGGATCATGGAAATGTCACGTGTTTCAACCTGTAGTATTGCTTTGATTGATCAACCTGCCAAGAAGGCAATGGAAATTATTGCAGCAGCAGGATATAAAAAGGTAGATTTGTTAGAGCGAATCCCCCATCTGTCACTGTTTCTCGATGAGTGTGATCCTGCGAAGTTAAAAGAAGCTGCAGAGGTTAACGGATTGAAGGTCGCAAATCTGGGAACATACGTCGGAGGAGGAAAAGCGGGTCGAGGGGCTCAATGGACTTTTCATGGCTGGCAGATACCGAATCCAGAAAGATTTACCAGTTGCGGATTTTCTAGCGATCACCCTGCTGAACAGAAAACTGAATTAGAGCAGCTACACAGGGCCATTGATCTGGCCGTATTTTTCGGTTCGCGTTCAATACGTGTAATCGCTGGTAATGATGATCCCAAAACATTAGATAAGATCGTTCCTTGGTTCAAACAGGCTGCTGAATATGCTGAAGAAAAAAAGGTATATATGGGCCTAGAGAACCATAGCGCCGGCATAGCTGGGACACCCAAACTTTGTGTAGAACTTGCGGAAAAAGTGGATTCTACCTTTTTTGGTGTGTTATATGAACCAGGCAACCTCATGCATCAAAGCAATAGAGACTATCAAGAAGCTTTAGAAATAATGAAAGAGCATATCGTCCATTGCCATTTTAAAGATTGGGCTCCTGATAAGGGATATGTGATGCTAGGCGAAGGCGTGATAGACTTCAGGTGGATACTAGATAAACTAGATGCCGTTGGATATAATGGTGATTTTGCACTTGAGTATGAGCTTCCATCGCCTCTCGATACGCGAGATGCGGATATAGGAATAAAGAAGTTTTATGAGGCTTTCAAAGAAATTTGATAATTAATTTAAAAAAAGTAAATAACTTGAAACGACTATATGCGCTCCAACTTGAAGACGACCGGTCTAAGCCCATCGAAACAGCAGATCACGGCTACACCCTTTTCTTTATACCAAGGTAAATTTCCTCCGAATGCCAATGTTCTTACTGTACCATAAATTGTGTGCCAAGCTGCTT
>Ga0114925_10000530_pt1 | contig 17037 bp, 16 predicted proteins | sample SumtaG_2_FD_87287 | JGI IMG/M metagenome (GOLD analysis project Ga0114925, IMG submission 87287) | Deep subsurface microbial communities from Indian Ocean to uncover new lineages of life (NeLLi) - Sumatra_00607 metaG | ecosystem: Environmental > Aquatic > Marine > Oceanic > Sediment | place... | reverse complement strand
TTATAGTGAAAAGAGACGAATTAAGAGACGCAGAAGATGAGGTTAAGGTTTTAGAAAACTTGTTAAATGAAGCTTGGATGAGACGAAGAAATATTTTAAAGAAAAAAGGAGTGCAAGGATGGTGGGATTGGCTTTGCGAATTAGTAGGATACTAATTATTTCAAATTAAAATTGAAATAATTTAAAAAGGCCTCGTTATACATACAATACACAATGAGTCATTCCGGAAATACCGAATTGTCCACTACTTATCAAAAGAAAACACAGAAGGAACATATCAAAGATGCGCCTGATACGTATATTGGTGCTGTTGAACCTGACCAGGTGAAAAATTGGTCATTTGAAGGTGAATCTATTACCTTCCATGACTACACTTGGACTCCTGGTTTCTACAAACTCTTTGATGAAGCGATTGTAAATTGTAGAGACCACTATGTGAGACTTCAACAAAAAATCAAAAGTGGACAAAAAGACATTATACCTGTTAGCCTTATCGACATCGCTGTTGATAAGAAAACCGGTGTTATTACACTTATGAATGATGGCAATGGTATTGATATTGCTCAGCATCCAGAACATAAGTTGTGGATTCCAGAGATGATATTTGGTCATTTGATGACATCTACCAATTATAAAAAGTCTGAAAAGAAAATTGTTGGAGGAAAGAATGGTTTTGGAGTAAAGTTGATATTTATTTATTCAAAATGGGCGAAAATAGAAACAGTGGACCATATTAGAAAAAAGAAGTATGTTCAAGAATTCAAAGATAATTTAGATGTTTTGGGCAAACCTAAAATTACAAAAGCTACAAAGGCAAAGCCATTTGTAAAAATTTCATTCTTGCCGGATTATGAAAGATTTGGCATGGAAGGAATCACCGATGATATGTTTAATTTGTTCAAAAAGAGAACTTTTGATATTGCTGCGATTACAGACCGTTCTGTAAAGGTTAGATTTAATCATCAAATGGTACCTGTTCGTTCATTTGAACAGTATATTAATATGTACATCGGTACTAAGACAGAAACAAAACGTGTTCATGAAATAGCTAGTCCGCGATGGGAATATGCTGTGTGTCTGTCACCGGTAGATGAATTTACACAGGTTTCATTTGTAAATGGTGTTTATACTTCTAAGGGTGGTAAGCATGTTGAGTATATTTTGAATCAACTGGTTAGAAAAATTGTAGCTTATATTGAAAAGAAAAAGAAAATTAGGGTAAAAGCTACCACAATTAAAGAGCAACTCATGCTATTTGTTAATTGTGTTATTGAAAATCCATCATTTGATAGTCAAACAAAAGATTATATGAATACACCAACAGGCAAATTTGGTTCAAGATGTGATATTAGTGCTAAATTTGTTGAAAAGATAGTAAAGATGGGAGTAATGGAAGCAGCTATTAGTTTGACTGAACTTAAAGATAATAAGGCGGCAAAGAAAACAGATGGTCGCAAGTCTAAAAATATTAGAAATATCCCAAAGCTTATTGATGCGAATTGGGCAGGCGGTAATAAATCTGACCAATGTGTTTTGATTTTGTGTGAGGGAGATTCAGCCAAGGCAGGGATTGTTTCGGGTCTTTCAAAAGAAGATAGAAACAAGTTTGGTGTTTTCCCATTGAAGGGTAAGCTAATGAATACAAAGGATATACTACAAAGCAGACTTAATGATAATGCCGAAATTACAAATATTAAGAAAATTATTGGTTTGGAAACTGGTAAGGAATATACACCAGAGCTAGCTAAAAAGTCGCTGCGTTATGGTCATGTGATGTTTATGACGGACCAAGATTTGGATGGTTCACATATTAAGGGATTATGTGTAAATTTGTTTCATTCACAATGGAGAGATTTGCTTGAACTAGATAATTTCCTAGGATTTATGAACACTCCAATTATTAAAGCGAAGAAAGGTAGTCAAGAAAAGAGCTTTTATAATGAGAGTGATTATAAACAGTGGAAACAGGCAAATAACAATGGAAAAGGTTGGAAGATTAAATATTTTAAGGGTTTGGGTACGAGTACAGCAAAAGAATTCAAGGAGTATTTTGCTGAGAAAAAGTTTGTTTACTTTAAACACGATGGAGGTTCGTGTGACAATGCTATTGATATGGCTTTCAATAAAAAACGTGCTGATGACAGAAAAGATTGGTTGGGTGAATATGACCCGGATGCTGTATTGAATCCAGATAATGATAGTGTGTCGTTTGAAGCTTTTATTAATAATGAATTGATTCACTTTTCAAAATACGATTGTGACCGTTCTATTCCAAATGTTATGGATGGAAACAAAATTAGCACAAGAAAGATTTTGTTTGCTGCTTTTAAAAGAAATCTTGTTAATGAAATTAAAGTAGCTCAATTTGCGGGTTATACAAGTGAACATTCAGCATATCATCATGGCGAAAAAAGTTTGGTAGAAGCTATTGTTAATATGGCACAAGAGTACGTAGGTAGTAATAATATTAATACTCTTCTCCCATTGGGTCAGTTTGGTACTAGACTTAAAGGTGGTAAAGACCATGCTTCAGAGAGATATATCTTTACTAAGTTGAATCCAATCACTAAATACATTTATCCTTCAGAGGACCTTCATGTTTTGAATTATTTGGATGACGATGGTACTCCTGTTCAACCAGACTTTTACGCGCCAATTATTCCAATGGTTTTGGTAAATGGAGGTAAAGGCATTGGAACTGGTTTTAGTTATGAGGGATTGTGCTATAATCCAGCACAAATTATTAAATATTTGAAATGGATGTTGAAAGGAAAGACAGGTTCTACGCCAGTAATTGAGCCATATTATGAAGGTTTTAAAGGAACAATTACAAAGATTGCGGATATTAAAGATGCTATGGATACAAGTAAGGTTTATAAAAAATATTTGATTAAAGGTAGTTATAAAGTTATTGGTGTAGATAAGATTCAAATTACAGAACTACCAATTGGTGTTTGGACAGATGATTATAAAAAGTTCCTAGAAAGCATTATAGATGATTCTAGTAATAAGAAAAATAAAAAGAAACAAATTCTTAAAAATTATACAGATATGAGTACTGATACAGAAGTTGATATTACATTGAAATTAGTACCAGGTGTGATGGGGAAACTGATGCCAAAGAAAGCAGATTATGGTTGTAATCAACTTGAGAAGGCATTGGGATTGTATACAACACGAACTACTACAAATATGAATTTGTTTGATTCTCATCAACAATTGAAGAAGTTTACTACTATTTATGAAATTATGGAATCTTACTTTGATGTAAGACACGAACTTTATGTAAAAAGGAAAGAATATCAAATGAAGAAAATGGCAGAACAACTAGTCAAATTGTCAAATAAAGCTAGATTTATTCAAGAACAAATTGTAGAGCCACCTACGCTTGTTTTGAGAAAGAAAAAGAAACAACAGGTTATCGAATTGTTGAAAAGTAAGAATTATGATGTCATCGATAACGATGAAGAATATAAATATTTACGAACAATGCCTATAGATAGCGTGGAAGAAGAAAATGTTGCGAAGTTGTTGAATGAAAAGGGAACAAAGGAAATGGAACTAGAAATCTTGAAAAATAAAAGTATTGAACAAATGTGGCAAGAAGAATTGTCTGAGTTGAATAAACAGTATAATATTTACAGGAATGCTAGGATTAAAAGAGCATCTGGTGAAACAAAAGTCAAAAAAATTCGCAAGCCTAGAAAGAAAATAATTAAAATTAAGAAATAAGAAAAAATTGACTTAGATGAATGATATAAATATATATATAAACAACATGGCACATCTTACATTTCATAACGACACAGTTAGTTTAAACCACCTTTGGTATGAATCTCATAAAAACCTCATTGCGACGGTTTGTATTAAATTGGGACAGCATGATAAAATTGGAGAATTGACTCATACACTTTTGGGTGACCCTCTTAAAATTAAGGCTATGAAGGACCCTGCTAAGCCTAAGCGTCCAACTTCTGCTTATCTTTACTTTTGTGAGGAAGCAAGACCAAAGCTTATGAAGAAAATGAAAGGCAAGAAAAATAAAAAGATTAATCTAGGCGACATTGCTAAGCAATTAGGAACAATGTGGAAGGGATTGTCTGATAATGATAAGAAGCCTTATACAGAGAAAAGTCAAAAAGATAAGGAGCGTTATTTAGATGAGATGGAGAAATACACTGCTAATCAATAATTGACTTAAGCTTTAATAATTTTGATAATATTTGAAACATTTACTAAACCTTTTTTATCCGTAGTTTCAATAAATTTAATTCTTGTAACATCGATATCTAATTTAGCAATATTCGCATATTTAGAATACTTTTTTGTTAAATATGCGGCGTGTTTTATAATTTTTTGATGAATTCTTTTTTTACTAGGATTTACTATTATACAATGTGGAGACGGATGATTTGAAACATGAAGCCAGTAGTCATCTGGTTCTGCGTTTTTAACAAGTTCATCATTCTCATCTTGATTACGTCCAAGTTTGATGGTATAGTTTTTGAATACTTCTTCAATCATTATTATTTCTTTATGGTGATTTAGCAACATAAAAAAATAATTCAATTTTAAAAAAATCTTCCTGTTCTGGAAATACCGTCTAAAGTATTATTTGAATACGTAGAAGTAGGACGGTCAATCGGAACAACTAAGGTACTTACATCATTTTTAAATTTAACATAACCTTTTGCTTCGCCGAAAATTTGAGGCACAGCATAGTCTAATACAAGTTTGTTCAAAGCTTCAATTTGTCCCGTTATATTAGTAGGCAAATTAGTAGCACTTTGTAAAAAGATACTTCTCATAATAATTTTAACTGTATCTTCATCTTGGTCACCAATAAGAAAACGACCTTTGGAAAGATTATATACACCTGCCTTTAGCCCATTTTGAATAATGCGAATATTATCTTTGCTAAAAAAAAGTGTTGACAAAGGATTAGCGCTCCAATTACCAGTCAAAGCATCTCTATATCCTGTAGATGTTCCCGCAGGTATTTTATCGTGTAAACTAAATCTATCGTATGGATTATAATTTAATATATCTACTCGACCGTTTGTTTGCATTTTATATTTAATATAGAAAAAAATATCTAGTAATTTTATATAATGACTTTTCAAAAAACAGTATTGATAATAGCGTTAGTTTTACTTATTCTTTCTTTAGTTATTATTGGTGTACTTATTAAATCAGCAGCAACTACTGCTAAATTCCCTCCTGAAGTAAGCACTTGTCCTGACTACTTTAAAGTACAACATCAAAACGGAACTATTCATTGCACCAATCCTTTAAGTTTAGGAAGTTGTCCCACTGGTATAACCCCAATTATAGGAGATGATATGGACTCAAGAGTTGCTAATTGTAATTTAGCTAGAAGGTGCGGAGTTACTTGGGATGGATTAACGTCCGCTACAGCAAATCAAGGTAATCCATATTGCTAATTTGATATATTCCTTTTAAACAAACAACTTTTTATTCCATTTTAAAACCACTTCGTGGAGAGAATAATATAAATAATTCTAATTACGTTAATAACATAAGTTAAAGTTATTATTTTTTATTTAATAAAAATAATAAACCATATCAAATGTTATTATCAAAAATATCACAACTCCCAATTGAGCTTGTTGATATTATTTATTTATACATTCCTCTCTCCACAAAACAACTCTTAACACCCAAAAATTTCAATGAACATTACAATCAAAAAATGAAATCTATGACTTTTTCTGAATATTCTAAACATGATTCTTACATTAGAGATGTAGTAAGAACAAATAGAGTTTTTGTTTTTAGAAAATTAATAAGTAATGCGTATTTAGTATGGGACAGAAATAAAATATGGAGATGGAAAAATTTAAAATTTCCAGATTATATTTCTTATATTCGTTATTTATCTGTTAAATACAAAAAACCACAAATCAAAAGTATAATAGAGATTAATAAGAAGTATTTGAGTAGAAAAAAGCCTAAAAAAATAAGTAGTAGAAATATATTATGGAACAGTTAAAATTAAATACCATCTTAAATCGAGAAGAATCAGAAGAAAAATTAAAGGAAATCTTAAATTTATTTGAAAAAAACAAACACTTAATGCAAACACGTCGTGGCATTTATATCTATGGAAGTCCTGGTTCTGGTAAAACTTATTTTGTAAAAGAAATCTTAAAAAAATTAGATTATGATACAATTTTATTTGATGCTGGAGATTTTCGTAATAAAACAGTTATAGATACTATTACCAAGCATAATATGTCTGATACAAATATATTAAGTTTATTCAAAAAGAAAACCAAAAAACTTGCTATTATTATGGACGAGATTGATGGGATGAACAGCGGAGATAAAGGTGGTATAAATTCTTTAATAAAATTAATTAGACCAAAAAAAACCAAAAAACAAAAGAAAGAAGATATAACTATGATTCCTATCATCTGTATAGGAAATTATCATATTGATAAAAAAATTAAAGAAATGATGAAAGTTTGCTTACCTATTGAATTAAAAACACCAACATCTGAACAAGTTGAATCAATTGTGAAACTGTTAATGCCCAAATTAGATTCATGTTTAATGGCAAACATAACTACTTTCATTCAAGGTGACCTCAGAAAACTAAAATCAACCTATGATATTTATACTAATCAACAAAGTATTCTTAAAAACAAACTTATACATAATATGTTTCAACCCAAAGCCTACAATGAAGATACAAAAGTTATCACCAAAAAACTATTAAATAAAGCCTATTCTATTAACGATCATATAATTATAATGAATGAAACTGATCGAACTAGTGTTGGGTTGTTATTTCATGAAAACATTATTGATGTTTTAGAAAAAATAGATAAGAAAGAAAGTATTCCATTTTATCTGAAAATACTTGAAAATATTTGTTTTGCTGATTATATTGATAGAATAACATTCCAAAAACAAATATGGATATTTAATGAAATGAGCTCTTTAATTAAAACATTCTACAATAATAAGATTTATCATGATAGATTTGGTCCAAATCCACCAGAATTTAATCCACCTGACGTTAGATTTACTAAAGTTTTAACCAAATATTCAACCGAATATAACAATATGTTATTCATACAAAGTTTATGTAATCAATTAAATATGGATAAAAAAGATATGTTTTCATATTTTATCGACCTTAGAAAAAAATTCTCAATTGAAGAAATTTATGATTTATTTGATAATGAAAATTATAACATTAACAAATTAGATGTTAATAGAATTTATAGATATCTGGATTCTTATACAACCAATAATTAATTATTTTCATGACAAAAATCAAGTAATCCTTGTGCGGTTCTAGGTCCATTGTAGGTTTTTAATTTATCACCATTCTCATCCAATAATAAAATAGTAGGAAAACCTTTTACCCCATACCTTTTAACTAAAGCTTGGTCATCATTTCTTTCAACAGATTTTGTAACTATACTTGTATCATTCATTTTTGTAAAATTATCCCATTCTGGCAATAACTTTACACAATGAGGACAACCTTCCATATGAAGCAATAATAACTCTTTTCTTCCTTTTACCATGCCTTCTTTGCGACTATGTGGCATAAACACCATACTAAAAATAATTCCTACCATAAGTATTGTAAGCACTGTTTTCATAGATTTAGTTAATTTCATTATACTATATTTATAGATTTTATTGTTCAGTATAAAATTTAGCCATTTCCTTATTTCGAATAAAATTACTTAACTTTAACTTTGTTCTTTTTACATAATCTGGGTTAGGATTTTGTAACAACCTACTTTTATCAAATGTATTAGCATCATGAGCAAAACATAAAATACTTTTCATAGGATTTAGTTGAACAAAAGGAATCGTATAATTTTTCAAAAAATGTTTTTCCTCTGCCATTTCCGCATCATCTTCATAAGATGTTTCCTTTAATAATTCGCGTCTAAATCCAAATGTACCTGCTGTGGCATGTGCCGGTCCATAAGGACCAAATAAATAAATTTCTTTTTGTTTTTGAAAGTAAATATATATCGCACTACTTCCACAAGCCTTGGCTCTTGGTTGAGAACGTAATCTATTTACAACATGATTAACTCTATCAGGAGGATAAAAGTCATCATCATCCATATAAACAATGATTTCTCCTTTTGCTAATGTATGCATATAATTTCGTTTTCTACCTAATTTCATTTTTTCTTCTTGGTAAACATATTTTACACCACTAACATCCTCAAATAAATCACCCACTGGGTCTGTTCCATCATCTACAACAATCCATTCCATTAATTGTGGAGGATACGTTTGTGATTTAAAACACTTGATTAAATGTGGAATAAATTTTCGCCTATTATAAGTAGGAGTACAAATACTAACAAATGGTTTTCCATTTGCGGATACAATCTTACCTTTATTTTTCTTACGATTTTTCTTACCCATATTAGATTTAACGCACAATTAATTATTAAGTAATTTATATTATTAATAAATTATTTAATTTTGATTCAATAAAGGATAAAAAGCAGATAATACAACACCGATAAAAGCAACAAATGCTGTAGTTAATACTATTTCACGATATCCTCCATTTTTAGTTGAGCGCCAATTAGCCTTTACCCATTGTCTTCCACCTCTCAATCCCGGAATAACAAAGAATGAACCTAATAATTCTATTGGTTGAATAAACATATTAAATATAATCAATGCCCACGTTGCGAAGAATCCCCAAACCATACCAGCCAAATTTCCTTTAAAAATATGTTGTAAGAATCCTCCCCAAATTGTAGAGATTAATGAAACTAACCAAGCCCAACTTAACATTGTAGTAAAAATAATTGGCAACAAAGTTGTAATTAAACCCTTCATTGCCCATGACATCGTTTCTCCCATTTCAGGATTCATCAGATTAGCTAAAAATAAGAAAATTCCTTGTGCGACTTGTCTTGGAATAGACCACGACTTAATTTGCGACGAACCTAACCAATAATTAAATCCAAATGGGAAATCCTTTTTCACTTCATCATAAGGCCATCCAATATTATTACTATAAATATCAAATGGTTTCCAACCCATATCTCCTATTTGTAAATTAAATTTTGTTAATTCATTTGCCATATTGCCTCCTTTCATACCACCTTTCATAACAGGAACAGCTTTCGCAACTGGAATGTTTCCACCAGGAGGACAACATTTAACACCTCTGGATAAACCAATTAACCCACCACTGAGCGTACTCATGACAATATTAAGAAATGCCTGAAATGGGTCCATATCAAATTTACCCTTTCTAGAACTATATGGAGGAGCATTTTCATTTGTCGGAAATGGACAAGGTTTGTCTGGTCTATTTTTAAACATGCAATTTACGGTTTCAACAATCACTGGTAATTGCCATGAACTCATTGTCCATACAGCTACTGCTAAAATAATGAATATTAATCCTTTTATAATTTTTTTAGCAATGACACCTGGACTTTTTGGATTTTCTTTTTCTTCATTATTTCCTCGTAATGTTGTATTTATGTCTGCCATATATACATTCTTACAAGATTAAATTATTCATTTTCAAAAAATATTAAATACTAATTATTTTAATATTATTATAATGAAGATTGATTATACTCCTCAGCTTGATTTTAACAATGTCTTAATCAGACCCAAGCGAACAGTGCTTAATTCTAGGTCCAATGTTGACATGGAAAGAGAATTTCGTTTTCCTCATTCAAAACAAGTATGGAAGGGAGTACCTATTATTGCTGCGAATATGGATACTACAGGAACTTTTGGAGTATATGATGTCTTATCAAAACACAAAATGATAACTAGTTTACATAAATTTTATGGAATAGATGATTTTAAAAGTAAAGAACTGAATCCCGATTATTTTATGGTTTCTACTGGTATTAATTTTGATAAAATAGAAGAATTAAAAAATATTGTTACCATTACAAAAGCTAAATGGTTATGTATTGATGTGGCAAATGGGTATATGAAAAAAATGGTTGATTTTTGCCGTTTAATACGAGACGTATTTCCAAATTTAATTATTGTCGCAGGTAATGTAGCAACTAGAGAAATGGTAGAAGAATTAATTATCAATGGTAAAGTTGATGTAGTTAAAATTGGAATTGGTCCTGGTAGTGCTTGTTTAACTAGAATGAAAACGGGTGTTGGTGTTCCCCAATTATCAGCGATTATTGAATGTGCTGATGCGGCACATGGATTAGGTGGATTTATAATTGGTGATGGAGGAATCACATGTCCTGGTGACATGTCTAAGGCATTCGGCGGCGGGGCTGATTTCGTAATGATGGGAGGACAATTTGCCGGACACGACGAAAATCCAGGCGAAGTAATAGAAGAAAATGGAAAGAAAATGAAATTATTTTATGGAATGAGCAGTGAACACGCAATGAAAAAACACTATGGTAAAATGGCAAATTATCGTTCCTCAGAAGGAAGAGAAATTAAAATTCCTTACAAAGGACCATTGGAAAATACAATTTTGGATTATTTAGGGGGCGTTCGGTCTACTTGTACTTATATTAATGCTAAGTGTATAAAACATATTCCAAAATGTACTACATTTATTTTAGCTAGTCAGCAATTAAACACACATTTTGTTTAGTATAAATTATCTAGTGGTATATATATATTATGAATGTTGTTAAGATATTTGTTAGTTTAATGATATTATTCGTAGCAGTTAATTTTACAATAGCAATTTACAGATTTCTAAACAGAAAATGGAGAGAAGGTTTAGAGAATGCCGGAGAATGTCCAGGTAGTTATTGTATGGATAAAGGTGAAGATTCCGTGTGTCATGGAAGCAATGTCCCATGTGGTAATAATCCAAAAGCCGCTTCTGATATTCCTTCATCCACACCAGCACCAGTAGCAGCCGCGCCAGTAGCAACAGTAGCGTCTCCCAATGATGTAAGAATCCCAGTACCACCTCCACCATCTGCTGCGCAAAAAAGAGTTTTCGATGATATGGTATCCGGGAGAAGCGGTATGTCTTCAGACCCTTTATCAGATGGTTCAGTACCACCTCCCCCATCACAAGCGCAAACACCAGTTGGATTATGTAATGCTTCTTGGGAAGGTAAACCAAGTCAACCTTGTTTAGATGGTAAATGTTATGAAATTGGCGAAGAATGCGATACCAATGGAGTTTGTAAGACTGGATGTTGTAGTAGAAAAGATGAATCTAGTCCTTATTTATGTGTTGATAGACCGGGACAAAAACCAGGACAAGGACCAGGAAGTGGTTCATCAACGCCAGCAGCCGTTCCAGCTTGTGACGTTATGGCAATTCATAATCGTTCTGCTCATAATTCAACATATGGACAATGGTTTCCAAAAAGAATTCAAAACTTAAATCTATCGCAAACACAGTATGAACATGCGGGTAGAAAATTTTTAAATGAAGAATCAATTAAGAAAGGAGTAAGAACTCCAATGGTTTTGGATTCTGAAGCGGAAGTGTTAGGCCGTTTGTTATGGAGAGTTCATTTAGCAGCAATCACTCAAAATTGTATGAATGATTCTCCTGCTTCTGTCAAAACTACTATGCGAGATGAATTGGCTTTAATGAGCAAAGTTCATAAAATTCAAAACATGGCAGCATCAACATCCTTAAATGGATGTGGTATAGATACTACATGTCAACCCAAACAAAGAGTAAGGTGCCCTACAACAGGTATGATGACACAAATCACCAAACCATTACAAGGAGAGAATAGACCAAGTGCTACTACATCTATTAATAGTACGATTCCCTCAATGACTCCAAATGGCGATGGAACATATAAATATACAGGTTATACAACCGACTATAGACCTAGAAATCCAAATTTGAAACCTAAACCATACAATTCGATTATGGACGTATTTTAAAGTATTTATTATTACTATATGAATAATAAATATGATATAGAAATGGGCATTGATTCATATCCATCTAGAAAAGTAAAAGGTAGATATGATGATGAACATGTTTTGGTGGATGTTCCATTAGAAACAGAAGAAAATAAAAGTAAAGGCTGGAAAAACACCTTTAAAAATTTACATTCATCTTTAGTAAAAGGAACTATCTTATCAAGTGAATATACTCCTGTAAATATAAAAATAAAAAAAAAATCAATGTTACCACGTAGTAGTAAATGTGATAATTGTATTATATGTTAACGAGCAAGTAATAAACCAATACTTCCGCTTTCAATAACAACCATATTGTATCTTTCTTCCCATACTCTGAGATCAAAATTCCATTTATTTAATCTCCAAGTATCTTTTCTAACACCAATAATACCCCCTGATGGGTCACATAATACTTGAACATCATTATTTTCGGGATCCAACGGTGGTTGAATGGTATTAAATTCAAAAGTAACATATTGCCATTTATTCATATTTTGAGCTCCCGAAGGTTGATATCCATCACGATTTGTTCGAATAGAAAAATTATAAGCATACAACCCATCTTTGGCTATACCGTCTGTTCGAATCCATTTTTCAATATAATCATAAACACCAGATTCTAATATATTTTCACGGTATTCTGAACCAAGTAGTATACCCATATCCAATAAAATATTTTGTATGTTTCTTGAATCTATCAAAGCCCCTGTTTTCTTAAATAAAAATGGATTTAATGGATCAATTGCTGGAGTTAGAGTACAATTATTAGACATATCTACAGGTTGAACAGGTTGATATCCATCATAAGGCCAATTGCTGTAATTAAACCATTCATTGCGCAGATTAGCATCACTCCTTCTAAAGCGAAATAAATAACTAGATACCATATCTCTAGATGGTATATCAACACGATTGGAGCCAGCAACATTTAAAAAATCATGTTGATAAGTTTCTTTTACCAAATAAGTATGTTTTTTGGCAGCAAACACTCGTCTTTCTGGTTGACTTAAAAATACATAACAAGACATTAAATGTATATCAGCATCCCAATTATTTTTTTTAATATAACGATTTAATCTTTGTTGTTGTAACCCGGAGGAAGGATTTAATACTATTCCAGATGGGTCCTGTGGAGGTTGTAAAAACCAGTAAAGTTGATCTAAAGCGCTAGCAGCATTAGGAGCTTTTCTAGCTCCTTTGCCATTAGATGGATTGGGATTTTGTACATCTCTTATAGTAAATATTTCTCTTATAGGTCTAAAACGTATCTTAATAAAAATTTCTTGATATTGAAGCGCTACTAGTGGTAATGCTGTTTTAGCACCTCCATAAGTAAACCAAGCTTCTAAAGGTATATATAGTTGTCTGCCTCTAATTGACGGTTGTACATCTGAACCTGTATATCCATCGGCAGGGTTTTTATTCCAAGCAGCATTAGGATAAAATCCTCCATTTTGATATGCTTGAGCCGGATTTGTATAAGGATCGTTTGCTCCAATCATACGATTCCATAAAATTTTCTTACCACCATCATCACGCTGAATAGACGCTTCGAGATATTCGCCTGAATATCTGGATAAAATATTAGAACCAGAATAAACTATTATTTCATGTATCATCATTGCTCCTAACTGAGATATCCATTGAAATTCATAAGGCGTTTGACAACCACTAACATCTTCATTCCAAAACAAAGGACTCCAAATATCGGGTAAATTCATAACTAAATAAGTATCCCAAAGTAATTCAGCGTATCTGGGAATTTTAAAAATCATTTCAGTTTCACTATTAAAATTTAGTGTACGTTGGTTTTCGTAATCAATACGAAATCTTTGTAAACCAAAATTAGTGTATTTTTTATATGTAGCATTAAAAAATGTTTTTTTCGGATTTCCTGTTAAAATTAAATTTTCAGCACCATAAGCGGCGATATTTAATAATCCTCCTGGCATCTTAAAATATTATGATATAATTATTTTTAACTATTAGATATCCATAAGTATTTATATTTTGTATTTAGGACTCAAATAAAATATTAAATTATCTTATATATATAACAATGGCAGCACCACAAGCAATGGTAAAAGGTATACAAAATACAGCAAATGACTTTATGAATAACCCACAAAAAGTATTACAAAAAGCACAAAAAGCTCTTGGCAGACTAGCCGCTGAATATTTATGGGTTGGTATTATTTTAGTTTTGTTGGGAATCTCTTGGTATTATAGAAGACAAGTAAATAAAAAAGCCAATGATAATTACGCTATGGAATCGATTTATAATGATAAACCTGTTAAAATTGGTAACATAAATTCTGCTGATGCGGCTTATAAATATGATGCTCAAGCAGGAACAGGGCATTTAAGAGATTATTATATCGCCAGTAGTTACAATAGTTGTTGTGCTGGTGATTTCCAAGACAGTTATGTAGACTTAGTACCTTTAAAAGAAGTTATTCATCAAGGCGCGCGTGTATTGGATTTTGCTCTTTATTTAGTAAATGGAGATGTAGTTGTGGGAGCTGGACCAACTAATTCTGATAATATAAAAGGAACATATAACCAAATTCCAGTATCAGGACCTGATGGTATTTTAAGTACAATTAATAGTTATGCTTTTCAAGCTCCTTGTCCTAATCCCAATGACCCATTATTTATTCATTTTAGAATTAAAAGTCAAAGAATCACGCAATCAAAATGGCGAAGTCTAGCAAAAGCTGTAAAATCAGCATTTAAAACAAGATTATTAGGAAGTGAATTTGGATATGAAGGCCGTCCTAACTCAAAAGGTGGAGGTAAAAATTTAGCCAGAGAACCAATTTTAAATTTAAGAAACAAAGTTATTATTATTTGCGATGCACCAAATAACAATTTTAGAGGTACAGCCTTTGAAGAATTAGTTAATATGTCTAGTGGTTCTCCTTTTTTGGAAGAATCAAGAAATTATGACGTACAATATACTCATGACCCAGATGGTTTAAAAGAATATAATAAGAAGAATATGACACTTTCTATGCCTGATTTAAGTGCTTTAAATAACAATATGCCAGCACAATTACATTTTTCTTATGGTGTCCAAATGGTATGTATGAATTATGCCAATAATGATTCAAATATGGAATTTTATAGAACCAAATTTAACGATGCACGAAGTGCTTTTGTTTTAAAGCCTGATAATTTAAGATATAAAATTGTTACTACTACAGCACCTGTTAAACAAAATCCTAAGGTACAATATGCCGCTAAACCAATTAATTTACCAATGTATCAAGGAACTATTTAATTTTTTTCACACATTATATTAGTAATGAAGTGTGATAAAAATCTAACTTTTGAAGAATGTGAATTAGCAATTCTACGACATTCAGTAGACAAAATTGAGAAAAAAACAGGAAGAAAAATGATTGGTAACCCTGTTATTAAAGAAATCATTTCTATTGTAGAAAAATTTCTTGTCAAAACACAACGCGTTTGCTATGGTGGAACTGCTATTAACAATATTCTACCAGAAGAAGAACAATTTTACGATAAATCAATAGAATTACCAGATTATGATTTCTTCTCTCCAGAACCATTGAAAGATGCTAAAGATTTAGCTGATATATTTTATAAAGAAGGATTTAATGAAGTTGAGGCAAAAGCAGGAATGCATGCTGGTACATTTAAAGTATTCGTTAATTTTATCCCAGTCGCTGATATTTCATTTTTGCCAAAAGAATTATACAAAAAAATTCATAAAAAATCAATCGTAAAAGCAGGAATTCATTATAGTCCTCCCAATTATCTTAGAATGCTAATGTATTTAGAATTATCAAGACCAGAAGGTGATGCCAGTAGATGGGAAAAGGTTTTGAAAAGACTTACATTACTTAATAAAACATATCCCTTGCGCGGCAGAGATTGCGATTTTATGGAAATTCAGCGTATGTTTGACCCTGAAAAGAAATTACCTGAAGGTTTAGAAAAGAAAGTATTTTATATTGTTCGTGATTCATTAATGAGCCAAAAGGTCGTTTTTTTCGGTGCTATGGCAAATCAAATGTATCTTAGAAATATTAAAAAATTTAGACATAAAAAATTACCTCCAATTCCTGATTTTGATGCGTTAGCTCTTAACCCTGAAACAACAGCAAATATTGTAAAAACACAATTAAAAAGCGAAGGAATTAAAAATGTCAAAATTAAAAAACATAATGGAGTTGGTGAAATTATTGCTCCTCATTATGACGTTCAAGTGAACGGAGAAAGTGTTGCCTTTATTTACGAACCTCTAGCTTGTCATAGTTACAATATTATATCCAAAGGCGGACATAAAGTTCGCGTAGCAACGTTAGATACTATGCTTAGCTTTTACTTAGCTTTCTTATATGTAAATAGACCTTATTATGACCCCCAACGTATATTATGTATGTCTCATTACTTGTTTCAAGTTCAACAAAGAAATAGACTTAAGCAAAAAGGACTTCTTAGACGATTTAGTATTGACTGTTATGGTCAAGAAAAACACACCAAAGAAAAAATCCGCGCTGAAAAAACAAGGAGATATAAAGAATTAAAGAAGCATAGAGGCGGAAAAGAATGGGAATATTACTTCTTAAATTATAAACCTGGAGAGAAAGATATTAAAAAGGAAGATAAAAAGAAAACCAGAAAGTCGCGTCGTGGTAAATCAAAAAGAAAAACAAGGAAAAAACGAAAGAAAAGACGAAAACGCGGGTTTTTTAATTTCTAAAATAAATATATATAATGAGCTTTCCACCACAAGATGATTCCTTTAGTGAGGCTTCTAGTTATTATGCTCCAGTACCACCACCAACAGCCTCTGAAACAAAAGAACCAAAAGCATTAGAATCTAATCCTGTTAAAATGAAATTAACTCAAGACATCTTATTACAAAAAGAACAAATTGATATATTAAAAGATATTTACAAGACAATTCGTAATTTTAAACAACAAATAGATACTACTAATTCAATGATTAGACCTACACTTACAGCAATAAAAAATTGTACTTGTAAGAAAGAAAAAAAACCACAACCAACTTCACCGCCACCGCCGTCAATGTATATAGGCGGAGGTCGTAGAAGAAGAAAAACTAAAAGACATAAAAGAAAATCAAAAAAT
>Ga0114925_10000529_pt1 | contig 17052 bp, 18 predicted proteins | sample SumtaG_2_FD_87287 | JGI IMG/M metagenome (GOLD analysis project Ga0114925, IMG submission 87287) | Deep subsurface microbial communities from Indian Ocean to uncover new lineages of life (NeLLi) - Sumatra_00607 metaG | ecosystem: Environmental > Aquatic > Marine > Oceanic > Sediment | place... | reverse complement strand
ATGACTAAATACAGGTCTCCCTCCTATGATACCAGAAACATATTTAGAATTTGGAGTGATTTTTTCTTTTTCATTATCTTTCCTTTTTTCTATAATTTCTTCCTTTTGGACAATTTTTTTCAAATCAGCTAACCAATCCCATCCATCTAAGCGCATATTCTTTGCAATTCTATGTAATTTGGGTGCTTTAAGTAGTATTCCATCATTCAAAACTAAACAAGCACCCCCCCTAATATGATTTGTTTCAATTCTAGGGAGATCTCTAAAAGCTGAAACTTCTTCATCCTCAGTAGAATCACCATTAATTTCAACAGATAGGTGTTTCACAGCATAACGTATCTCACGGTTAGATGAAGGATACTGTAAATGGACTCTTCTATCATAAAGCTTAACTTCTTCTACATATCTACCAATTTCTGCTTCAGTAGCAACATATTTAGGAATATTAGATCTTTTTCTAACATAATCAGCAATTAATACACATAAAGCTGCAGTCGTTCCTCCAGCAGCTCTAATTGGACCTGCAAAATACAAAGATAAATATTTATTACCATGTTGATCTTGTCGAATTGAAATTTTTGATATCCCTTCAAGTGGGGCACTAACAACACCCATTGTTTTTATAGCTAATCCAACTCTTATTGCTCTTTCTACCCTTTCCTCCAAGGATTCTATCTTTCCAATTTTTTTATCTAAAATATCTGAAACTACTCTAAAAACTATTTCATCTTCTGTTAATACCTGCTTCTTTAATTCTCTTATAACTTGAGCTACACCATCAGGACCGACTAATTTTTCTACTCTTCCTGCCAAATCTTTAGCTTGGGGAGACTCAACAAATAGTTCAGGATCAAGTCCTTTTTGACGTGCTTTTTCGGCAACACTATAACATTGATTGACTTTCTTTTGTATAGCATTAAAATATTCTTCCATTTTCTTACTCATTTCTATCATATAGTATCAGAATCCAATACAATTTTTCAAAAGAAAACTAAAGAGAAAATGTATTATAATACATATTTTTAAGAATTAAATTAAATTGATTTATTAATCTACTATTTCATTAATAAATTAATAGAGAATGTTAATTTATCACAGTCTTTTTATATTAAAAGTAAAAATGTTTTTACTTTAATAATAAATAATTTAATTTTATCCTTCAATAATTATAATAATTTAATCTTAAACTGTATAATATTGAAAGTAGATAATTTAGATACAAAAAAAATCATTTTAAGAAAATTAATTAATTCGGGGATAAATGTCAGTCCCCCTATATTGGATTTTTTCCTAAATCTAGATGATCCAATAAAAAGTGTTGATCAGATCATTAAAGATACAAGTTTTATTCCCAATTTTAATAGTCATTTAACCAAAAATATTTTAAAAAAAATTTCAAATACAGAAATTCAAAATGTTTTAAAAAGAACACTATTAAAGGCAAAAATTTTACCAAATAAAGATAATTTAACTTTGCAAGAATCTAGTGGCATAAAATCTTCAAGCGAATTTAATAAATACCAAACTAGTGAAAAATTAATAGAGATTAAAGAAATTACTGAGAGTCTTCAGGGAATTAAGAATAATCAAGAAGTCCCTAAAATTGAACCTATATCTCATGATTACTCTAAAGTAATCCCCAAATTTATTGAAAAGAAAAGAAAAAAAACATTCGAAAGCACAAAATCATCATTAGGAATTTACCCAATTGCGAAAGAATATGATTCTAACTATGAAATTTTAAAAGATCCAACCGGAAAATTATATACAAACGGAGAGTATAAAGATTTTTATGATCTTACGGTGGATAAATTTAATCAACTACGAACTTTAATGAAAAAAAGACCAGATGTTTCATCAGCACATAATATTAACAATATATTAAGATTATCTAATAAAGTCGAAGTATCAGTTATAGGAATAGTAAATAAAATCCGCAAAACTAAAAATGGAAATTTTTTTTTAGTTTTAGAAGATCTTACTGGGCAAATTAACGTTCTAATCAAAAATGATTCTGAAAATCGAGATAATGTGAAAATTGCTGAAAGAATTCTAAATGATCAGTTAATATATGTTGAAGGGACTTATAATCCTAGAGAAAAAGGTAAAAGTGGCATAATTTATGGTGTATATGTTGCAAAAATAGATATACCAACTGATTTCGAGCCAAATAAAGCACCTGTTCCATTATCAATTGCTTTAATTTCAGATACTCATATTGGAAGCAGGGAATTTGAAGAACCATTATTAAAAAGATTCATAGATTTTCTGAATGGTAAAATTGGGAATAAAAATTTAAGAGAAATTGCAGGAAAAATAAAATATATAATTATTAATGGAGATTTAGTTGACGGGATTGGAGTTTATCCATCACAACGAGATGATCTTATAATACCAGACATTTATAATCAATTTAAAAAAGCTTCAGAATTATTTTCAGAAATTCCAGAATATATTGAAATATTTTATAGTCCAGGAAACCATGAACCTGTAAGGAATGCAATTCCTAGACCTTCAGTCCCTAAAAAATATGTGGAAGATTTAATTAATATTGGATTTAAAACAATAGGAAATCCTTCTATTATTCAAACTCATAACGTAAATACATTAATATATCACGGAGATAGTATACTTGATTTGAATGTATTGATACCAGAACTTGAAAACAATAAACCTATTGAAACAATGAAAGAATTACTTAGATGTAGGCATTTAGCTCCAACTTATGGAAAAAAGACACAAATTGCACCGATTAATAAAGATTGGTTAATAATTGATATAATTCCTGAAATATTTCATACTGGTCATGTACATATCAATGGAATTGGTAAATACAGGAATGTTACTTTAGTTAACTCTGGTTGTTTTCAATCTCAAACTGATTTTATGAAAAGTTTTGGAATTAATCCTACTCCTGGAATAGTTCCTATTATTGAACTTGATACTTTTAAAAGTATTGAACTAAACTTAAAAAATAATAATTAACTATTATGATATCATAAAAGAAATTGAATTCTAATGAAATTTACAATTCCTCGCAACAATAGTACCGAATTATTACTTTATATTTGGAAAATAATAGATCTTCCTTTTATTTCGCAGAGTGATCTTCTATATAAATTATCATTTGAATTATTCCTTTTTTCGCCAGAGGAGGTTATAAATTTCATCAATGGATGTACTAAAAATAAATCATTGATAAAGGATGCAAATAATAATCTTAAATTATCAAATATTTTAAAGCAAAAACTGAAAAATTGGCAAAACAAAAGAAAACAAGAAATTTTAGAGAAAATACATTCAATTAAGAAAATAACCACAATAGAAAAGCAAACTGATATTGGAGCTGCAACTAATTTTAGTGTCCTAATAAAAACTTTCTTTGATAAAGGAACGTTAAATAGAGCAGCATCAATATCCAATAATGCGTTTGATTTAATTGAGTTTAATCTATCCAAAGGAATAATTAAAGCTAATGTTTTAGGCTCAAAAGAAGAATCTTATATAATCGAGATAGATATTAATAATAAAACTATACGGCACAATTGTCACGATTTTGAAACTAGAAGAGCAGAGAACAAAAAATTCTGTAAACATATAGCTAAATTATTTCTCCTTTTAAAAGAAAAAAATTCGAATACTACTGAGATTTTCCTTAAAAAAATTGCTGCTAATATTGATAAATGGGAATTTACCACTTAAATCAACTTTTTAAAAATATTATCCTTTAGTTTAACTTTATCTGATTGCAATAAAATCGGTTTGTAATTTAAAATACCCTTAATTTTTTCAATTTCAGAAAGTACACTTTCTAATAATTTTATTTCAATATCTAGTTTAATTATTTTAGTTCTTCCATAATGACCCATTGACTTAACTTCAGCAGAGATTATTCCAGCTAAAGTTAATGCATTTATATAATCACTTATTCTTCTTTTTGTTAATTGTCTAATATTTGGAATTAATCTCTTTATTTCTGAATGAATTTCATAAATATCACCAGATATAATAATATGCTCAGGACTAAATTTAGAAATTAAATATACTGTTGTTAAGATTATTTGCGCCTGTAATGGAATTCCTCTTATATATTCAATAATATAATCATTTTCTAAATCAGCTTGAGCTTTTTCAACATACTTTGAAGATATTATTTTATTTTGGCTTCTCTCAGCCAATTCTCCTGCTTTTCTTAACAATTGAAGAGCTTTTCTAGCATCTCCATGTTCTTTAGCTGCAAAAGCTGCACATAAAGGTATAACATCTTCCTTTAACACACCTTCAAGAAAAGCTATTTTTGCTCTATTATTTAGAATGTCTCTTAATTCACTTGCATTATAAGAAGGAAAAACTATATGTTCTTCGCCTAAACTTGATAATATTCTTGGATCTAGGTTTTCTTTAAACTTCAATTTATTAGAAATTCCAATAAGACTTGTTTTACATTTATCTAAGTTTTCATTTAATCTAGTAAGATCATATAAAATTTCATTTCCGCCTTTTTTATTTACTAAAATATCTATTTCGTCTAATACTAAGAAGCAGATTGAATTCCCAAGTTTTGAGTCTAGTAAACCTAGTAGTTTTTTGAAAATAATATCTTTTGGAAGTCCAGTAGGTGGAATTTTTTCCTCTCGTGAAATTGTGTTATAAATATGAGCTAAAATACGATAAGGAGTAGATACAATATTACAATTAATATAAACCCACCAAGGCTTTAGCTCTGAGCATTGCTGTGCCAATTTTTGGCTCACATATCTTATAGTTGCAGTTTTACCAGTTCCTGTCATACCATAACATAAAAAACTTGGAGGAGTATCACCTAATAAAGCACATGCCGTTTTTTCAGCAATATCTTTTATTTGAATATCTCGGTGTGGTAGTTCTTCTGGAATATATGATGATTCTAATGCGTCGCGATTATTAAAAATTCTGGGTCCTTTAAGATAATTCTTGTAAAATTTATCAATATTAAATTGATGATCATTGCTATGATTTTTCAACAATTATTGGCACCATTGATTCACAATTTTTATCAAAACTTTTCCATTCGAAATTAATTAACACAAGAACTATTTCTATTGCATTTATAAAGTTAATTATTAATCTTAAAATTAATAGAAAAATGTTAACGATTTAATAGCTGATTTTGTTAAATCTTTTCAATAATTTATAATATTATTGTCGGGCTTTTAAAGGATAATTATTTATTGAGCAATATTTATTAAGATCTTATTAACCATCCAATCATTTAAAAAATATTTAATTCAATTAAATATTTGATTAAATACATCAATTTTTCAAATAAATAATCGCCTTTATCAAGGTTTTATAATAAATTGCCTGTTAATGATACGTTAAATGAAGTGGAGAAAAATAATAAAAAAATAGCAATAATTTTAGCAATTTTATTTGCCTGCTTAATTTTAGCAGATTATGTTGTAATTTCAGTTTTGTTTAAATGGGCAGATTGGATTGCACTTTTAATATTTAGCTTATTACTAATTGTGCCTGCTTATATATCTAACGCATCAATGGTAATTACTGGTGGGGGTAAACCCATTGACGGTGGACGAACTTTTCGCGATGGAAGGAGAATATTTGGAGATCATAAAACTTGGAATGGTTTAAAAGGACCTTTATATATTGGCATTCCAATTTCCTTTTTCCTTTTTCTACTTTTTACAATCATATGGGCTCCTATAAAAGAAGTTATTGTTGATGCTGCTGCTCAAGGACAATATTTTCTTTATGATGATGTAAAAATATTTGAATACTATTTTAAAGGAGGACAAATTCCTGTAAATTTCTTAGTGTTAATAATCCGAATCTTATTAGCTTCCTATGGTGCCGTTTTGGGTGATTTAATTGGTTCTTTTTTAAAAAGAAGATTTGATATTAAGAGTGGAGCTCCTTTTTGGATTGTAGATCAGTTAGATTTTGCTTTAATGGCATTACTTTTTGTTTCTGTTCCAGGATTCATTTCACCAAGCTTATTTTTAATACCAGATATTCATATTATCATCTTTTTGCTCATAATAACTCCGGCAGTTAGCATTATAGCAAATACTATCGCCTATGTAATTGGTTTGAAGGATGTTCCGTGGTAAAATTGAGATTATAAACTAACAACCTTACATACTATTTTAATAGGAGTACCATTATTTTCAAAAATTACGAAGCTTTCTAATAATCTATTTACAGCTTTAATATAATCTCCATTACATCCGATAGCAATTGCTCTTTCGCGATAAGAAAGTACTCCAACTACTATATACTTTTTACCCGTGAATACATTCATTTCTATCGCAATATTATGTATGTAAAGATCTGGGAAAAATCCTATTAATAATTTTATTAAAGTGTTTTCTGCTCTAATTATTATTAGTTTTTTATCTTGGAACTGCCTTCTTATATATTTTAAATTCTTATTTGCTTTAAAATAATATTCATTTCTAACAAAAAAGAATACAAATTTCCCTATTATGATAACATTCTGGGGATAAACTTTAGTTCTTTCATGAAAATACTTAAAAAGTAGAAGTTCTTTATTAGAAAATCTTTTACGGAAATGGATAATTTGATAATAAATTAAATCATCGAGAATTGTGTAAAGCATATTAAGATTTCTCTGAATAGTTTTAAAAACTTCTAGAAAAATCTTTCTAAAAACTAAGAAGATAATTAAATAAAAATGTTTATTGATTGATATTCATAAATATTATTTATAAAAGATGAAACAAGTAGGTTTTAAGTTTCTAGATCATACCGCAGATGTGAGTGTCGAGAGTTGGGGTTCTAATTTAGAGGAGGCTTTTTCTCAAACAGCTCTAAGTTTAATGACTACTATTACTCCAGATTTAGACCAAATTTCACCAAAAATAGAAAAAAAAATTCAAATTGAAGCAGAAGATAAAGAAGCCTTGCTTTTTGATTTCCTTTCTGAATTTCTTTATATATTTGATGTTTATGATTTAGTATTTGGTGATATAATAGTACAAACAATTAAAAAAAGCAAAAACAGATATAAATTACAGGCACTTTTAAAAGGAGAGAAATTTGATAAGAAAAAACATAAAATTGGAACAGAAGTAAAAGCAATAACATATTCTTTTATGAATATTGAAGAAAAAAAGAATAAAGTCAAAATAAATATTGTTTTTGATATTTAATTCAAATTAAAGATTTTATCCCTTCACTACACCTATAGGAACTAGTCTTACAATCTTTTCAATAATTTCAAGATTATGACTGACTTGTACAACTTGATCAATATCTTTATATGCTCCAGGCGCTTCTTCCGCTAATATCTTCATTGAAGCGCTCTTTACTAAAATTCCTTTTTTTGCTAAGTCCTCTTTTATTTGGGTACCCCAATATTTTTTAGTAGCTTTTGTTCTTGACATCATTCTTCCAGCACCATGAGCAGTAGAACCAAAGGAGAGATCCATAGCCCTTGGTTTGCCAACACATAAATATGAAGCAGATCCCATCGTTCCCGGAATTAAAGCAGGTTGTCCTATCGATTTATAATCATTAGGTAAATCTGGATGTCCTGGGGGAAATGCTCTTGTTGCCCCTTTTCGATGCACGTTTAATTTCATTTTTTTACCATTAATTTCATGCTCTTCTATCTTTAAAATATTATGACATACACCGTAAATTAAATGTAAATCTAATGCATCAAAATCTTTTTTAAAGGTATTTTGAAACGATTCTCTTATCCAATGAGTAATTAATTGACGGTTAGTAAAGCCAAAATTAGCCGCACATGCCATGCTAGACAAGTAATTTTTTGCTTCAGGAGTATTCGCTGGAACACAAGCTAATTCTCTATCTGGAACCTTAACATTATATTTATGCATTGCCTGTTCAATGTTCCGTAGGGAATCTGTACAAACTTGATGTCCTAAAGCTCTACTTCCCGTATGTATCATAATAGTGATCTGATTTTTCTTAATGATTCCTAGCTCTTTAGCGATCTTTTCGTTATAGATTTCATCAACTTTTTGAATCTCAAGAAAATGATTTCCACTTCCTAATGATCCAAGCTGTTTAATTGCTCGTTGTTTAGCCTTTTGGGATATTAATTTGGCATCAGCACCCATTAAACAACCCTCTTCTTCACAATGTTTAAGGTCCTCTTCATTTGCATAGCCTTTATCTAGAGCCCAATTCATTCCATCGTTTAAAACATTATCTAAATCTGAATAACTAATATTTAATTTACCTTTAGATCCTAATCCTGAAGGAATATTTTTAAATATTGTATTTAATAAACTTGGAAGTATATTTCGAACATCATTAAGCATTAAATTAGATCTTAATAATCTTACACCACAATTTATATCATAACCTACACCCCCAGGAGAAATCATACCATCTTCTGCGTCTGTACCTGCAACTCCTCCAATACAAAACCCATATCCTTGATGAGCATCTGAAAGTGCAATAGCGTGCTTCTGTATCCCAGATAAACATGCAACATTAGTAATTTGATCTAAAGTTCGATCTGATCTTATTTTTTCTAAAATATAATCATTAGCGTATATATGAACTGGCACATTCATCTGAAATTTTTCAATTTTCCCTCGAATTCGTGCCATTAAAGTTTTAGGAGCTATTTCATAAATATTTTCTTCAATCTTATTAACATTCATCTTAAATTTCATAAGAAATAAATTTTCAAAAACTTTTTGATTTAGTTTTATAGAATTTAGTGAAATGAAGAATTCAGTAAATTGATAAAAATAGAATGTGGTTTCCTTATTAAATAGATTAATATCTTATTTTATTTCTATAAAAGAGAGCAATTCTAAATCATCCAAACTGTCCATAATCCTCTGTATCTCCGACTCCGGTCGACCTGATTCTTCTGCAATCTCAGACAATGTATGGAAACCATCCGCTAAGTGAGCTATTTTGAATTCTTGCTTATCTAAGAATCCCTGAGTAATTATTTGTTTAGGTAATCTGTTCGATGTCCACTCTGGCTTCTTATCAGTAACCTCTCGCAAATCTTCTTCAGAAATCACTAATCCTTTCTTAGCTATTTGCTTCTGTGTTTTGCGAAAATCCCTCTCAAATATCTTTAATATCGGAATCTTTAGCTTTAATTCAGCAATTTTTCCATTCTGTAAAATCTCATCGATTATTCCTTCAAAATCTCGAAATATTCTGACATCTCCCGACCAATTGTCAAGCTCACCTCTAAATCTACTAGCAAATCTATTAATAATCTTTGTTAATGCTTTATGCGCAATTTTAGGATCGTCATTCTTATCCGCTGCTACCGTACAAAGTACTCCCTCCTGAAAAACAAGCAGCAAATAGAACACTCTCATATCAATTATCTTCAATTCCCCCGATCCCTTCGAGAATTCGACGCTAAAATCCTTTAAGGCGGTAAGAAAACCACTAACTAAATCTTGATTAAATTCTATTGTCCCATACTTCCGATGGATTAGGCAAATACCCGATATTTGATCTATAAGGTATAGATTGTGAATCAAACGGTTATTTCACCTCTTATTTTCAGTTTTTCACTTGATTATTATTTTTAAAAAATATTCTAATTGTTTATTTAATAATACTTTACTAATTTAAATTTCTTTATAAGTAAAAGAAGTTATCATTTATCTTATTTCATAATTCTTTAATAGTTAAATGTAAAGATAAATAATAGAAAAACAATTAATTCCTAATTAATTCATTACTCATAAGTAATTATAGAAAAACAATATTTAAAATGAATTTTTACCTATTCTTGGTTACCGTGCCCAATTTTGAAGAAGGACAAAGAATTGCAAGAATTTTAGTTGAGAGTAAACTAGCTGCTTGTGTCAATATAATAAAAGATATTTTTTCTCTATATAAATGGAAGGGAAAAATTGAAGAAGACAATGAATATCTACTACTAATCAAAACAGTAGAAGAGAAAAGTGATCTATTAATTCGAAAAGTTAAAGAAATTCATTCCTATTCAGAACCAGAATGCATTGGACTTAAAATAGAAAAGGGTTCTGAAACTTATTTAAATTGGATTAGAGAAGTTGTAGAATGATTTAATTTATAAACTTTTAAAATTATGTCAAATGACATTTTTCAATTGGATTGGATATTTATTGATACCATCATAATTGTCCTATTAATTTTATTATTACTAGGGGTTAAGTTATATAAACTAACTCATCGCTGGAGATTTTCTTTTTCCAATGAAGCATTAGAATTTATTTCTTATCGTAAACCACCATTAGAAATCAATAATCAATCAATATCTACTAGTAAATGGACTTTAACAAGAAATATTTCTTTAAGAGAAGAGATTAACAAAAAACCATTAATAATAATTTTAAGAACAAACTACAAGAAAAGGTTGCTTTATATTTTGACAGAGGGGTTAAGTAGTTATGGTTTTAATGTTATTAACTTGAGACTTAAAATTAGGCTTGATAAAAACAATAATTTGTTTGATAAAGCACTCTTAGATAATATAAGGCACCTTATTTCAACTGTAATAGATTTTTTTAAAGAAATAGACTCAGAATTTAATTTAAATTATCTATTGTTAAATTATTCTAAATCCTCTCTCTCTTACACATCAATATTAACTGATCCTAAAAATTGTGGAATGATATTAATTAATCCGAAGTTAAATAATAAAAATATTAAGAATTATAATGATATATTCAAATCCTCTCCTCTAAATTCGCAATTATATACAATATTTAGTAAAAGATCAATTTTTATTTTGAATAATAAAAACTTAAAGCGATTATTAAGCCTATACAATCATCAAAAAGAAAAGAAGCTTAACATAATAACAATAAAAAAAGCAAAATATTCATTTAATTATTATGAAACCATCCTTTTAGGTATGATTATAAGATTAATAGAGAATAAATTATTGAAAGCGAAAAATTGAAATTAGTTTATGAAAAAAGAAAAAATTTTAAGAGATCATTATAGCACCATAACATATTCAAAAACTCAGTGGTCTTTCTTAAAAGAAAAAAGAGAGAATGCAATAAAATTATTAGAAATATTTAATAAAGAAGATTTTGAACCTTATGTGCATGGAAGTATTGCCCGTGGTGATGTCCATAAAGCTAGTGATATTGATATAATATTTCTGGCACAAATACCAGTATTTCAGATTGAATTCATCTTAAATAAAAATGGATTTGAAAATTATTTTAGAGAAATTATTATGGCAACTCCACTAGATGCAATAAAATTGTATATTCATTTAAGCGAATTAGAATCCATAACTGTTCCCTTATCTAAAATTGATAAAAAATTTATAGAATTTTATGATTTTGGAGGTAAAATTAATTTAAATCAATTAAAATCAGATATTAGAGCTGCTGGAATAGATAAAAGATTAGTATTAATCAAACCCAATTTACAAGGGCATGAGGAAATATCAATTATAGGAAATGAAGGGATTGCAGCAAAGGAAGTAGATATAAGTATTAATACTATTAATGAACGTAAAAATGTACTTTTAAGAAGAGAAAAATATGGAAGAACAGGAGTATTCTTGAAAAAAGAAATCCAGATTAATGAATCTACAGAAGAAGTATTAAAAAAATTAGCTAATAGAAAATCTATTGTAAGAAAAAAATTATTCACAAGATGAAAAAAACTAAAATAGTAGAAGCGGAGAGTGAATCATTTTATATCAAAGGAAGAGGGATTCCCTTAGGATGTAAATATTGTCTAAAAGGAGTTAAAGCAGTTTTATTTTTAAATGGAATTTGCCAAAAGCCTAATCATTGTTCTTGGTATTGTCCTATCTCAGATAAAAGGAGAGGAAAAGATATTACTTACGCAGATGAGATACAGATAGACTCGAAAGAGGAGTTAGTTGAAGAAATTAATAAAATAAGTGCAAAAGGAATGAGTATAACTGGTGGAGAGCCACTTTTAGAATTGAATTTAGAAAAAACTCTTCAATACATTAGATATGTTAAATTAAAAAAAGGAAAAAAGTTCCATGTCCATCTTTATACAAATGGTATAAATTTTGATGAATCTATTGCTAATGAACTTGCTAAGGCAGGATTGGATGAAATTAGATTCCATCCACCTAAAGAAAAATGGGATAATATTAGAAATGCTTTAAATAAGGGAATATATGTAGGAGCTGAAGTACCAGTTATTCCAGATAAAGATTATATAAAAACTCTTGAAGAATTTATAATTTTTTTAGATAAAATTGGAGCAGACTTTATAAATTTAAATGAATTTGAATTTTGTTTTCCTAATAGTGAAACATTAAAAAATAGAGGTTTTAAATTGAAGGAAGGCTCAATGGCATCTGTAGTTAATAGTCAAGAAACTGCCTTTAAACTGATTAAAAAATTATATCCATCTGTCTCTTTAAAAATACATTTCTGCTCTATAATGGCTAAAGATTATTATCAATTGAAAAATAGATATCTTAGAAGGGCAAAAAATATTAAATTACCATTTGAAGTTATAACCGAAGAAGGTCTTTTAGTTTTTGCTCAATTAGAGGGGAAAGGAAAGAATTTGGAAGAGTTTCATAAGATTTTATTGTCTGAATTAAAAATCAACCAAAATCTCATATCATTTAACGGAGAAAATATGAAAATTCCATTTTATATTTCAATAAATAATGATTTCATATCTCTATTAGAAAAGTATCACTTACAAGGCTATATAGTAGAAATGACACCATTTAGAATTTCAAGATATCAGCAGATAACAGAAAAAAATCCTATTAAAGAATTTAAAAAGGAATATGGTTTTAATGAAAATTAAAGATGTAAGTATAAGAGATTTAAGAAGTATTTCTAATCTCGAACATCAAATATTTAAAGAAAATGCTTTTTCAATAAAATTAGTTGAAAAACTAATTCAGCAAAATACACTCTTTTTAAAGTTAGAGGATGGTAAAATTATGAAAAAGTTAATAGGATTTATAGTTGTCATAAAAGATAGAGAAGATCAAGCCAATATAATTAATTTACTTATTCATCCCCAATTTCAAAGCAAAGGGTATGGCTCATTACTTCTACAAGAAACGATAGAAAGAATTAAAAAAAGATTAAAGGAAATTAAAAAAATTGTTCTAAATGTCCAAGTAAATAATTCTCTCGCAATAAAATTGTATGAAAAATTCAATTTTCAAAAAAACTCTAAAATAATAGAAAATTATTATCAATCGGGAGAAGATGCTTACTTAATGGAATTAAGCACTTAATTACTATAAACTAAAACTTATAAATAAATTCTATTATAATATTCGTATAAAAAAATTATATTCTCTAATTAAAGATTTAAAGGTGTAATATAAAAATGTCACAACTTGATGATGAACTTAAAGAGGCAATAAAGAAAGGTGTATCTCTTGAAAAGCCAGATCCTGAAGAATTAAAGAAGAGAGAAGAAGAGAAAAAGAAACGTATGGAAGAATTGGAAAAGGTTAAAGAAGCTTTAGGAGAGAAATAAAGATTTTTTTTTGATATTTTCTATATTTTTTTATTTATTTTTTAGATTGAACTTATATCAGCTTCAGTTGATAGTAATTTAATTTTTTTATTATCCATTATTCTATAATTTAAAGATTTTTTCTAAGGAGTATGAAATTATAATTGAAAATCCTTGAGTACAATCAAAAGCAACAAGAAATTACAGTGAAAATTGAAAGTTTATATGATCTTTGGATTTTATTTAATCTTATCTCTAAAAATGATAAAGTAGCTGCTCGAACTCAGCGAAGAATAGTTCTGAAAGAAGGATCTAAAGGCGAGAGAAAATCTATGTATTTAAAATTAAATGTTGAGGACGTATCCTTCCATGAATTTACAAATAGGCTAAGAATAAAAGGAACAATTTTAGAGGGTCCTGAGGATTTTGTGAGCTATGGGACATATCATACATTGAATATTGAAATTGGGCAGAAATTGACAATAAATAAAGAAAAATGGTTAAAAACTGAAATATCACGTTTACAAGAAACATCTAAATTTGAATCTAACTTTATCATGTTTTTCATTGCAATCGAGCGAGGGCTTGCGACCTTGGCAATCATTACGAATTTTAGTCATAAAAGAATTGCTACAATAAAAAAGAATATTCCAGGTAAAAGATATGAACAATCTTACAGAAATAAAGCAATTTTAGAATTTTTTGAAGATATCAAAAAAGTTTTGAAAGAAAATTTGAAAAATATTCAAATTAATTTAATTATCGTTTGCGGTCCTGGCAACACACGAGATCTTTTTATAAAATATATAAGAGATAAAATAAATTCTCAAAAAATTTCTGAAATTAGAAGTGTCTATGCGAGCTCTGGTACTGAAAGTGCAATATTAGAAGCATTAAAATCAAAAGAATTGGGAAAGTTAAAATTGAATGCCAAAATCTTGTTAGAATCAGAAAAAATTGAAGAAATTCTTAGAATATTTAGTACAGATGCAGATCTTATTGTCATAGGCATAAATGAAGTTTCACCAGCCGCAGAAAAAGGAGCTATCAAAGAATTATTTTTAGCTGATACTATGATAAGGGGAGCTAGCAAGAAACATAAACTCGGTATAGAGAAGATAATAACAGATGTAGAAAATTCTGGTGGCATGATAAATATTTTAAGTAGTGAGCATCCCACTGGGCGACAAATAGTCGATTTAGGTTCAATTATAGGTATTTTAAGATACAAATTTTAAAAAAAATATGTCCTCTGAAGTTATTTATGTTAATGAAAAATCGGATATTCCCTTATACGGAGTCGATTTTATAGGAGTAATCGATAGAGGTACAAATATTGTTGAATTAAAACCATTGACATTATGCAATCTAAAATGCCGATATTGTTTTGTAAGTGCAGGAGATTATAAAACCAATTTTATTGTAGCATCAGATTATTTAATTGCAACTTTAGAAAATACTATCCAAATAAAAGGTAATTATGATATTGAAATTCATATTGCTCCCTATGGAGAAATTTTACTATATTCTGAATTATTTATTCTATTAGAGAAATTATGGGAAATTGATGGAATAGAACGAATTTCTATGCAGAGTAATGGTTTAATGCTAAACAAAAAGACTATAAAGAAACTAGAAAATGCAAATCTTACTCAAATTAATATCAGCTTAAATACTTTAAGTCCAAGCAAGGCAAGTTATTTATGTGCATGTAAAGAATATGATATGGATAGATTACTAGCCAATATTGATCTTTTACTTGATTCCAAAATTAATGTATTACTTGCACCAGTTTGGTTTCCAGGGGAAAATGATGAGGATATTGAAGAAATTATAAAACTCGTGGTTAATAAAAGAAGAGAAGGATATTCAGAAAAAAAAATTCAATTAGGGATTCAAAAATATTTGATATACCGAACTGGTCGGAAATTAAAGAAAATACGTCCTAAATCTTGGGATTATTTTTATACTCAACTAACCAAATTGGAAAAAAAATATGATATTAAATTAAAACTTGGTCCAATTGATTTTGGTATTCATAAAAGAGAGAAAACAATGCCTTTAAATCTAAAAAAAAATGATATAGTTGACTTAAAGATTGTATCTAATGGACGATGGAAACATGAATGTATAGGGAAAATTGATACAAATATAGGAATAAAAGTGTTATTAAAAAAACCAATGATATATTCACCAGAACTATTAGGTAAAAAAATTAAAGCAAGGATTATTAAAGCCAATTTTAAAAATAATATTTTAACTGCTATTTTTCCATTTTAAATTAGAACATAAAAATAAATAAAGATGTTATTATGATTAACATATAGTTTAATTAAAAAATAAAAAACACATAAAAGAGATTTAATAAAATGCCGATTATAACTCATGAAGATGAACTTGAGTTAGCTAAAATGGAAAAAGAATTAGTGGGGCAACTAAAGAAATTAATTAGTGCCCAGAGTGCCTTAATTAATATTCAATCAAAATATGCTGAAAACATTACAAAAGCCAATATAACTCGAGAAATGCTTAATCGAACTTTTAGAGACGTTTTAAAGCAAATGCAAACTTTAGCTAGAGAGCATAGATCTAATATTAAAGATGAGGAAGTAAATCTATATAGGGAAATTATTACTCAAAATGACAAATACATCGAGGGTAATAAAAGATATTTAAACGCAATAAAAGATTTAGCTGTACAAAAAGACTATTTAGTAGAAAAGAAAAAAGAATTTGCTAATGCTTTATCTGATGTGGCCAATAAAAGATCAATTGTGATAAAAAAGGCATTAAACGTCGAAAAAGTTAAAAATAAATTAGTTGATGGTGATAAATTGAATATCCTCGATCAAGAATTGAATGACGTTCAACGTGATTTTGATAGGTCTCGTGACATACTAATTAAAAAAATCCATCAATTTAAAGAGGTAAAAAAAGAGATTAATACATTATGGATTAAATTAAAAGATACTGTTACTGAATTAAGTTAGATATATTTTTCGTTTAAACTTAAATTTATTAAATAAAAATCTATATAATTATTAGATAAATGAATTTAGATCGTTAATAAATAAAATAGGAAGTTTTATATGGCAGAAGAATTCTCAAATTTTCTCGCAGAAACCCGAAAAGCACCATTAGAAGAAAAACTTAATGCTTTTGGTGATATTATTGAAAAAATTATGCAAATAATTCTTAAAATTCCAGATTTAGTTGATCAAAGTATCCAAAATATCAATTCAAAAGTTTCAAGTTTACAAACTCAAGTAAATGCTATTAATAGCAGTCTTGGTGGTGTTAAAGGTGCGGGAGCAGCAATATCTCCTACTGTTACGTCAACAGCGACTTCTCCCAGTCCCGGAGGCCCCCCACCTCCCCCTGCAGGTCCACCTGGAGGTCCACCTGGAGGTCCACCTGGAGGAGGACGTCCTGCCAGTCCCATGTCATTAAGAGGAGCAATTATGGGAGAATTAAAAGAGCTATTTGCACGACGAAAAAGTCGAAGTGAGTGAAATTTTAGTTAGAAACACTAATATCTGTTTATTTTTTAGTTGAAAATAAACAATGTTCCTTACTTTTTTTTATAAATTTACT
>Ga0114925_10000528_pt1 | contig 17054 bp, 13 predicted proteins | sample SumtaG_2_FD_87287 | JGI IMG/M metagenome (GOLD analysis project Ga0114925, IMG submission 87287) | Deep subsurface microbial communities from Indian Ocean to uncover new lineages of life (NeLLi) - Sumatra_00607 metaG | ecosystem: Environmental > Aquatic > Marine > Oceanic > Sediment | place... | reverse complement strand
TCCACTGAATCGAGGCGCGGGGCAAAGCACAACCTGACCCTCATGCTGCTGAGGACGCTGGGGCGGCTTGATCCCGGATCGAGTGCCTCTCCCCATGAAAAGGCCCTTACCTTTTACAAAGGTGCTCTTGGAAGACCATGCCTTCTTCTGGGGGACGAACAGGGACCATCCTTGTCCTTCAGCCACGGCGAGGGAAGGCTCTGGGCCGCCATGTGCTGTGAGGGGAGTGTTGGTATTGACGTGGCCTATCCAGAGGAGTTTGCCGGTGGCTATCCTTTTAGCCGGGCGTTCAGCCCGGAAGAACTGGATTGCGCCGGGGGCCTCTGCCATAACGATAGGGCCCGGGGAGCCGCCCTGATATGGTCCGTGAAGGAAGCGTCGGTCAAGGCAACCGGGGCCGGCTTCCACCTCTTCGATCCCCTTGAGGTGCGAGTAGGATTTTCCCTATTCAGGGAACAGGGGATTCTCTTCGAAGTGTCCGCGGACCGGCCCATTTCCGCCTGTGCAAGAGTAGAGGGGTGTGGCTGGGTTTCCGTGGCATGGACTTGTGGGAGGCCGGGAAGCCGATTTTCAGCCGGCAATATCACTAAAGGAGGCTAATTCCACCTTTTCACGAATCAGGCGGTTCCTTACTTTCGGACTTAGCAGCGCCTTAAACTCCTCTACATGCTGATTGGTGCACTTTGGTTCTTCAGGACAGGTGAGTCGATTGACGGCCGGATGACAGAATATCTCCGTGGTTCCCGGCATTAGCTTTGGTATTAATCGCAACCAGGTTTCCTCGGACATGGCGCCGGTTTCATACAGCCCGAAGATTTCTTGATTATGCGCGATGCCTGACTGCCGTAGTTTGTGCCGTAAATTGATTGCCCACGGGAGCATGACGGCCGCCATCAAGGCGTTTTTCCAATTCAGTGTACGCAACCCCTGTAAGGGTAATCGGATGGCCGGAATGTGATATTTCTCTGCCAGGGCTACAAAAGTATTCGTCAAAGTCGGATGGATATGCAAATGGTGGTGGCTGTTCAGATGATCCAGTTTTAGCCCTGTGGCCAGGAATGTCTCAATCTGCGCCTCGCTTTCCTGCACAACCTGGCGCTTTGCCCTTTTTGACAGAAAGTATCGAAAGCCACTCGCGGTTGGCCCTTCGGAAAACCTCTGAGCCTCATTCACGAGGTCCGGAATTTCTTTTTTCGTCAGGACCGAAAAGCCATTTACCAATACGAGATGCAGGCCTACCTTGAGAGTGGAATGCTCTCTGGCAAGTTTGATGGCCTCCTGGGCGGCGGGAGCTGTGACCATCAAACTCGCACAAACCAGAATACCCTCTCGATGGGCCTGGATAACCGCCCGGTTGACTTCTGAGGAGAAGCCAAAATCGTCTGCCGTTACGATCAAGCGTTTCAATTTAAACCCCATTTTCCAGAGAATAGGGTAAGCTCTCAATAAGTCCAGCCTGTATTAGAAAAATCCCCCTCAATCCCCCTTTGCAAAAGGGGGAAGAAGTCGGCATGGCCGGACTTATTGAGAAGTTACAAAAGATGAACGTCGAGCATATTAAAAGATGAACGTCCAACATCGAACATCGAACACCCAACGTCGAATGAAAAACGAATATCCAATACCGAACATCGAACACCCAACGTCGAATGAAAAACGAATATCCAATACCGAACATTCAACCACGCCAAGGCGTGGTTTCTTTTCACCCGTTTTGATGAAACCAATTGATCGCATCTCGGAAGGCCTCATCCACCGGACGCGCTTGATAGCCGAGCTCCCGTTCTGCTCGACTTGATGAAAAAAACATGCGTTTTTTTGCCAGTCGAACACCATTTACGGTTACAAGTGGTTCGCCGGACCCAACCAGCTTGGTCCATCCCTCCATAAGATAACCAATCGGTAAGATAAGATTGTGAGGCAAACGCCATCTTGGCGGAGGATGGCCCGTAATGGCCCCGATACGTTGCAGAATCTCCTTCAGGGTCAGGTTCTCACCACCCAAAATGTAGCGCCTTCCCACGGTGCCGTGTTCAAAGGCCAAAAGATGGCCGGTGGCGACGTCATCCACATGCACGACGTTGAGGCCGGTGTCCACATAGGCCGGCATGCGTCCGGTAGCCGCATCCAGAACCATTCGCCCCGTTGGGGTCGGCTTGATATCCCGTGGTCCAATAGGGGTTGACGGGTTGACAATGACTACCGGCAGGTTCTCTGTTGCCGCGAGCCTTTTCACTTCGGCTTCGGCGAGATACTTGGAACGTTTGTAATGGCCGATCATATCATCCAGGGTGGAGGGCGTCTCTTCGTCAGCCGGAGGCCCATCGGAAATGAGACCCAACGTGGCTACGCTACTGGTATACACGATGCGCTTTACGCCTGCCCTCAGGGCAGCAAGCATAAGCTCTCGCGTGCCGACAACGTTGGTGGCATACATACCTGCCGATTTCGGCACCCATAAGCGATAATCGGCAGCCACGTGAAAAAGCGCATCACATCCGGCCAACGCAGGACCAAGTGAGGCGGGGTCGGTAAGGTCGCCAATGACGGTTTCCACCACCAATCCATCGAGGTTGCGGCGGTCGCTGTTGGGACGCACCAGGGCTCGCACTGCGTGTCCTTTCTGTATGAGCAGGCGCAAAACCGCCGAGCCCACGAAACCGGAAGCGCCGGTAATCAGAGTTCTCATCTGCTCTCCCCTCTTGTCACCACTCAAAGTGCTGGCTCGCAGTTAGATGGCCTTCAATTCTTTTGCCTTAGTGGGTATACCACCTGATACTCCGCATCCATTGGGATCTCGAATAGTGTCTTATCAATTTCTTGATTCAACCGGTGCCCGCTGAATTGGTTTCTCATGATCGAACCGTCGGGAAACACCAACTCCGTAGCCGACAAGACAAGATCATCCGCGGAGACTTCGATCAGGACCCTTTCGAGCAGTCGTCGCGCTTCCTTGGCTGCAGGCTTCAGTTCGAACTGCCAAATCTTTTCGGATCGCGTGACAGAAATCAGCTCGTAACGGGCGTAAAAGGTCTCCACATCGCTTGGAAATCCCAATTCCAACAGGGCCAGCACCTGTCTCCAAGATGGATCCGTGACGTCCGCACGGGGGTAACGCTCTACCTGTTTGAGCCGCGGGTAGACGACCACCAAATCCTCCTCTGTCTGAATGGCAATGGTACGTGGAGGATCGCCCAGTTGCCAGCGAAACCGGTTGGGGGGCGCGAACCAGACCCGGCCTATGGTCTCAAGGGGACGGACCAGGGTTTTCAGTTTTCTTGTTTGAAGAACATCAGCGGACCAACTTTTGACCTGGGCCTGTTTTTCCAACCAGGCGTTAAGGATCTGTTCCGAAGGATCGGTTCCAGCAGGTACCTGGTTTGAAAAAAGGAAAAGCAGTACCCAGATCGGTAGCAAATAATGAGACGCCACGAATCGCATGAAACTCCTGGAGGAGTTCTTTGCTGTTGGCGGTGCGTTTGGAGTTTGGTAGGGATGGGTGGTAAGGATTCTCATGACACTTCCTCCTCATGTTTGCCTTGAAAACACTTCCCCATTGTTAGCCACCAAACGGGGAGTAGGAAAACAGAAACCAGACAGGTGATGACGATCCCCGCCGAACAGACCCGCCCGAGGCTGGCCAGCCCTGCGTTCGTTGCAAAACCCAGGCTGCCGAAACCGGCTGCGGTGGATACGCCACACAGAAGGATCGCACGCCCCACGACCCGGTACACCCGTGACCGGTCTCCGTTGTTACGTTGTAGAGCGAATTGGATGTGGATGCTATAGTCAACACCGGCCCCGAACAGTAGCGGCAGGGCCATCACGTTCATGAGATTCCAGGACCAGCCCATGAGCGCCATGAGACCCAGCAGGCACAGGAAACTAAACCCCAGGGTGACGAGACTGAGGGCTATCCCGCTAATTTTTCGAAAAGCCATGCCAAGAAGGAGCAACAGTACCGCCCCCATCGGTATCAGCACCCGCCTTACGTCGCGCTGCAAGATCTCCATCAGCGATTCGCTTAAAAGAGACCAGCCAATCATCTGAGCGCCGGTGATGGGAATGAGACGTTCGCTCAGTTTCAGCAGATCTCCTTGAGTGGCGGTCGATGAGGCTTCCAGCCGCCCCAAAGTCAGTTGTCGTCCCGAATCACTCCCCACAAACTGCCGGAGCACCCACTGGGATCCCGCACTGGTCGGCCACACCACCCCGTCAGTCACGGCAAATCGTTCCAAGGCTGCGAAAACCTCCCCGGTCAACTTCAAAGACTCCTCGGTGAAACCCATTTCGAGCGCTGCGTCCCTGGCTGCGGGCAGGCGGCTCGCGATCCGGCGCGCAATTTCCCGGTTCCCTTGCTGGTTGTCAGGTCGCGGCCAGACCGCATTGGGGAGCGTATAGCCCGATAGCAGCCCCTCTTTGACCCCTTCGTCGAGCATCTTTCGGCTCGCTTCAAGGCTCTCGGACACTTCCCGCTCGTCGTCGCCGCTGATGATAAGCCACAAGGCATCGTCATATCCACCAATTTCCCGTTGGACTTCCTCGAGTGCCGCCAGCGCCTCACCTTCTCTGGGCCCCAGATTCTTTGTGCCGTAATCCACTGTCGGTAAGCGGACAATCAACACAGCCATGGACAAGACGGCTGCCAACAGTGTAATCCCCCAAAGGGCCCTTGGCTGTAGCACGCCCGTATTAGAGATCCAAGAATTCCTGCCCGGATCCATTTTCTGCCTTAACTGCACCCTTCCAGCAATGGGAGGGAGAAAAGCCAGCAGCATCACCCCGGCCGCAACTAAAATCCCGATGCCCACAAGGGTGCCGAGCTGGGTCAACCCAGGGAGACTGCTACGGCCTATCATCAGGAAGGCGCCCGCTGTGGTGACGGCTGCCCAGAGTATCCCGGGGGCTACGACCGACCGATGTTCGGCAAGAGACCGCTCAGAGTGAACCACAAATTCCTGGTAGAGGATCAGGGCATAGTCCGCCGCCAGCCCCATTAGGATCGCCGCGAAGCCCAGACTCACCGCGTTGAGGGTGCCCAAAATCATGGAACCGAGGGCCACGGTTGTCATCAGCACAACAACGAGAAGGGTCACCAGCCAGAGCAGTGGAATCCAGTTCCGGTGCGCAAGCCAGAACAGTCCCGCGACGAAGAGCAATGTTCCCAAAGCGGCCAGCAACAGGTCCCGCATGAGACCGGAACCCGTCTCGGCTATGAACGCCGGATTGCCGGTGAGGCCTAATGTCAGCGAGTCGCCGAGGGCGTGATCGCGCTTAAACTCCTCGCAAAGATCAGTTAAGCGCGCCACCCATTGTCGAGACTTCCAAATTCCGGCTTTCTCGAAGGGAGGCTGAACGAACAGAATTCGAAAGCCCCCGTCCCGTGAGGCAAAGGGGTCGCCCACCCATTGAGTGAGAGGCGAGGTCACGCTTTCTGGAAGGTCTGTGATTGCGAACGGGTCGTGGGCGAGGCGGGCAACCTCCTGTGGCCGCAGGGAAGTGGTCAGACGCTCAACGGTTTTGGCAAGCGTAATCTCCATCTGCCCCTCCTGTAGCTTTCGGAGCAGGCTTTCGAGATTCTCCTCAGGCTGGTTGAACCACAGGTATGCCAGAAACTCTCCCAGTTGATCGGGATCGTCGCCGAGCGGACTGCGCCAGATCACCCGGGAGGTGAGACCGGAATCCTCCAGTTTCTCTGCCAGAGCGCGGACGGCAAGCTCCGTCAGGTTGACGTCCGGTGATCGCAATGAAATGATCAGGTCCCGTGAAGCTCCAAAGCTCCGCTGATAGAGTTTGAGCCCATCCACGACAGGGGAATCAGCCGGCAGAAGATTGAATACATCCACGTCAATGCGAAGTCGCAAGAATCCGGCCATGAGAATGAGCCCCAACCCTAAAATGATCGGGAATTTCCACCGTTTCATCAATCCATCACCATCCTTATTGTTTCGCCGGTCTGCTGATTCGCCATGGACCACTCACCTTCGGTGGTCGCGTCAACCTCCCAGTTTTCCGGCGTGGAGGCTCCCTCCAGCAGGTCCGGGAGGAGAAACCAGATGATCCGTTGAGGAGGTCGTCCTCTCCCTTCGAAGAACCGCCCCCTTTCCACAACGTCGATCCGCCACCAATCGCCTGCGGTCCGGGCCGTAACAATGGGAAGCGGAGACTTCGAGAAGCTGACCAGGATGTCTCCATTGATATGGTGGGCCACGATCAGGTCCCCGGCCAGTGCCGGCCGTTCGACGTTGGCCTTCCAGAGGGCCTGACCACGCCAAAGCCTCCATCCCGGATCTCCAAGATCCACCTTGTGTAGCGGCGGCGCACTTGCAATGCAGCCGCCGAGCGCAACCACTAAGAGCCACGGGCTGAGCGTCACGAGAACTCTCATGATCCAGTGAGTCCTTGCACGAGGCTGCATTGAGTGGAAAAAATTCATGGTGCCACTTCCTAAGTTCGCCTGTGTTGGCGTCCGGTATCGAGCACTTCCGCTCTAGGTTTGCCTGAATAATATGGCGACCACCACTTACGGCCTCGCCAGACAACCGGCCAGGGGATCCAACAGATGAACCAGGATAGCCCGCGGGCAAGGCTCCAGAGTGGGATGGCGTGGAGGTGCCGCCCTTTTATCGGGCATCTTAAGATCCGGCAGATCGCGAGGACGGCGGCGGCATCCACGGTCAGGACAGTCAGCAATCCCAACCAGGCTAACGGTTGGGTCGGGTTCACCAGCAGCCACACCAGCCAGCCAAGCACCGGCAGCACGATGATCTGTGCCGCAAACGAGCCCGGGCGGCACCAGCGAACGGTTTTCTGCCACCGCAGGTAATGCAAAATGGCTCCCGGCCAGTCCTGCGCTCCCGGTATGGTGCTCAGACGCATAGAGCCCAGCCGGGTTGGAGCGAGCAGCCGGCCGAGTTGAAAGTCCTCGGCCAGACATCCCCCCAGAAAATCCCAGTCAACGCTTCGCCGGAATTCCTCAGCTTCGAATAGCATGCCGGATCCTAAAGCGAAGCGGATCAGGTTCAGATGGTCCAACAACACCACTCCGGGGTAAAGCTCTAAGTTGACGTACAGGGCGTCGAGCATCTCCACCGACTTGTTTATACCACGAATGACATAGGGCGAGGTCAACATCCTGGCTTTCGTCGCGGCATAATCGTTTCGCAGCGATCCGATCGTTCCGGTAGGCGCCAGCATGTCCGCGTCGCTCCAAAACCAGAGTTCTCCACTGGCGTGTTGTGCCAGGATTCTCAACCATGAGACCTTTGGGTGCGCATAGCTATTTGGATTCTCATGCACGACCAGCTTGATATGGGCATGGGGATATCGTTCTCCCATGCGTTGAACGAAGTCTCTCAGGCCGTCTTCATCCACCAGGTGGCAACCGATGAGCAACTCGCTTTTGTCATCCAGGTCGGCCACAAATGATTCGATACATTCGCTGAAACGTTTCAATTCCTGGTCACTGAGGGACCCAGGCAAGGGTTTGAAAACCGTGATGCTTCTCATGTCCGATAATGGTGAATCGGCCGGCAGGCGCCTGGGGGTGGCAACCAGGATGATAGCCGTGATCCACCAGGCGATACCCAGACACGTCCAGATCACGAAAACCCAGTCCCAGCTCATGATACTAGGCATTCCTTGATACGATCAGGGTCTGATCCCTCGCTGGACTTCTTTGTCACAGATAAACGCTTCGGTGCGCAGGATTTGGCCATGACACTCCGCGGGTTTGATTCTAACGGCCTATCGAATTGAAACCGATCAAAGATATCCCGAAACTCCGCGAAGATCCGTCGGCGGTCCAGTCCCATGTCTTCCAGCAAATACTTGTGCCGGCTTTTGTAGTGGCCCGCATTTACGGCACTATCCCGCAACACACGGCCAAAGGATGGGCTGACCTCAAATCCCAACCGGCTGTAAATCTTTTTCACCGTATGCTCGGGATCCTTCACGAGGTCATCGTACTTGATGATTATATAGGTGTCTTCAGAGCACTTCTCTAACCGTTTTATGGGATAGCAATACCAATGTTGCGCCATTTCAAAAATAAAGTCCTTTAGCATCTGATCCCTGTTGAGGACCCCCACGGCCCGCCAGGAGAAGTCCATCATGCTCACATAGGAGGGTATCATCTCTAAAGGATTGCGTACCAGATAGATAATCTTAGCCCCTGGGAGCACCTCCAGGAGGGTGTCTACCTTGGGACAAAGGGCTGGATTTTTAGCCAAATAGCCCCTTGGTTCGGTGCCTTTAAAACGGCGGTGGGCATAGAGATGGCGCTGAACACAGCGTTTGTAGAACGCCATGATTCGATTTCTTTCCTTCCTGGGGATGGCCGTATCAAAGTAAACATAAGGGATGGCCTCTTTCAAAAGGCCTGATGATAAACCGGTGGTCAGGGCCGACCAGATGTGAAGCAGGAGGTAATCATCCTCCTCCGGCTCACTGAATGAAATATTGTGCATCGCATGGGCCTGTTCGTGCCAGTTTCCCTCAATCCTATTCAGCTGCTTGTGTGGTGAAATGCCCAGCCTGACCAACAGGGTCGAAAATCCATGGACCACCTTGCGTAACGTGATGGAAGGAGCGAAGAGGATTTCCCACATCCCCATGGTAGTAAAGCGTTCCACATCCTTGGACATGAGCCTGTGTAGAAATGTCGTGCCGCTCCGGGGATTCCCGATGATGAAGACGGGCGAATCGACACCTTCTCGTCGGTATCCTCGAAAGAAGATGTTGTCAAAAAGAAAACCGAGCCAGATCGTCAACTCCAGCAGGGGAAAGCCGAGACAAAAGGCTATGAAAATAGCGACGCGCCTTGCTGTCCACCGGCCGTTGGACAACCAGAGGTGCATAAACCGAAAAAAGCCTTTGAAGTTGAAATCCATGGGTTTTGATCTCTCTTTTTTAAGAGGCTCCAATACTCGTAACTACACAGGTTGTTAGGTTCATGGTTGGTTGCCTTATCTTCATACTGGTCTATGTTCATCGTTTTTTAACCTTGAACCCCTGGCCCAGACCTGGCTTTCCTCTCCCGTTGCGTAGAAACCCCTGGCGTAGAATTCAGTGCGATCGTTTCAAGAATGCATATCAAGTCGCGCCTCCCGATCCCGTCCAGGTCTCGGGACGGGGAGGGCAGGCGTGAACCATTGAACTTTGAACCTGAGTAGAGGCGTACCGCCCTACAAAATCGTCTGCAAACATCCAAAAATTGCTCCATGGCAGTTGGAGCAGGCTCTGATGCTGCAAAGTGGCCGGGTTGTATGCCCACATGATCATCCAGGCGTACACACTTTCCCAAAACCGGCCGAAAAAACCCAATGGGTTGCGGTGTGAAGTGATGGTAAAGCCATTTTTGGAGAAAGCCCTTTCTTCGGCCGAGCCATCTCCTGCCCCGAACAGGGACGTTACCCCGCCGACAGCCTGCACCTCGGCCAGGCGCGAATCCTTTTTGATGTGGTCGGCCAGCGCCCTGAGAGAGGACGTCCCCATCCTGTGCAGATTCACAGCAAACGCCATGTCGGGTCCGTCCGGAGGTATGTGTGGGAAGTTCTCGTTCCAGAAGTGCATCTCGAGCACCTTCGCTCCGATAGGGACCTCGCCGCCGGACACGCGGATAGGACATGAAGTGTGCGTGACACTCACCCGAAACAGACATTGCGGGTCATCCCAATACTCATAAATCCCCATTTTCCAGCGGAGAATCCGGTCGAGTCTGTAGATCAGCAATCGTATGTGCGACGCAAACCATTTTGAAGCGGATCGCATCTGGGCCGGCTTCTCCCTGAGCCACAAAATGCTGATCAGAACATTGAAGAGCACAAAGGCCGCCGCGTACCAGACAAGCGTCATGGCGCGCTCTGAGCCGTGCGTTACAAAGAGCTCGGCGATGAAGTAGGTGTGGATCATGGTCGAGGGGATGAGGCCGACCAAGGTGGCGCTCAGAAAAAGTGGAGGCCGCACACCTGCAAGTGCGGCCCCGAAGTTGATCACTGGAAACGGAATCGGCATGAATCTGGTCTGCACCAACGGCCAGAAACCACGGCGCTCCAAAATACTTTCGGCGCGCTTCAGGCGCTGTCCCGCGACCCGGACGACGAACTTCCGTCCTAAGAGATTGGCGGCCTGGTAGCCCAGCATGGCCCCAACGAAAAGTCCCAAAACGTTGTATACCGTGCCATAGAAGGCGCCGAAAACTGCACCGCCTATCAGCAAAGGACCCGTAGGCAGCCCCAGAAGCCCCATCACCGTGTAGAGCCCGATCAGAAGCATCGGGGACCACCAGACGTTGCGCAGCTCTGTGATGAGCGATGCCATACGCGCTTCGGTAAGGAACTCGCCGATAGAGGTGAAATGTACGATCGCGAACCCCGCCACCAGCAGTGCCACAAACATGGACATACGCAACCAATTCACAAGCGCAATGCGTTCTCTCATTATCTGATCTCCGGACATCGACAAAACCTCTCGGTAACCGTTCACAGGTTCAGGGTTCAGCGCCGCCTCTCGCCACCGAAGTTGCCAGTTTGATCAAAAAAGTGACTCTGGCCTTGCGGAGTCACATACGAGGGTTCAGCGTTCAGCGCCGCCTCTGACCGCCGAAGCGGCCAGTTTGATCGAAAAAGAGACTCCAGCGTTGCGGAGTCAGATACGAGGGTTAAGGACAAAGAAAGGATTGAAGACCCGAAGTCCTCGTTAAAAATGCTCGTTTTCCCCTAGTAATTGCCAATTTAGCTCCAAATTTTGGATTAGGCCTGACGAAGCTGACGCTTTTCTCATAAATACGTAACCCAAATGCACTCCGTGGACGAGAATTTAACCTTGAACCCCTGAACCTTTGAACCCGTGAACGGTTACATCTCTCCTTGGGGTTCAAGTGTGGCTGATGTCCGTCTGATGTATTTAGTGCCCGACCGAAAACTGTTATTTTTCCCAATCTCTGCGTCAGGCTCAAATTATAATCCGCCTGAGGCGGATAAATCCTCGAAATACTCAATGTATGGATGCCTGTCCCGCTGTATTTAAGCGGGGTCGTTATAATTTTCGCCTTCCTTGATCTTGGAAAAAATTCCTAGTTTTCGTTCAGACACTATTTATGGATAGGCACCAGCTAATCTTATACCTCAATTGAGTCAAACTCAATTGAGGTGGTACCTGGTATCCGGTACTGGGTACTGGTTTAAAGAAATACAATAAAACCAATACCTGATTGCAAATACCCAATACCACCTAATTGAGCATCGCTCAATCAGGGTTCTACACCCCACAAAAACCGCCAGGCTCTTCCCAAGGCCATCAACGGAAAATAGTGACGGTAAAGGTTGTAATTGATCATGTAACCCCGGCTTAGCTCCCTGCCTTGATAGGGACTTTCCTCTGGATCGCAAGTCGCCGGATTGAGTCTTGCCCCCACACCATATCCCGGGAACCCCGTGCCTGTATATTGGGGTTCGTCCCAGGTTCCGCCTCTTTGTTTAGCAATCAAATAATCGACACCCCGCTCCATGGCGCTGCGGTATTCCTCGGACCCAGCCGCCAGCAGGGCCATGAGCGCCCAGGCGGTCTGCGATGGAGTGCTGGGGCCTATTCCACACAAACCAAAATCCATGTATGAGGCACAGGTCTCTCCCCAGCCCCCATCCGTGTTCTGACAATCCATGATCCAATCGGCCGCTCTGCGCACATACCCGGCCGTCATATCTTCCCCCACGACCTTTAGGGCGGGGAGCACGGCCCCGGTGCCATACAGGTGATTGACTCCCCACCGTCCGAACCAGCTCCCGGCCGGTTCCTGCTCGGCTCGGATGAAATCTACGGCCCGCCGAATCACGGGGTGGGAAAGATCCATACCCAGAACACCTAAGGCTTCCACCACGCGCGCCGTGACGTCAACACTGGGCGGATCCAGGGTTTCGCCAAAATCGCAAAACGGAATCTTCGTGAGAATCAATTTATGGTTGTCCTTGTCAAAGGAGGCCCATCCGCCATTGCTGCATTGCATGGCCATGATCCAGTCCCTGGCAAGGTGCATCGCTTCATCCAGTCTGGCACGTTCCTTGTAAAAAGGTCGCAGCCGTGCCAGGACGATCAGCGCAACGGCCGTATCATCCACATCGGGATACGAAAGATTCGCACGCTCAAAGGCCCATGCCCCCGGCTCTACGCCCTTCACTTTCACCTGCCAGTCACCGGGTGCTCGAACTTGTTGTTGCAGCACCCACCTGACCGCTTGCTTCATTGGGGGCGATTGCCGGTAATCCCGCCCGCAATCCTGCATGGCCATCAGGGTCAATAACGTGTCCCAGACCGGGGACTCGCTCGCTTGAATATGAATGCCGCCGTCTTTCTCATAAGACCAGTGATGGTTGAGGGCATCCAGGCCCTTTTGCATCACCGGATGGGTCAGGGGATAGCCTTCCACATGCAGCGCCAGCAGGCTGTATATCCAGGGGGGCTGTATTCCGCCCCAGGCCCCATCGGCATCCTGATGTTTGAGAACCCACTCCTGGCATACTTTAATCGCCAGTTCCCGGCACGGGGTGATGTTTAAATTCTGGTAGGCATGCAGAGCTCGGTCTAAAAACAGAAAAAACCTTGCCCACGACAGGGGGCGGCCATGTTTCGGTAACGCGTAATTGACGGCTGCCCGGCCCCGGGGGAAAAGCTCGTCCAATCTGGATGCCAGAGGTAGAGGCCGAACGGGTCGACGAGCCGATAGAATACTGATCGGCACCATCGTGGCGCGGGCCCACGCTGCAAAGTTATAGATGTTGAACGGAAACCATCTCGGAAAGTAAATCACCTCCGGCGGAACATTTGGCGTCTGATCCCAGGGCCATTCGCCGATCAGCGCCAGCCAGTATCGTGTAAATACACGAATCTTGTCCAACCCACCGTGATCAAAGATCCAATGCCGGGCCTTTCGTAGGGGTTCGCAATCCGCATGCAAACCGCAGGTCCGCAAAGCCGCGTAGGATTCCACCGTTGCATTGATATCACCATCCTGGGCACCATAGTAGATTTGCCAGGAACCATCGGGGCGCTGCGTGTTCAAAATAGCTCGCACAATGCCTTCTTTCTTCGGGTCGTCCCGAATCCCCAAGAAATGCATGGCCAGAAGCCACTCAGCTTCGATACAGGCGTTCGTTTCGAGCAGTCCCGCCCAATAGCCATCTGCACACTGGTTGGCATCCAGCCATCGGAGCCCATCCTCAATGGCGTCGTTCACAGCAAAGGTCCGAGTTTCGTTCTGTTCCAGTTTCGCTATGTTCATGAGCTGCATCCTCCAGTTAAAACCCGTTACTTAGATGTGCCTGATTGACATGAATTTGGGTTTTTCATATAACTAAATTCAATCCTCCCGCCTTGGGAGGAGGACTAAAACCTTTTTCAAAGCCATCAAAGGCAGATAATGAAACCAACACTTGGTATGGTAGTGGCCTTAGCCTCCGAGGCCCGTGCATTGCTTGGGCTGGGGCGGCGCCAATGGGTCAACCAGCAAAAGGCTCGGTGCCTGCGCCCGGCAGACGATTCGCGCCTGATCATCGCATGCGCCGGAGTCGGTGTCGTAAATGCCCTGGCTGCTGCGCACAGACTTGTCGCCCAGGGTGTCAGCGCTTTAGCCAGTTCAGGCTTAGCCGGAGGCCTGGACCCTCACTTAGGCCCCGGACACATTGTGATCGCAACACGCCTTCTGCACATGGACGGCGACAAGATAGAGGGCCCATGGAATGCAGATCCAACCGGCGTAGCTCTGGCTCACAATCGCCTGACCACTGAAGGCTTTCCGGTACGTTGCGGCACAATGCTGACAGCCTCACAGGAAATATTGACCCGTGATCGCAAACAATCGCTCTTCGGACGAACCCAGGGTTTGGCTGTCGATATGGAAAGCGCCGCTGTCGCCCGCGTCGCCCAGGAAGTCAGTGTCCCTTTTTTTTGTTTGCGCGTCATTTGTGATCCCGCACAACAGTCCGTCCCTCACCAGCTTTCTAGGTGCCTGGATACCTGCGGTAAGATTCGGCTTCCATCTGTTTTGCTCAATTTGGCGCGCAGGCCTTCCCTGGCTATGGATATTTTCCGCCTGAGCAGGAATTTTGGGTCCGCCATGCCAGTTCTCAGGCGCGCATGGCGAATCCTCATCAGTGCCAACCTACCGCAACAGATTGCCTCTATGTCTCAAGGGCTTTAGAGGATGCTTCACCGAATCTATGACAGCGGTTGGTTCAAAACCACAGTGGGCCATACAGTCTGCACAGCGCGAATCCCGATCTACGCCATATTTGGTCCACTCGGTGGTCTCCATGAGTTGCCGATACGTGGCCGTATAATCATCATCTATCAAGTAGCAGGGTCTCTGCCAGCCCAAAACGTTGCGGGTCGGATTGCCCCAGGGCGTACATTCGTAATGTTGGCCGCCCGCCAGAAAGTCCAGATACAGACTGCTGTGGTTGAATCGCCAGTTTTTGTTTTGTCCGATTTCGAAAAGGCCCCGAAACAACGCGTTGGCGCCATCGCGTCCCAGAAAATGTTCCTGGTCCGAAGCCGTCTCATAGTTGAAGCCCGGCGCGACGGTCATCCCTTCGATGCCCAGCGTGGTTAAAAAATCGAAAAAGCGGGCAACATCTTCGGGCGATTCCCCGCCGTATAATGTCGTGTTGGTGGTCACCCGAAAGCCTTTTGAAACGAGGAGACGGATGGCAGCCACAGCCTGGTCAAATACACCCCGGCGACAAACCAGCGTATCGTGCCTGTCACGCAGGCCGTCTAAATGAATGTTAAATGTCAAATAGGGCGAAGGTTTGAATTCGCTGATGCGTTTTCTCACCAGTATCGCATTCGTACACAGATAGACGAACCTCTTGCGGTCGGCCAACTTCTGGGCAATGAGGCTGATATCGGGGTGAAGCAACGGTTCTCCGCCCGCTATGGAAACCACCGGCGCCCCGCATTCTTCAGCCGCCTCCACACACTCCTCTGCACTCAATTGCCTGGCAAGGATCTCTTCTGAATGGGCAAGCTTTCCGCAACCCTTACAGAGCAGGTTACAGCGAAACAACGGTTCCAGCATGAGTACCAACGGAAAGTGACGCTTGCCTGCCAGTAGCTTTCCGATAATATAAAGTCCGATTCGCGTCTTCTGAATTACAGGTATGCTCAAAATGGTTCCTTTTTTAGCCGTTGCCCCAATGCCCTGTCCCGCCACAAGGGATAACTTGCAGGGCACTTCATCAGGTTAGGGAGGTCGTGGGTGTTAGTCCGTGTGTTGCCATCTTGAAAAGCACTTTCAGCGAAAAATTGCTTTTAAGTGCTGCATTGGACATCATCATGATGGCCCGGGCCGTTCTTCTCGATATTTTGACATCCCCGCCATTCGTGAAATTGCGAGTCTTATCGATATTCCTCAAGGTAAAGATCGCCATGCCTATGGCCCATAAACAGAATCTTCGAATGCCGGTTTCACTTTTGGGAATCAGCAGGGTATAGGTCAATCCGTTTGTCAAGTGCCCACGCGTAATACCGATCAATACGGCTAGTCCCTCACCGAACTTTGCCTGGTAATCCCCGGCCACCAGGCAGTTTAGATCAAAGCCGACTTTTCGAAACACATCCCGGGGCAACCAACACGCCCCTCGCGCCTTGTCCTCCCATAGGTCTTTCAGAATATTGGTCATTTGCAGACCTTGACCGAATGAAGCCCCCAAGGGAAACAGCTTTTTTCGATTTTCGGCAATCGTCTCTGAATAATCACAGAATAGATCGGTGAGCATTTCGCCCACCACGCCGGCCACGTAATAGCAATATTTACTCATATGGGCAATCGTTTCCAATCCATGGGAATTCCGGGTTTCTTGAAATCTCAGCATGCCTGAGGACATCTTATCTACACAACGCCGTATCGCGGCTTGTTGCTTGTTGCTAAAGCTGGAAAACGTACGGATGACCGCTGGCGTGTGATGGATGAGCTCTCTTTCTGCCGGCAATGTCCGCTCCGAAAGCAACGGGTAAAGCCCGTCGGCAAACTGCTTGGCAGGCAGCTTTTGGTGTACTACATCCACAAAGTCATGAAAAAAAACACGTTTCTGATCCAGGGAAAGACCGGGCTCATCTTCGATCGTATCGACGATCCGGCATAACAAATAGGCGTTCGTGACCGTTCTGCTTAGCTTCTTTGGCAACTGCGGTATGGTGAGTGCAAATGAGCGAGAGACCTTATTAAGGATTTGCATTTCATAATCATCGCCAGTTAATAAAGAAATCCTGGTTCCCATTTTTCCTGCTCCTAAATTTGATGCCTGACCTGCATGTAGACGTTCACAGGTTGCATTTATGCCATACGGGGTTGTTTTGAAAGATGAACGTCCAACATCGAATCACGCCAAGGCGTGGTTTTTTTCAGCCGTTTTGATACTCGTAACGAAAATCTTAATTAATTCTTCTGTTTTCTGTAAAATATCATTCTTTATGATTCGCACCGAATAATCGAGCAGTCTTTCTTCCAGGTCATCTGTCTGTTTCTTCATCTTTTCCCATTCAATATTCGATGTTGGACGTTCGATGTTCGATGTTCATTCTTTTCACTCCGTCCCAGGCAAAAACGACTTAGCGCTTATGGTTCACAGGTTCCCCGCCCAGCGGGATCTTCGACAGGGTTGTCTTTTTTCCCATGCTATATCACACATATAACGCCTTTAGCAAGCTTTCCATACATAACATAACTGATGGATTCGTAAAAAGTCAACAATTGCAGGATTCTCCAATTCAATATTCTTGCAACAAGCTTAAATAATTCGTAATTCCTGAATTCCTATCCCCCCTTTCCCGAAAAGGGAAATGGAGTTATTTGGTTTGATCGTGCCGATCGGCAGGTCGCGCAAGGTTTTTTCGAGACTGACGCCGACCGCCGTCCCGCGCGGATCATGAGAGAAAAGGGGACAGGCAAATAATGTTTTCTCAGACACAATTTAAACCTTGACAAACAAAATGCTCTCGCTTACCATTAAACCATACGATACATATGTTTTTATTGTATTAAATGGAGGTAAAAATGG
>Ga0114925_10000527_pt1 | contig 17054 bp, 21 predicted proteins | sample SumtaG_2_FD_87287 | JGI IMG/M metagenome (GOLD analysis project Ga0114925, IMG submission 87287) | Deep subsurface microbial communities from Indian Ocean to uncover new lineages of life (NeLLi) - Sumatra_00607 metaG | ecosystem: Environmental > Aquatic > Marine > Oceanic > Sediment | place... | reverse complement strand
ATTTTGATTGCCTTTTTATCGGTATCAAGTGGTTTTTCAATGGATCAAAAGGAGAATAAGCTGGAACAAAAGTTGAATAAGCTTTTTGATAAAAAATGTTTTATTGAGAAGTTGTTACGTTCTTCCACTGAATTATCCCTAAATGATTTAAATACTTTGTTATTATCCTCATCGCAGCGTCCTTTTGTTATGACTAAAGATTTAAATACTTTGTTATTATCCTTATTGCAGTGTCCTCTTGTTATGACTAAAGATTTAAAAGAAGACAAAAAGAAAGAATTGGATGATCTTAAGGATTCCCAAAAAAGAGCTTCAAAGCTGAGTCCTGAGGCCAAAGAATTGTGTTTTAAGGGTATTGAAGAATCTATAGAAAAATGTTCAAAAGAATTAGAAGAATGTTCAAAAAAATTAGAAATTATTTTTAAAATAGAAAAGGTTTTGAAGGAAAAGGCTTTGAAGGAAGAGGTTTTTGAGAATAGTTTGAGAAATAAATCAAAAAGAGAGAAACTATAACTTTCCGTCTAAGATAAGTTCTCGATATTTTTTCATTAAATCAACCATGAACTGTAAATTATGAATAGTGGCCAGGGTAAACCCGGCCATTTCTTTTGCTTTATATAGATGATGAATATAAGCAAGTGTGTAGTTTTTGCAAACAAAACAGGAACAGCTTTTGTCAATAGGTTCAAAGGTCTGCTTGTTGATATTCTGCAAAATTTTTTTGTTTCCTTGAGATGTAAACAGAAGACCATGGCGTGCGCATCGTGTTGGATGTGAGCTGTCGAATGTGTCAACACCGTGTTTGATACATGTTTGCAGAGATTTCAAATCTCCAATGCCAAGTAAATGGTTTGGTTTATTTTCAGGAAGCCGCGGCATGGTATAAGAAAGTAGCTCAAACATTTGTTCTCTTGTTTTACCCAATGATCCACCAACTGCAAAACCATCAAAATCTAATTGTGTTAAATAATCACAACTTTTGGTTCGCAGTTTTTTGTCTACACCGCCGTGAATAACCGCATACATAGCCTGATTGTTTCTGTTTTTTAAATGTTCATCAAGTGATCGCTTTTCCCATCGATGGGTTCGTTCAACCGATTTTTTGAGTGCATCGCGATCTATGTGATATGGCGGAAGCTCATCAAATGGAATTATGATATCAGCTCCCAGTTTTTTTTGAGCTTGAATTGAACTTTCCGGTGTTAAAAGAATTTTGTCACCATTGCGATATGATCTGAACAAAACACCATCTTCAGAAATTTTTAAAACTGAACCATTATGCTTTTTTTTACCACGACTTTTTAGTTCATCGTTAACTGTTCCGTAGGCTAGACTAAAGACCTGAAAACCTCCAGAATCGGTTATGATTGGTTTATTGCGATTGATAAATTTATGCAAACCTCCAGCTTGAGCGATAGTGTCAGCTCCTGGTTGTAGCAACAGATGATAGGTGTTACAAAACATTAATTGCAAATCAATATCAGCAATACTGCAGCTATCGACAGCCTTGAGTGTTGCATTTGTGCCAACAGCTACAAAGTTTGGTGTATCGATGATGCCATGTGGTGTGTGAATTCTTCCAACTCGGGCACGAGATTTTTTTGATTGGTGAATTAGTTCAAATTTGAAAAAGTTCATAATGGCTTATTCTAGCAGGTTTTTTGGTGAAAATCTCCCAAAGTAATGATTTTGATGATTTTCACCTGTTACACTCAATGTTGAACTATTTTGTAGGGGGAAATTCTTGAAGGGAAAATATCATGAAACAGCGATTACTTGGCCTGCTTATTTTAGCTGGTTGTGCTTCTGTATTAGTCGGTCGGTATACTTTTATACAGAAGGTGCCAATGAAAGGAGCTTCAGAGGTTTGTTCGGGAAAAAAAGATAGTGCGCAATGTCTTGCGCAACGTAAAATGATTGAAGATGAGTACAAAAAATGTTTAGCAACGTGTAAAGACAAGGAAGCGCTGAAAGATGATTGCAATAAAAACTGTAAAAAGTTTTACGAAGAAAACCTAAAGTCATTTAAAAAACGTTGGTCGAAATAGTTTTTTGGCAATTATTGTAAATGGGGCTGTTAGGGTAACTGCAAAGGCTTTGATCCAAAAACTTACAAAAATAACATGCCAGACGCTGTGGACAATGCCATACAATCCCAAAATGCCAAACAGTATTGTGTCGATTAACTGCATGAGCAAAAGAAGGGCATAGTTTCTTATAAATAAGAAGTTGTGCCCGAATTGTTTTAATAGCCTGCCGTACAAGTACTGGTCAAGATTTTGTACGATGAAATATGCCAATAATGAAACAATTGTCAGTCGCGGGGCATAGTGTAGCAGGTTACAAAAATGTTCACTGCATAAATCAAATTTACTTGGTTCATAAAGTAGATGGAGCTGCGATAAAATAGTGTAGACAAGCAAGCTGAAAAAACAGATCCAAATTGTTTTTTTTGTTTCTAGCTTTCCCCAATATTCATGGATTAGATGTAATCCAAACAGTGCTCCAACAGAAAATGATTCAGCTGCGGTAGTGTGAAAACCTAAAATAGTAATTTGTTTGAGAACAAAAAGGTTGGAAAGTACACACAGCAGAGCGATGAATGTGATCAGCGCTTCTTTGCCAATTCGAAAGGCAAGAAGGGTGCAGATTGTGATTGTCAGGGTTTGGAGAATGAAGAAGTGGATGTTCATTTTATGAGTGGATATTTTTTAAATCCAACAAGCTCACACTCAGGTTGTGGAATGATGCCATACGCATCATATACTTTTTTTTGCATTGCTCGCACAACTTCAAGTAGCTCTTGTGAAGTTGCATTTCCTTTGTTTACAAGCATGTTTGCATGTTGATGAGAAACAATGGCATCTCCAACAGAAAGTTCACCTTTTACGCCGATTTTGTCTAAATAATAAGCAACATAGATCATTTTTTTATCTGTGCCGGCAATTGTTTTTGTAACTTCGTCAGTATGAAAATTTCTGAAGAAACTACCACAAGTTCCTGTTGTTGGATAGCGTGAGCAACGGTGGCGAATAATCTCTTTTTGTCGTCCTCGTGCATGGGAAACCTCAAGATCGTTTCCCTTTTTCAGTTTCAGAGTTGCAGATACAAGATACTGTTTTTTGTTGTGTAGTTCTGAACTATCATATCCAAGCTTAAACCAGGAAGCAGGTACTTCTGTTATTTTACCTGTTGCACGGTCAATGATTGTTCCTGAATTCAAAAAATCTGCCAATGAAAACTGAAAGTAATGCAAATTGTTGTATGCGCTGCCGCCAACCGTTCCAGGAATACCACTAAATTCTTCAAGACCCAAAATGTTGTGGTCAAGACAATAATTGATTAAATCAGGCAAGGTCACTCCTGCGCCTGCAGAAACCATAATGCTGTTATCGTCAAAGTATTTGTGAGTTACAGAGTTTAGTTTTGTATGAATTATTAGGCCATCGAACCCTTCATCGCTAATTAAGACATTTGCTCCTCCACCCAGTACAAAAATATCGAGAGTGTGCGTTTGAGCATATGTAAGAGCTTCCTGAAACTGTTGTTGAGTTTCAACAGTTGCAAAGTGTGCAGCAGTTCCACCAGTTTGGAACCAGTTTTTATCAGAGAGAGGGACATTTTTTTGAATCATGATCTAACCTATTAACATATTTGAAAGGGTATACCCTTTGAGTATAGTAAGCTTTTTTGCTTTTTTGTAGTACCCTGAAGCGGTACTGTTTTTTCTATTTTGTTTTTTTCAAGGTGTGAAGATAATGAAAATATCTGTCTCGTGGATTTTTGATCATATCGATTCTGACTGGAAACAATATGATATTGCAGACTTAGTCGCCAAATTTAATAAAACAACAGCTGAAATCGAAGGATTTTACAAGGTAGACATCGATTTGAAACAGTTTAGTTTGGCAGAAGTTATTGAGGTTGACAAAGAGCAGGCAACAGTTTCAAGTTCTGAATGGAAACAACAATTTCAATTGCCATTTCGTTGTGATTTGCAAATGGGGGATGTTTGTTTGATCAAAAAAACTGGTGATGGTGTCTCTTGGGCAAAACTGACTGATATGCATTGTGAAAAAGAGGGATTTGTTCCTGTTTTATTAGTTTCTCAAAAGTTGATTGCGGGTGAGTGGAAGAAGCAGTTGGATTTTCAGGATTACATTTTAGAAGTTGATAATAAATCAATTACACATCGTCCGGATATGTGGGGGCATCGCGGTTTTGCACGTGAATTTGCGTCAATGCTCGATTTGCCTTTTCTTCCTTTACAGGATTTTATTTCTGAAAAAACTATTTCCCAACATGATGATTCATGGAAAAATACACCAGATTTTCCAATAGATCTTTCACTTAAGGATCAAGTCGTTGGCAAACGGTTTGCATGTCACTATTTGTATGATGTTGAAAATAAACCATCAACGGTACGCATGGCGTATCGATTAATGATTACAGGTAACCGTCCGATAAATTTTCTTGTTGATGCAACAAATTATGTAATGCTTGATTTGAGTCAGCCGATGCATGCATTTGACGTGCAAGGGTTAGAAGTTGTTGAAGCTCGATTGGCAAAAAAGGGTGAAAAACTAACGTTACTTGATGATCAAGAGCTTGAATTAACAAGAGAAGATTACATTATCTCCGATGGTAAGAAGCCGATTTCACTTGCCGGAATAATGGGTGGCAAAACGAGTGGCATTTCAGAAAAAACGAAAACTATTCTTTTAGAAGCAGCACACTTTGATGCAACAACAATCAGAAAAACTTCTGCTCGGTTCAAAGTTCGTACAGAAGCATCCGCTCGGTTTGAAAAAACATTAGATCCAAATCAGAATGTTGACGCAATTTTGAGATTCATGTTTTTGTTAGACAAAGAACGTGTTGCATACAAAGCCGCAAATCAGATTGTTTCTCTTGGTAAGTCATCAATGCCAATTGTTATTGATGTTAAACATGATCTTATTTGCAAACGACTTGGTGTTGTTGTTACACCTGAATTTGTAAAACAAACGTTAGAAAAACTAGAATTTGAAGTTAAAAATGTTGGTGATGAAATTATTGAAGGATATGTCGTTACGGTTCCAACGTTTCGTTGTTCAAAAGATGTAACTATAGAAGAAGATATTATTGAAGAACTTGGACGGTTTTTTGGTTACGATAACATTCCTCATGAGTTGCCGTGTCAAAAGCGTGCACCATTTAGTTTGAAAACGGTTCATCGTGTTCGAGTAATAAAAAATATATTGTCACGTGCATTGCGTATGCGTGAACTATATAGCTATGCATTTTATGATGAAGCATTTTTAAAGACTATTGCTTACGAACCAAAAGATACTGTTCCTATAAAAAATCCTGTTTCTACAAATTTGTCACGACTTGTTACTTCTTTACTTCCACATCTTTTCAAGGGTGTAGAGAATAATGTTGCGGATCATGATCGGATACGATTTTTTGAATCTGGGCGAACATGGTTTCTAAAAAACAACACGGTTGTTGAACAAAAATCTGTAGCAGGTGTTTTTTTTGAAAAACAAAATCAGGTTGATTTTTATGAATACAAGGCGTTGATGGAGCAGCTGTTTGAAGTACTCGATTTAAACGTTACCTGGGATAAACCAACACAAGAGATGATTGCGCCGTGGTTTTCTGCACATCAAACAGCAGAGCTATTGATTGGTAAACAACGAATAGGATATGCGGGAGTTATTGATCGTGCATTATTTTCAAAAATTACTGAAGGACATGCGTTTGGATTTGAATTAGATCTAGATCAATTGCTTGCTGATGAATCAGAAGTAAAGCGATATAAGTCTGCAAGTAAATATCCATCGGTGCACAGAGATATCAGTATGTTCTTGTCTCTTTCTGTGACGGTTGATACGGTGATTGACGGTATTCAGTCTGTAGATAAAAAAGTTCGAAATGTTGCACTTGTTGATCTGTTTGAAAAAGAGGAATGGAAAGACAAAAAGTCTATGACTATTCGATTTGAAATTCAGGATGAAACAAAGACATTAACGACTGAAGAAGCGGACAAGGTATTTTCAGCAGTTGAAGAACTGGTGGAGAAACTTGGAGCAACAGTCCGATGAAGAAAGATCTTCTTTTTGCGTATTGCGGCTATTTTTTTATGATAATTGGTCTTGATAGAATTACAAAATATTTTGTAATTGATTCACTCAAGTACGAAGGGGTTACCGAGAAGATTTATTCATTTCTTTCTTTGAGGTTGCAGTTTAATCGTGGAATTTCGTGGGGATTGTTGCATTCAAATGATTCATTACAAACGGCTATTGTTACTTGTTTAACTATTATCGTTATAATTGTGCTTTTTGTTCATTCGTACAATCGTGCAAGAGTGGGAAGGCTTATTGCCCCCCAAGTATTGGTGCTTGCTGGTGCGGTTTCCAATTTAATAGATCGTTTTTGGTATGATGGAGTTGTGGATTTTATATCATTTTCATACAAAGGATGGTCATTTCCAGTTTTTAATTTTGCGGATGTTTATATTGTACTTGGTGTTTTCAGTATGATTTTAATTTTACTTGGAGAAAGAGAGTCAGAGCGACATGTACAAGAAAAACATCTTCGTTAAAATTGCGACGCTAGGTCCAATTGGTTATTTGCCGATACCAGGAACCGTTGCAACCATAGTTTCTTTGTTTTTAGTGTATGGATTTTCGCTGATTCCAATTTCAGACAATGTTTATGCAATTATTACACTTTTTACTCTCTTTTTAAGTTTAAAGATTATAGGTAGAGCGCTTGAATATTTTCGAAAAAAAGATCCATCAGAAATTGTACTTGATGAAGTTGTTGGATGCTTGATCACATTTTGTTGTATTCCTATTTCTGTTACAACGTTGGCGATCGGATTTTGTTTATTCCGTTTTTTTGATGTTCTTAAGCCGCTTGGCATTCGGCATTCACAACATTTGTATGGTTCACTTGGAGTTGTTGTTGATGATGTTCTTGCGGGTATTTGTGCAAATATTGCATTGCAATTTGTTGTTAGATTTTTGTTGGAATGTTAAAAAAAGCAGTTCAAACTATTTTTGATTTTTTCTTTCCGCCTTTATGCGCTTATTGCAGATCATTTTTGGAAAAAGAAACAATTTTTTGTGATCAATGTCGCAGCATAATTGTTCCTGTTGTTTCATCAACACTTTTTGTTACTGAAACAAAAAAAATAAAGGTTTTTGCAATTTCTGATTACAAAGATCCCGTTCGTTTTTTAATTTTGACAAAAAAATATTCAGATATTGTTTCAAGTCGACAACTTGGTCAGTTGATTTGGGATATGACTTATCTGAAAAATGTTTCGTTTGATTTTATCGTACCAATTCCACTTCATTGGACTCGTTTTGCAAAGCGTGGTTTTAATCAAGCACATGAAATGGCAAAGAGGATTGCTCGAAACAGTGGTAAACCTGCTTTACAAGTTCTGAAGAGATCTAAAAAAACAAAGTTTCAGTCAACATTGAAAAAAGCAATGCGTGAACAGAATCTAAAAAATAGTTTTGTTGTTGTGCAAAAATATGCAGAACACATTCAAGGAAAACATATTCTTATTGTTGATGATCTTTTAACAACGGGTGCAACGGTTCGTTGCGCGGCACGTGAATTGTACAAATTAAAACCCGCATCGATAACACTTGCAGTTGCATGCCGGGTTGTGTAACCAGTTTATACATAGAGGCTTACGAAGTCTGTATTAGAAGTCGGTTGTATCGAATGATTGCAAACAAACTATTCTTTGGTAAGATTTAAAAATCTATTTTGAGTAAAGTCGTTGTTGTTTTGTGAATTAGGATAGAAAAAAGGAATTATCTATGAAGAAACATTTTTTGAAACTATTGTACTGTGCATGTACACTTTCTCCAATTTTACTTCTTTCCGGTTGTAGTCCAGTAGATTGGGTAAAAGACAAATTTGGAGGATCAAAAGAAAACAAAACAAAAAAAAGAGTTCGTAGAACCGTAGCAGATGGTGATTGGGTTGTTAGAGTTGGTGATGAAGTTATTGTTTCTGGTGATAAGTTCAAGCAAGAGTTTGAAGCGATTCTTGAAGAAAGGCCGCAACTTAAATCAATGTTGCCACTTATGCCAAATGCTGAAAAGGATTTTGCTAGAGGTCTTGGAAATCAAGAAATTGTTACCCGATTTATTGAAGATAGTGGAATGACAAATTCTTCAAAATATAAAGAACGAATTGAGCGTGTTCAAAAAGCAGCTATTCAAATTGTTAATACAGAATTTTTTGCAGATGCATTTACATATAAAAAATTGTCCGATGCATATTTAAATAAATTTTACGAAGAAAATAAAGACACCATGCAAGGGATTATGATTTCTCGTGGTGGTGTTGACACATCAGCAATAATGTTTGATCGTAAAACTGATGCAGAGAATTTTTACAGAAAAGCAAAAGCGGCTGGAAGAAAACTTGATCTAGAAAAACTTGTAAAAGAAGCTGGTGCAAAAGAACGTGTTCAAGATTTCAAATTAGTACACACACAAAGTTTTGGTGTTGATGCAGCTGTTCGTATAAAAATCTTGGCATTGAAATCGTTCCCAACGGTTGAAATGATTTCTTCTGGAGATAAAGCTTTTTGGGTTGTTCATGCAAAAGAGAAAAAAGAAACACAGTACCGTCCATTTGAACAAATAAAAGATGGCATCAGAAATGTTGCAGAGCAAACAGAAAAAGGTAAACATCTACAGAAAGAATTAGATAAACTTACAAAGAAATATAATGTTCATATCAATGAAGGATTTTTTCAGAAAAAAACAGTGAGGGCAGAAGTTGATACAACTGGTGACATCAAAGAAATAAGTGATGCGGTTTCAAAAGCTGTTGAAAACCTTCCTAAAACAAAAGCTGCATAAATTTGCAATAAACTTTATACTAGAAGAAGGGGAATTTGATTCTATCAGTTTCCCCTTCTTCGTTATACATGTGTGTAGAAAGAAGATGATTATATAACTATTCACACATTGGTTTTCTGCGATGAGCTCCAAAATATTCTAGAAAGGGAATACATGAAGAAAAGTTCATTTTTATCTTTTGTGATAGCACTACTCTTTTCGCACTTTCTCCAAGCTGAGCAGTTTCTTATAGACAAAATAGAGGCGGTAATTTTTGGACATGAAGATACTGTTATTGTTACAAAGTCAGATGTTGATCGACTCACTCTTGATGGAAGATACCGTTCTCTTGATGATGTTATTATGGAGAAGCTGATGTTTCAGGAGGCGAAAAAATATAAAATTGTTCCGGATGAAAATGCAATTAATCGCTACTTGGCAGCAGTTCAACGAGAGAGCAATCTTTCTCTTGCAGATTTAAAAGCAATGTTCAGTACGGCAGGGTATACCTATGAAGAAGGTCGTGCGCAACTTGGAATCATGCAGGCAGTTAATTCATTTCTTGATTTTAGAATTAGATCGCGTTTGATTGTGCTTGATCGTGATGTGCAAGCGTACTACAACGATCATCCAAAGCATGAAGAGGCTGCATATCGACTGAAGGTCGCCGTTATTCCTTTTGATGCAAATAAAGAAAGAGAAGTTCAAAAAAAAGAGATAGAAGACCGTCTTCGTTTAGGGAAAAAAATAGTTGGTACAAATTGGAGTGATCCATTCTGGATAAACAAACCTGATATTGCTCAAGAAAAAAAGTTTATCTTTAATCTCAAGCCGGGCATGGTTTCAAAGCCGCGCAAATCGGCTTCAGGATTTGAATTGTTTGTGTTAATTGATTTTCGTGATCAACGATTGGTTCCACTTGAAGAGCGGTATCAAGAAATTTCCAGAATTTTAATAGAACCGATGCATGAAACATTGAAAAAAGAGATGGAACAAGAGTTGTTAGGCGTAAGCTCAATCGTTCGGTTCTAGATATCGGAGAAAACATAAAGAATGAAAGAAAAAACAAGGATTCTTTTTGGTCAAGGTCTATTTTCTTCTTTGTCGCAGAACGATTCAAATGAATTAGTTGAGTTTTTTGTGGAGACGATCAATAAGGAGCTTTCAATTGATTTGTTTGTAGATGGTTGCAATATTCTAGATACACCATTTTCCCTTCTTGAAGCTTTGGGAAAAACAAAATTTACAAGAGCTAGAATCGATGTAGAAAAAAAGATTAACGACAACGTAACCACGTTGTCTCCTAAGATAAAAAGTGGAGAGTGGCCAGTCACCAATCTGCCAGATCTTATTTTTGATTTTTATTATAAATATTTTTTGGAGTTGAAATGTATTGCCCCAGCAGAAATCAGACAAAGGGCACAAGAGCAACTGGGGCGTGTTCAAAATAAGGTATTTAAAGATAAGGTATTTAAAGATTTTGCAGATTATGTTTTTCAAGATTTAATAAACACCCAGTCGCACGAGGTTATTTGTTATTTTCTAGCAAATGATTATGCACAAAGAGTTGATCCTTTAAACATTTTATCAGATGTATTTCCGGACATGAAAAAGCGAGAAGAAGCTGCAATGAGAGTTTCTCATTGTTTTTTAAATTGTATGAATAATAAAAATAATATTAGCTTTTTTAGAGTATTAGATAGACATAGAAGACTTGTTTGTATGTTGGCAAATTATAAAGATGTTGATTACAGTTCAGCTTATTTACATAAAAAAGATTTTCTTGATACTTACATGATTCACTTTTTTCTTTTTGGTTATAATGTTGATTGTAAAAATCATAAAACAACAATTTTAACTATGGAGAAACCTGAAAACATTATTAAAAGACTTGAATATTGTTTACCGGTAGCTCTTTGGTTTAATAAATATGCAAGAGAGCTCGGAAGGGAGCAAATTTTCCTAAACTACGGGAAAATTATTTTTTTAGATGAAAAGTTAGATATAGTTGATATAGTCACAGAAGACAAGTTGAGCTATCAAGAAATAAATTAAAAGACATTTGGTTTTATTAAAAAATAGTTTTTCGAAATTGAATCAAAAACCTAAATAGCTTTTAGCACAACATCAATTTTTGCTGCGATTTCGATCATATCGTTTTCTTTCATTCCTCGTGTTGTGACTGCAGGTGTTCCAAGTCTAATGCCGCTTGTTATCCATGGTTTTGCAGTATCAAACGGAATGCAACTTCTGCTGACAGTAATGCCTGCTTGCTCAAGTGCTCGTTCTGCTTGCAAACCAGTAATGTTTTTTGATGTTAGATCAACAATAAAAAGGTGATTGTCTGTTGTGTCCGAAACAATTTTATAACCCAGTTTTTTTAGTTCTTGAGCAAGTGTTTTAGCATTTGCAACAACTTGTTTTTGATACGCAACAAATGTTGGTTGTAAAGCGTGATGAAACGCAACAGCTTTTGCAGCAATTACATGCATTAACGGTCCACCTTGTATTCCTGGCATAACTGCTTTATCAATTTTTTCTGCAAATTCTTTTTTGCACATTATTATTCCGCCTCGAGGTCCGCGTAGTGTTTTGTGTGTTGTTGTAGTAACAAAATCTGCATAAGGTAGTGGGCTAGGATGAATTTTGGTAGCAATCATTCCAGCAATGTGCGCAATATCCGCAAGCAGGTATGCATTGACCGATTTGGCAATTTCAGAAAATTTTTGAAAATCAATTGTTCTTGAGTATGCTGATGCGCCAGCGATGATTAATTTAGGTTTATGTTTTTGTGCAAGTTCATTAATCTCATCAAAATCAAGAAGTTCGGTTTGTTTATGTACACCATAATGTACGTGATTAAATAATTTGCCAGAAAAGTTGACCGCGTGTCCGTGTGTTAAATGGCCACCTTCACGCAATCCCATTCCTAAAATGGTATCGCCCGGTTTAAGTATTGCAAAATACACTGCCATATTTGCTTGTGAACCAGAATGAGGCTGAACATTGACGTGTTCAGCCTCGAATAGTTTTTTGCACCTATCAATGGCAAGTTGTTCTACCTTATCAATAAATTTACATCCTGCGTAATATCGTTTTCCTGGATATCCTTCGGCATATTTGTTGGTTAAAACTGAGCCGGTTGCATATAGGATTTCTTCATCAGTATAATTTTCTGATGCAATTAAATTTATAGTATTTTTTTGTCGATTTTTTTCTTGTTCAATTAGATCGAAGATTTCCTTGTCCGTTTGCATTAATATTTTTTCCATTTTTTTTTGACTTTTTTTTGATCTTCTAGAAGATTTTTTATATTATTTTTTGTCTCATTTATTTTTTTTTCTATTTTATCCAACTTTTCTTTTTTTTTATTTAGGATTTCTATTGCAGCTTCATTTTTTTCTATTTTTGAAAAGTGGACATCCTTTTCTATTTTTCGTTTTCCTTTTTGGGGACCTGGTGGAAGCATGCTTTCCAGAATTTCAAGATTTTCATTTGTTGGTGAAATAATGTATGCATCAACTGTTTCGCGAAATTTTTTTTCAAACTTTTTAACAGCTTTTTTTACAGAGCCAGCTGCAATTTTTCCGTGAGCATTTGTAAAGCACAAGATGGTTATAAAAGTAGCGATTGTCGCTTTGTTCACTTAATTTCCTTTTTTTATTATAAAAAATAAATTTACACATTTTGGTAATATGATTCCTCGTTGTCCCATATATTTTTCTTGTTCGTTTGCATTAATAATTTTCCCATTTCTCGTCGATATTTTTTTGATCATATATAAGACTCTCTATGTTGTTTTTTATTTTTTTCAATTCTCTTTTTTTTTCTTTGAGAATTTTTATTGCAGCGTTATTCATGGCTGTATCTTTTTGGGAATTGGAAGGAAGAATTCCTTTCAGTTTTTTAAGATTTGTATCTATTGGTGAGACAATGTAATTGTTAAGAGCTTTACGAAGTCTTTTTTTAAATGTTTGAATGCTTGATTTTTTTATTACGCTATTGTCTACATATTCTGTGTATATGTTTGTGAAACATAAGATTGCTACAAAAGCTGCGACCGTTGTTTTATTCATCTTTTTCCTTTGTTGAAAAATAAACTTATACTTTTGGCAATGTGATTCCTCGTTGTCCCATATACTTTCCATTTCTGTCTGCGTATGAAGTATTACATTGTTGATCAGATTCAAAAAAAAGAACTTGTGCAAGCCCTTCATTTGCGTAAATCATCGCAGGTAGAGGTGTTGTATTTGAAATTTCAAGTGTTACGTGCCCTTCCCATTCAGGTTCAAAGGGTGTGACATTTACAATGATGCCACATCGTGCATAAGTTGATTTACCAAGGCATACGGTTAAAACATTTCTTGGAATTTTAAAATATTCAATGCTGCGTGCAAGTGCAAATGAATTAGGTGGTACAATGCAGACATCTTTTTTTATTTCAACAAATGAATCTTCATTAAATTTTTTTGGATCGATAATTGAGTTATATATATTGGTAAATACTTTAAATTCGTCAGCAACTCGCAGGTCGTATCCGTAACTTGAAACGCCATAACTGACAACTTTTTTGTTATCTAGGTGTTTTACTTGGTTTTCACAAAACGGTTTGATCATGTTGTGGTTTTTTGCCATCTCTATGATCCATCGATCGGGACGAATACTCATCGTCTTGCTCCTTTATTAAAGCTGCCCACGAAGCGGGAAACTGTTTTCGTAAAAAATGATCAATAAAACGTGCATAGGTTTGAATTTCTCTTTGTGCGGTTTTATCAACACGCAATTTAACCAAGCGTGCATAACCTGCAAGGCTTGCTGTTTCAATAAACTCTGTATACATCGATTGTGGTAAAATCATTCGTGCTTGTTCTGGACAAATTCCGTTTTCAAGAAGTTGATTGTAATACGCAAGTGCTTGCTTGCAATACAATTTCATTTCTTCCAAGTAAATGTCGTTGTGTTCAACCGCTTCTTCTTTTGAACCTTGTTTGACATTTTTATCACTCATGCGCAATTTGTCTGGAACAAAAATATTTGGTTCATCAGTTACGTATCGTCTAGAAACTTCGTTGCGTGCAAATCCGATGGTATGACGATACCATTCGCGAACTATAAAAATTGGCATTTTTATTCTGAACCGAACAATTGGATGAAAAAAAGGGGTTACGTGATCATGATCAGCAAGATAATTGATCAGACCAATATCCCGCTGCGAAAGTTCGGACGACTCTTTGTGGAATGAAACGCGTGCGGCATTAACAACGGTTAAATCGTCACCAAATGTTTCTAGTAGTTCTATAAAGCCGATATTATCATGAATAAATAGTTTTTTTTCCACGGGCATTCCTATTCTTTGATTTAAATAGCCCAAATTCTATCATAAAAAAAAGAGCAATGTGAGTTTGTTTTTGGTATAACAAAAAGAAAGAAAAACTGTTTTTCAAAATACCTATAAAGATGGGAGAAAAGGTGTCATATATATATTTTTTATTTTTTGCGGTTCTCATTCCTCTTCTTGGTGTAAATGTAAAAATTCGAGGTTCGATTTTGGGGACTATTATTTTTTTTGCAGTGCGTTACTTGTTTGGTTTTGGTGCGCTGACATTTGGTATCCCGACCGCTTGCGCGACACTTTGTTGGTCAGTAAGTACAGAAAAACAAACACGCTATACAAACCTTTTTTGCGGTGGTATCAATCTGTTGTTGCCTTTGTCTGCTATGGTGCTTTTTTATGTTCATCCAGTAGGAAAGGTTGCTTTTGTTTATTCGTTATATTGGTTGATTCCTGTTGTTTTGTATTTTTTCCCACGAAATATTTTTAATACTGCCTTAAGTAGTACTTTTATTGCCCATTCAGTTGGAAGTGTGATTTGGTTGTATACAATGCCATCAATTCCCGAAAAATGGATAGCTTTATTGCCGATTGTTGCGTTTGAACGTTTCTTATGTGCAATGGTGAGTGTTCTGGCCATTTTGCTTTTTTCTAGGGTCTTTTCTATACTAAAATTGTATAAAAATAATAACGCATTCTCTTTTGTAAGGAACTATCTGTGATAGCCACGTCTGATTTTAAAAAAGGTACAAAAATTCTGTTGAATAATGAGCCTTACATGGTGCTTGGATATACCCATGTAAAACCTGGTAAGGGTGGTGCATTTGTTAAAACAAAAATGAAAAATATGATTACTGGTTTGATTCGGGAAGAAACATTCCGCTCAGGGGAAAAGTTTCAATCGCCAGATCTTGAGTACAAGGAGTTGCAGTATCTGTATAAGGATGGTGATTTGTATAACTTCATGGATCAAGAGTCGTTTGAACAAATTGCTTTGAGCAAAGATCAGATTAAAGACGTTTTTGATTACCTAAAAGAACAGATTGTTTACACTATTTTGTATTTTCAAAGTAGACCAATCGCGGTTACGCCACCAATGTTTATGGAGCTTGAAGTAAAAGAGACAATGCCGGGTGTTCGTGGTGATACTGCACAAGGTGGTGCAACAAAACCAGCGACGCTAGAAACCGGATTGGTGATTCAGGTTCCTTTGTTTGTCAATGAAGAGGATATGGTTAAAGTTGATACTCGTGATGATAGTTACGTGGAACGTGTTAAATAACGATGGAGCTTGCAAGCATGGAGTCTCAGCAACAGCAGTACAGTGATCTTTCTCGGCGAGACATTCGTTCGCTTATTTTTCATATATTATATGCAATGGAGGGGTTTGAGTATTCTGTTTCATTGTCTTCAATTGTCGACATGATTAATCGTGGTTATGAATGGGATATTTCGCCAGGATGTGAAGTGATTACGGTAGCACAAGCAGTTATTGAAAGCCGAAATACTCTTGATGAAGAGATTAAACCACTTCTTTCCAATTGGAGGTTGGAGCGTATTGGTGTTTGTACAAAGTTGGTTCTTAGACTCGCAGTTTGGGAGCTTAAAGAAACTGATACCCCTTCAACTGTGATTATTAATGAAGCGATTGAGCTAGCCAAATGTTTTTCAGAAAAAGATGCGTACCGTTTTATAAATGGTGTTTTGGATGAGTTTTGCAAAAAGCATGATCGTCAATAAAGGTATAACAGGCAATAGAGGCATATGAATAGAGTAAGAGGCTTTTTTGGGGTATTGCTTTTAAGTTTTGTTTTTTCAGGACATGCAGAAGATGAGATAAGTTTTGATTCATTATACAAAATTGTTTGCGATACATTTATTTCTTCTGGTATTGGAATAGTAATCGGAGATGTAATTAGTAACAGGGGGCAGTGCATTAATGGATGTAAAAAGGTGCCCATGCAAATAAAGATCAAAAAATGGTCAGAAGATGGAAAGAGCATGAAAGGAAGTGGCCGCATACACTTCAGAACCAAAAAATGTATTAATTCAATAGGCGGAGAATGTTTTGACGAAAAAAAATGTCAGGTTTCTTTTTTTAGCAAAATAAGAAGAGGTTGTATTGTTGCTGGAATAGGCATTCTAGGAGCTTTGGGAAAAATTATTTACAAAGAATGGCTTTAACACAAAAGAAGGATTTAACTGTATGAGAGTAGTAAAAACAACAATTATGCCGATCCTAACAATCGTTTGTTTGTTATCACACAATGTGACTAAATCAAGCTGGAAAAATAAGCTTGTTGAAAATGGTTCTTCTTTTTTGGCCATTGGATGTGGGGCTGTGGCTCTAGGGGTAAAGTTAATGCAAGATGGTGCGTACGGAGAGAGGAATAGTATAAATTCCGCTGTTTGTGGAACTACAAGAAATGCCTATGAAACCGGTTTTAACGATGTAAAGGTTGTTTCCAGAGATAGCGATGAAACGTTTAAAAAGTTGTTTAGTAAAAAATTTGATGAAACAACAAAAGAATATAAGGCGATAACAGAAGATTTAAATGCAGGGGAAAATAGATCTATAGGAGATGCTAAAGATCTTCTTTTAGAAAAAGTAACAAAAATGTATGAAACCACTTCGTCGAGTAATAAGGCGCTAAAATTAAAAATAGAGGCGCTCAATGTTCGTTTTAAAGCAGTGAAAAAAAAGGATAACGATCTTATTCCTGGTTTAACGGAAGATTATGGTAAACAGGGAAAAAATGCAGGTATAAAGATTGGTTTTGGGGGAGGATTTGTAAGTGCTGGCTTGCTTACAATTGGGTATGGAATTTACAAGCTGCTTTGCAAAAAACCAAGTGAAT
>Ga0114925_10000525_pt1 | contig 17059 bp, 16 predicted proteins | sample SumtaG_2_FD_87287 | JGI IMG/M metagenome (GOLD analysis project Ga0114925, IMG submission 87287) | Deep subsurface microbial communities from Indian Ocean to uncover new lineages of life (NeLLi) - Sumatra_00607 metaG | ecosystem: Environmental > Aquatic > Marine > Oceanic > Sediment | place... | reverse complement strand
TCACAGTGAACCCGCTCGCGGGAACCGCGACGACAGCGATCCTCGGAACCGAGACGGCGGACGCCGATACTCGGATCAATGTCACCGGCTTCGCCGCCCAGGCAAACGGCGACATATCGCTCGTCGTGTCTGGATCCGACGCGGTCTTCACGTTCCCGGTCGGAGCCCTGGACGATGCGCTCGGGACCGGCGTCCCGATCACGATCGGCGCCTGGTTCAAATTCGCGGATTTTGCGACCGCCGAGAACAACGTCTGGATCCGGGCCCGCGAGGTCGATCTCGCGGCCGACACGATCACCTGTGACGCTCAGACCGGAATGGTCACAGACGCGGCCGGGACCGAACAGGTGCAAGCCTTTTATGGCTCCCGCGTCGAGAACGGCGCGGAGTCGATCGGCTCTCATCAGAACGCCGTCGAGCGGCGCTTCGAGGATCATTCACCGATCACGCGCGAGCTCTTCCTCGGCATGGCCTTGAATAACTTCAACATCACGCTCTCGCCCCAGGCGATCGCGGTCGGCTCGCTCACCTGGTTCGGCTTCAATTCCGCCGTCTCCGATGCCTCGCCGGCTTATGCCGACCTATACGCGGCGACTCCAGCGGACGTCGCGGCCGAACAATTCGACGTTTACAACACGTCGAACGACATCGGCCGGCTCGGCCGGGGAGTGGATCCGATCGACGCCGCCGGCGTCAACTTCGTCCTCGAGGCGACGATCGAGATCAACAACAACCTCCGCCGCCAGCCAGCGGTCGGCGTCTTTGGCGCGGCCGGGATCGGCGTCGGTGAGCTCTCGGTGACGGGAACCTTGTCGACCTATTTCGACAACAAGGAGATCCTCGAGGTCATCCTCCAGAACTCCGAGACCTCGCTGGATCTCATCACTCAGGGAGGCGACGGTCGCTCGATGATCTTCGATCTCCCGCGGATAAAATTCTCCGGAGGAGCGCCCGACGTCCCAGGCAAGAACGCCGACGTCACGATCCCCGGAACCTATCAGGCGATTCTGAGCTCGGACTTCGGTTATACGATGAGCGCCCAGCGCGTGAATTTTGCCCGGTAGCTAATCAAAGCCGGGCCTCGAAGGCCCAGGAGGAAAGCCGTGAGGGTTTACGAAGCGTTCGAGACGTCCGACAAATTGATCGACGAGGGGCTCCAGTGCGACATCGAGTTCGGCGGGAAAATAATCGCGAAGGTCTGGGTCAAGCCGACCGATCCGAATCTCAATCGGGGCTATGCGCGCGAGCTCGCCCAGGAGACGATCGCGCTCAAGGGGAACGGTCTCGACGAGCTCGACGAGGAGGAAGATCGCGAGATCCTATATCGCATATTCGCGAAGACCGTGATCGTCCGCTGGGAGTGGACCGACCCCGCCGACAAGAAGGACGCGAAGCTAAAGTTCAACGAGAAGAACGCCGTCGCGCTATTCAAGCGGGCGCCGAAGTTCTTCGCCGGGATCCAGCAAGGGGCCCGGCGCTGGGATCGTTTCCGCAAGGTTCACGAGGAGCAAGTCGCGGGAAATTGACAGACGTCCTCGATCATCTTCTCCGGATCGGGGACTCCGAGGTCTCGGAGAGCATTATCGCCGCCTATAAGGAGCGAGGCCTCCAGCCGCCCGAACACCTCACAGATCCGCCCGATGTCCGCCCGGAGTTCCTGATTTACTGGACCGCCTGGAAGGACCTCCAGAGTGAGCGCAAGGGGCCCAGGAGCGCGATCCCGGTCAATGCGATATTCGACTATGCCGAGCGGGTCGGGCTCGACCAGGACCGTCTCAAGCGGATCGTCTGGGAAGTCGACAAGACGCTCCTCGAGCACTGGAAGGGCCTCGACGAGGCCGAGAAGCGGAAGCGTGAGCTCGAGAAGGCGAACCGCCCGGCCATAGGATCCGGATCATGACCGATCGCGTCATCCGGGTCGTCCTTGACTCCTCCGGCGTTCAATCTGGCGCGCGGGGAGCCGGGAGCGCCCTGGGCGGCCTGAACCGGCGGACCGGAGCGGTCGGGGCCGGCTTTCGGGCGGCTGCCAGGGCTGCGACCGCGCTCGCTGCGGCGCTATCCTTCCGCGAGCTCGTCCGTACCGCGGACACGTTCAATCAGATCCAGAACTCCCTCCGGATCGTCACCGACTCGACCGAGGAGCTCGCCGTTGCGAACGAGCGGCTCTTCGAGATCGCCCAGCAAACCAGGACGCCGCTCCAGGCGACCGCCGAGCTCTTCTCGAGGGCCTCGATCGCGGCCGACGAGCTCGGCGCCTCCCAGGAAGAACTCTTCCGCCTGACCGAGATCACCGGCCAGGCGCTCGCCGTCCAGGGCGGAAGCGCGGCCGAATCCGCCGGCGCTCTTCGCCAGCTTTCCCAGTCCTTCTCGAGCGGCATAGTCCGGGCCGAAGAGTTCAACTCGATCCTCGAGGGCGCGTTCCCGCTCGCCCAGGCCGCCGCGCGCGGCTTCGGTGAGACCGGCGTCTCGGTCGGCCAGCTTAGGAACCTGGTCGTCGAGGGCAAGGTCTCGAGCGAGGAGTTCTTCGAGGCGATCCTCAAGGGCGGCGAAGGCCTCGAGGAGCAATTCTCCCAGACGGTCCCGACGGTCGGCCAGGCGCTCACGGTTCTCAATAACGCTTTTGTCAGCTTCGTCGGCCAGGTCGACGAGGCGAGCGGCGCGTCCTCGGTCCTGGCGACTTTCCTGATCGACATCGCCGGCGTCCTCGGGACGCTGGGCGATGCGCTCACCGGCAACCTCGACCCGACCGACGAGCTCTCGGAAAATATGGAGCAATTCGCCGTTGTCATCATTGCCGCCGGCGGCGCGCTCGAGGGGCTGTTCGGCCTCCTGGGCGTCGGCAAGGATCTATTCGTCGCCTTCGGCGAAGGCCTGGGCGGTATTGCGGCGGCGATAGGCGCGGCCATCGAGGGCGACTTCGCGCTCGCCCAGACAATCCTAAGCGATACGAGCGGCTTCGATAACGCGAAGCTCGCCGTCACAGACTTCGCCGAGGACTTCTCGGCAACGATCGACGAGACGAGTCTCAAGATCAACGACGTCCTCGTCCCGTCCTTCCGGAAGGTCCGGGAGGAAGCGGAGGCGGTCGCCGAGGCCGACACCGACAAGCCGATCGTAAACCCGAACGCGGTCGACGATCTCGAGGCGGCGGCCGATGCGACCGAGGACTTCCTGGAAGCCCTCCGGGTCCAGACCGGCGAGCTCGCGATCCAGGCGCAACTCGGGGACGATGCCGACGAGGCTATCCGCCAGTATCGCGAAGGGATCGAGCTCGCGGCGGCGGCGAATGAGGCCTTCGGCGATCTGGTCCCGACCGAGGAGGTCCAGGAATTGAAGGACGCCTTCATCGCCCAGGGCGAGGCGGCGCTGGAATCCCAGCGGGCCCTCCGGGAGGAGATCGAGGCGGCCGAATTGAAGGAGAGCTTCGACGAACAGATCGAGAGCCTCGAGGAGGAGATCCTCCTCCTGGGAGCCGACAACGAAGCGATCGCGCTCAATGCCGAGGTCCGGGCCCTGGCGGCTGGCGCAACGGCCGAACAGGCGGCACAGATCGGTATGCTCACGGAAACGCTCCTGAACGAACAGGACGCCCTCCAGCGTGAGACCGCGACCTTGACGGGGTTCTTTGAGGAGGTCGGCGCGAGCGCCCAGGAGACGCTCTCCGGCTTCCTGGCGGATCCGCTGGCCGAAGGCCTCGACGAGCTCCCGTTCAAATTCGCCCAGACCTTGCAACAACTCGCCGCCGATGCCCTGGCGAGCGAGCTCTTCTCGATCCTCGGAGGCCTCGGAGGAGGCGGCGAGGGCGGCGGCTTCCTGGGCTTCATCGGCGGGCTCTTCGGAGGCGCGCGCCAGGCTGGCGGAGCGGTCCAGGCCGGCCTCCCGGTTCTCGTCGGGGAGCGCGGCCCGGAGCTCTTCACGCCTCCCGGATCCGGAGCGATCCAGCCGAACGTCAACATCGCCCAGGCCGCCCAGGCTCCGCCGGTCGTCAACGTCGTCAACGTCACAGATCCGAACGACATCCCGGCCGGCATCGAGACGCCCGAGGGCGAGGCGGCCGTCATTAACGCGATCCAGCGGAACCCCGAAGCGGTCCGCCGGCTTCTAGGATAGGAGGACCGCCGTGTCCGCGACTCACAATTACAACGCGACCGATTATGATGACGCGCTTCTTCGTCTGATCGACCTGGCCGTAAACAACAACGCGATCGCGGTCGCGATCAATGCCGGCGGGACGGGTTACACGATCGGCGACATCCTCACGGTCAGCGGCGGGACCGCCGTCTCGGGCCTGGTCCTCACGCTCGAGGTCACGAGTGTCGCCGCGGGCGTCATCGACGGGATCCGGATCTTCGACTGTGGCGCGTACTCCTCGAACCCGGCGAACCCCGTCGCCGTGACCGGCGGAACCGGCGCGGACGATGCGACCTTCAATATGACGTTCGAGGCCCAGAACTGGGCCGTCAATCGGAACGTGGCGAGCTCGACATCGACGATCGACAACCCGACGACATCGGGATCCGGCGGTCCCCAGGTCCTCGATCGCGAGGTCCAGTTACAGGGCCCAGGCAATGCCGGCGCGGACGAGATATATATCGGGATCCTGGGCGTCCAGGACACCGGCGTCGCGACCTTCAACTGGCAACTCTTCGGCATGACCGGCTTCAATGGCGCGTTCGACCTGGTCGATCAGCCTGGATTTTCGTATATCAGCCCGAACGAGGTCGCCTCGTTCGTCCCGCTCTCGAATGGCGCGATCGAGTGTTGGTTCCACGTCACGCCGCGCGCGCTTTCCGGCGTCATGAGGATCGGCTCGACTTACGAGTCGTTCTATCTGGGATTTTTGAATCCCTTCGCGACCCCGGCCGAGTATCCCTATCCGCTGTATATCGCGAGCTCGAGTTCACGCTGGAATGAGGCCTTCGGAAGCTCCGGCCCGACCCAGTCGGGACTCGCGGATCCGGGCGCCTGGACCGGGAGCGCCGGCAACGATCGAGGCCCGGCCGGGATCCGCTTCTTCGATGGCAACTGGTATGACGTGAAGAACTGGACCTTCGCCGGCTCGAACCGCTTCTCGAACGAGGACCGGAGTGTCTATCCCGCGCAAACACTCGCGCCGCAAGCGACCGAGCTCGCGCCGGCCGATGAGTTCGTCGCCAGCCAGTCCGATCACCGATGGCTCGGAGTCATCCCGGCGACCGGGAACCCTGGCGCGCCGGCTCAGACGCTCCGCGAGACCGAAGACAGCGCCGGCGACATTACCCAGCTAATCCCGACGGTCGTCTATTTTAGCCAGCCCTCGCTCCAGATCTTAGGCGAGATCGACTCGGTTTTCTGGGGCTCGACCGCCGGGAATAACATCGTCTCGGAGGATCGCGTCATCGTCGGCGGGATCTATTACCGGGCTTTCCAAAGCGCGAACCGGACCGACCAGTTCGCCTTTTTCTTCATGAGGGAGGACGCCTGATATGGCCTTCCAGACCGGGAGCTCGACCTCGATCGAGAACCTCCTGACTCAACTCTCGACCTTCCTCCAGGCGAACGGCTGGACCGAGGACTTCTTCAACACGATCACGGCCGATGTCGGCTCGATCGGCTTCTCGAAGAACTCGATCTTCGTCTCGTTCCAGTACACCGAGGCGACCGAGCTCGGCAACATGGCAATGTATCAGGCGACCGCCGCGGATCAGTCTCCGACGACCGACCCCTGGACGGCGACCGGCGACTCCGGGAACGGTGTCAACTCGAACACCTTGACGCTCATCAACTCCGAACGGTGTTGTAATGTCTTTGCCGGCCCGCATACGGCCTTCTGGTTCTTCGAGAACAATGCGAACCCGGCATATTGTCACGTTGTCGTCGAGGTCGATGCCGGGCGCTTCCGGCATTTCGGCTTTGGCGAGATCGACAAGATCGGCGACTGGAGCGGCGGGGAATATGCCTATGCTCTATTCTGGGACCAGAACAACACGCGGATCGACGCCCCGCGCTCCGACTTTCACGCCGTCGGCTGGGACGCTCAAGGCTTTAACCAGGCTTTCGCCGGGACGATGCGCGTCTCGGGCTATCCTGGCGAACCGGATCCCCTCACAGAATGGGCGAACTTTGCCGGCAACACCGGCGCGAATGTCGACTCGGCCGGGAACCCTCGCTGGCTCGGCTTCGGCGGCTGGCGAGGCTCCAGGGAGTTCTCCGCCTTTCACGGCTTCCCGATCTCGCTCGGCTCCGCTTATAAGCCGCTCGTGCCTTGCCCGATCGAGATCGTCGACACGACGACCTCCCCCGATCTGGTTCGCCGGGTCGGCTTCCAGGCCGACGTCCGTATGTGCAACATAACGAACATCGACCCCGGCCAGATCATCAACATCGCCGGCGACGACTGGTATTTCTTCCCCTGGATCCGGAAGCAATTCCTGATAAACGACACCGAGGAGTCCTGGAACGCGGGCGTCGCGTATCGTCGCGAGAACGCCTAGCCAGGCGGGCCTATGACCGACTTCGCCGGCTTTCAAAACCCGACACTCGGACCGGCGGGCCCGTTCCCGGATCCGAACGTCGGCCAGCCCGTCCCGGTCGGCCATGCTTTCGCGCCTCCGGTCGGATCCCCGTATCCGCCCGCGCCCTTCGATCCGATCACCGCGACGCCGACGCTCGTCCCCTGGGAGCGTGTCGCGAGTTTTCTCTCCGCCTTCGGCGTTCAATGGGACGCGCCCGACACGGTCAACGAGGACGCCGACGGCTCGAACGTCGCCGGCGTCACGCAACTCACAAACACCGGGCTCCCGTCGAACCAGGACGTCGCCGGCTTCCTTTCGCCTGACCTACATGGCGACTGGTTCGAGAAGTGGCACATCATCCCAGGCGAGCTCGCCCTCGGGAACGTGCTCACGACCCAGATCCGCGAGATCGAGGTCTTCAATAACTTCCGGACCGAGAAGCGGACCTGGGAGGCCTTCGTCAATAACGCCGGGGCTGGCATCGCCGCGACGAACCTCCCGTCGCTTCCGAGGCTGTTCGATTCGCTCGAGGCCTTCATTCTCAATATCCAGGTCTCGACCGCCGGGCCGCCTTCGATCTCCGGGACGCTCGACTTCGACGTCGATCTGGTTCCGCCGGACATCATCGAGGTCACAGTCACCGGGAACCGGATCACGATCTTCCAGTATCGACCCCAGGCGCCGATCAAGGAGGTCCTCGAGTTCAAGACCGACGTCATCCCGCTAAACGACGGGAGCGAGCAACGGATCAACGTCAGGGAAGCGCCGCGCCAGCGGTTCCAGTTCAAGGTCCGGACCGACGACGATCGGACCAGGGACTCGATCAATGCGCTCCTGTTCGACTGGCAAGGCCGCGTCTTCGGCGTCCCGGTCTGGTTCGAGTCGAAGCCGCTCCTCGCCCCGCTGGCGATCAACGACACGACGGTCCTGGTCGACACGGCCGACGCGGACTTCCGGGTCGGCGGCCTGGCGATGATTTACGACAACAACTTCGCGAGCGAGGCGCTCGAGATCTCGGCCGTCAATCCAGGCGACATCGAGCTCGACGTCGGAGTCGGCCAGGCGTTCGACGCGATCGACACGATCGTCGCCCCGGTCAGGACCGCGCTCACTAAGCCGACACTCAGCCAGGGCCGCTTCGCCATCGGGCCGACCGACTTCTCGCTCGAGTTCCTGGTCCTCGACAATATCGACCTCGCCAGCGCCGCCGCCTTCGGCTCCTACCAGGGAGCCGGTCAGACGACCGCGAAGCCGAACATCGACCGCCTCAACTTCATCAAGGGATCGACGCTCTCGGAGGGGATCCGGAGGAAGGTCACGCGGCTGGATCCGGAGACCGCGCCGCCGGTCCAGTTCTCGCCCTGGCTCAAGGGGAAGCCGTCGATCGCTTACGGCTTCGAGGCGAAGAGCTTCGAGGAGGTCTGGGACTTCCGCGAGCTTCTTCACTTCCTCAAGGGCTCCCAGCTTTCCTTCTACCTGGGGACCGGCCGGACCGACTTCAAGCCGATCGCCGACATTTCCGATACGGCGACCCAGATCGACTTCCAGGCTTTCGGCTTCACTCAGTTCGTCCAGGAGATCACGCCGCGCTCGGACATCCAGGTCGTCCGCACAGACGGGACCTTGAGCCAGCACGAGATCACCGGATCCAGCGAGATCTCCTCGACAGTCGAACGGATCACGATCACGCCAGGGATCACGCCGGCGCTTCCGCTGGCCGAGCTCGACCGGATCGAGTTCCTGGGCCTGAATCGAATCGCGAACGATAAAGCCGTCTTTGTGCATAATAGGCCCGGCGAGGCCCGCCTCGACTTTAATCTCACCGGAGTCCCGTCATGACCTTCGACGCCCAGGAAACCAGTCGCGAGTCGGGCTCGGTTCTGGAGCTTTATGAGTTCGTCCTGGGGCTCGAGACGTTCCGCTTCACCTCGTTCCAGCGGGACGTCGTCTGGTCGGGCCTGACCTATATCGCGACGACGATCTCGAGGTCGAAGACGGGCGCGTCGATCGAGGACGTCGCCGGCCAGGTCACGATCACGACGACGATCGACAACCCGGTCGCCGCGAAATTCATCCCGAACGTCCCCGGCTCGGTCGGCTCGGTCCGGATCCTCCGGGCCCATATCAACGACCCGGCCGAGGAGACGGTCCTAAATTTCGAGGGCTTCATCGCGAACGTCACGCTCGACGGCGAGCTCGAGGCGAAGATCCTATGCAATCCGAATACGAAGATCTTCGACCGGGCGGCTCCGCGCTTCACCTATATGGGCCTGTGCAATCACATACTTTACGACGCCCGCTGTAAGGTCGATATTTCGCTCTTCGACTTCACCGGCCTCGTCTCCGCCGTCTCCGGGAACGACATCACCGTGAACGGCGCGAGCGGTCTCGGGGCCGGCTTTTTCGTCGGCGGCTTCGCCAGGTTCCCGGCCGGCTCGACCGAAGACGCGCGGATGATTCTCGCCCAGTCCGGCGACACGATGACGCTCCTCCTCCCGTTCGCCGAGACGATCCTGGGATCCGATATAGATCTGTTCGCCGGCTGCGATCACTCGCTGGCGACTTGCGACACCAAGTTCGCAGCGGTCCTGAATTATGGCGGGTTCCCGTTCGTCCCCAGGAAGAACCCCTTCAACACGCGGCTCCGCGGCGGATCCTGACGATGCCCTTCTGGACCTGGCTCATCATCAATATCGCGACCTTCCTCCTGACGGAGCTCCTCCGGCCGAAGCCGCAACTCGAGGACGCGAAGCCGGCCGGCCTGGGCGACTTCAACGTCCCGACGGCGACCGAGGGGCGGGTCGTCCCGATCATCTGGGGACGGGTCAAGATGGCCGGGCCCAATGTCGTCTGGTATGGCGACCTCCAGGCCGACCCGATCACCGAGAAGGTCAAGACCGGACTCTTCTCGAGCGACACTGTGACGACCGGCTTCCGCTATTCGATCGGGCTCCAGATGGCGCTATGCCGAGGGCCGGTCGATCTCCTGGTCAACATCCGGAACGATGGCTCGTTTTGCTGGGGCGCGGACGCGCCGAGCGCCGACGCGCCCGTCGTCCCGACCGATCCTGGCGCGGCCTATTTCATCGACGAGCCGAGCTTCTTCGGCGGCGAGGAGTCCGGCGGCGGCGGCGGCCTGGTCGGAGGCGGGAGGATCTTCCCAGGAACCGAGTCCCAGGTGATCTCGACCTATCTGGGGACCTTCCAGACGCCGACACCGGCCTATCGCGGGACCTGTTATATGACCTGGGAGCGCGGCGAGATCGGGCTCTCGCCGTCCCTCCGGGCCTTCGAGTTCGAGCTCGACCGCTTCCCTGACGGCCTGGATCTCGCGACGCTCCAGCCAGGCGACGAAGAGATCGACCTCGGCGCGAACCCGATGAACGTCGTCTTCGAGGTCCTCACTAATGACGAGTGGGGCCTCCGGCGGTCCGCCGGCGAGGTCGACCTGGTCAACTTCCGGGCCGTCGCGGCGACGATGAAGGCCGAAGGTCAGGGCTTCGCCTGGCTATGGGATCGCTCGCTGGACGTCCTCGAAGTCATCAAAATGGTCGAGCAACAGGTCGACGGCGTCCTCACTCAGGACCCGATCAGCGGGCTTTATACGTTCCGGCTCATCCGCTTCGACTATACGCCTGGGACGCTCCCGCTCCTGGACGAGACGAACGTCAAGTCGGTCAAATCGTTCCAGCGGCCCGCCTGGGCCGAGACCCAGAACCAGGTCGTCGTCGAGTTCACCGATCGGCGGAAAAACTATACAACGAGCTTCGCGCTCGCCCAGGATATGGGCAACCAGGACATCGTCAAGACGGTCAACGCCTCGAAGATCCGCTCGCCTGGGGTCAAGAATCCGACGCTCGCGAACGCGATCGCCTGGCGTGAGATCCGGACGCTCTCGACGCCGGTCCCGACGATGAAGGTCGTCACCGATCGCTCACAGTATGCCCTCGTTCCCGGCGATGTCCGCGAGTTCACCTGGGGCCGTTTCGGCATCACGCGGCTCCCGGTCCGGATCACTCGAGTCGATCGCGGCCAGATCCTCAACAACGAGATAATCCTCGACGTCGCCCAGGACGTCTTCGCCTTTAACGCCGGATCCTTCGCGGATCCGATCGACACCGGCTGGCTGCCGGTCTCCTCGGAGGCCCAGCCCTCACTCCGCGAGCGCCTGTGGGAGGTCCCCTGGCAGTTATCGCTGGACAACGAGCGACACCTGGGCGTCCTGTGCTCGCGCGATGGCGGGCTGCATATTTCCTTCGACGTGTTCGCCGATCGGAGCGGCGGGACGAACTTCCTGTTCGAGGGGACCGAGCTCGACTTCACGCCGACCGCTCTCATAACGGCCGCGATCTCGAGGGACAAGGGCGACGTCACGCCTTACGCCCAGGACATCGAGATCGACGGGATCAATGACGTCACGCTGGCCGAGCTCACGGCGGCCGCCTCAACAACGATCGACGAGAACTCGCCGACGAATGTCTTCCTCATCGACGAGGAGCTCTTCTTCTTCGAGTCGGTTCTCGACCTGGGCGGCGGCCTGGTCCGGCTCGAGACGTGTCACTCCGGACTGTTCGACACCGTCCCGGCGGATCATATCGACAACTCGGTCGTCTGGTTCATCGGCTTCGGCGTCGGCCTTCTCCAGCGGGCCGGCCCGCTCCAGGGGTCGCTCTTCAACGTGAAGATCCTCCCGACGACGACCCGCAACACGCTCGACATAGCCTCGGCGAGCGCGCTCCTCATTTCGATGGGGAACCGGATCAACGCCCCGATCCCGCCAGGCGATCCGATCATCAACCTCGAACGCTTCCACGATCTCGACGGCTGGACGCGCGCCGTCGGGACCTTCGACATTACCTGGAATACTCGGAACCGGGAGGTCCAGGACTTCGACACGCTCCAGGAGGACCCGGACATCCAGCAAAGCGGAGACGTCGGCGCGAACGTCGTCATCCGGCGGGTCGACACCTCCGTCGCCGTCGTCGACTTCGGCCCGATCTTCTCGGATCAATACATCAAGAACGGATTCCTTCCTCAATCGAGCCCAGGGATCCCCGACGAGCTCGACTTCACCGTCGAGATCCGGAACGACACGACGGCCGGCGCTGAGTCTCAGACGGTCTCGACGCGCCAGTTCGAGGTCTTCGGCTTCGGGATCGACTTCGGCGGCGACTTCGGCGGCGATGCGAACCTCCCGAACACCGGGATCGTCCTCGACGCCGGCGCTCCGCCATTCACGCCCGAGCCGGTTCCTGGATCCGGTCAAGACCGCGCCTGGACGATCGACTTCCTCGGGACTGTGAACCCAGGCGAGGATCGCCGCTATTTGCTGTACTTCACCGACACGCTAAACCAACAGACGAACCTCGGGACGACGATCTTCATCCCGGCGTCGAGCTTCCCGACCCTCCAGGATATGGCCGAGGAGTTCCGGCGCTTCGCCCAGGAGTCGATCGAGTTCCCGCCCGTGACGATGCCCTTCACGGTGACGCGCGACGGGACGCGGGTCACCATTACGACGCGGTTCGGCGACTTCAATCTCAGGATGCAAGTCGGCGCGGCTCTCGTCGCGGATATGACGCCGGGCGCGCTGTTTACCGTCCAGGATGCCGCGCCGCCGTCGTCGCCGATCCGCCAGATTGTCTTTATGGATTGGTTCCAGTCCGGGACGAATCCCGACGGCTCGATCGACGCCTTCAATGACATCCTTTCGCCGACTAACGACCCTTGCTTCGCGACCGGAGCGACAGCCGTCCCGAACGGGAACCGGGTCTCGTTCTTCGCTTCGACCTGGGAGCAATGGCAAAGCCTCCCAGGCGGCGAGATCGGTCACTCGTTCACGATCGGCGGCTTCGACGACGGGATCGACACGTCTAGGACTCAACAGATTCCCGACTTTTATGACCAGATCATCGCCTCGGATGCGTTCGAGTTCATGGAGTCCGTCGAGGGCCCGCTCGCCTTCCGCGGCGGCCTGGACAATCCGATGCTCCGGACCGGGATCGTGATCGAGCTCAAAGAGAACTATTCGATCCGAGAACAGACCGTTCGCTTCGCCGTCGACGCCGGCGGCCCGGCGTTTAATTGCGGCGGCTTCAAATTCATCCCGAAGGTCGGCCGGGAAGGCCGTCCGGGCCTATCGACCGGCCTCACTCAGGTTTACAACACCGGGATCTTTAACACTAACGACGCGACCGACGGCGCGACGCTCTCGATGACGCTCGACGGGACGATCTTCTCGGAGGTTATCTCCAGCCCGTCACCTGGCGGAACGGGCTCGAGTCTCTTCATCGCCTGGAACGATCTCCTCGACCAGGTCGAAGCCGACTCGCGGTTCCGCGTTCTCAATAACCGCGCCGGTCCCCAGGATATTTCGCAAGGGGCCCAGATCGCCTCGACATCATTTAACACGCCTTTCGAGGCGTTCCAAGATTTCGGCTTCGGTCTCCGGATCGAGTTCCGTGATATAAGTCCCTAAAGGAGCCCAGCCATGCCCCAGACAGCCCTCTCGAATATAGGCGTAAATTACGAATTTACGCTCGGGACGAACGACTGGAAGAACGGCTTCGACACGTCGATGGTCATCCTAGATCTAATGTGTCAAGGCTATGTGATCGACGAGCGAACGGCCGAGCCAGGCTCGCCGGCCGTCGGCGATTCTTATCTCCTGGGCGCGTCGCCGACCGGGACGAACTGGGGCTCGGACACGCTCGCCGTCCAGGGCCGGATCGCCGTCTTCACTAATGTCCCAGGACAGACCGACGGCTCGCCCTGGTTCTATATCGCGCCGCGTGAGGGCTTCCTGGTTTACGACCGGACCCTGAACCGATACTGGACCTATATCGGGACGACCTGGACGCCTGGCGGGGTTCTCAGACGACACGAGAAGCTCGAGACGGGAGCCGCCCATACCTTCGACCTGGAGGACGCCGGCCGGCTTCTCACAATGGACAATGTCGCGACGCCGACCGAGCTCGTCGTCCCGCCCAACTCGTCAGTCTCATATCCGCTCGGGATCGAGCTCGAGTTCCTTTACCTGGGGACCGGCTTCCTGGATCTTCGCGGCGGGACCGGCGTCGACATCGAGTTCCAGGGCTATGACCAGACGGCCGCCGGCGCTGGCGCGCGGCCGACGTTCGAGCAAGGCGAGGGCGGGAAGCTCTTCCACCTGACCGCCGACCGCTGGATCCTCAAACCGAACGCCCGGATCCCGACGATCGAGGCGATCACCGCCGCCAGCTTCGAGCCGACAATGAGGAACCGCGACGGGACTGTGATCCTGGACAATGCGGCGATGGCGCTCAATATCCCGGACCAGGCGACGGTCCCCTTCCAGATCGGGACCGAGCTCGAGTTCCTCGAGGTCAACGGCTCCGCCGTGACCGTGACCGATGACGCCGCCGTCACCTGGCGGGCCGGATCTCAGAACCTCGTGACCGCTGGCATCGCCGCCGGCGCGCGCGCTAGAATCCGCAAAACGGGGAGCGACGAATGGTTCGTCGTCAACAACGCCCTCCTCCCGACATAGGAGTCGAAGCATGAAAACAGTCAACGCCCACACGCACAGAATCCGACACCGAGGCCGTCATTCCCTGGCCGGCGTCCTGGGCCGCAACTCGCGGAAGCTCCAGGCTCATCAAGCGGAGGCGGCGAGTCAGATGAACGCGATCATCGGCGTCGCCGGCGTGACCTCGGCCGAGGTCCTCGAGAGTATCCGGGCGAACGTCACATTGAACCCGGTCGGCGTCCGCGACATCCGGGCCGCATATCAGCGGGGCGTCACGACGGTCGCCGGCGTCGAAGCCCTCGGGATCCCGATCGCCTAGTCGATCTCGTCCTCGCGGAGGACGCTCACGTCATGAGTCAGGACGGCCCGCTTCATCGTCGCCGGCGAGGGAGCCCGGCCGGCCTGGCGGACCGCCTGGCATAGCCAGCGGAGGTCGCTCGGCCCGAGGCCCGAGAGCCCGACGAGGATCCCGCCGATCGTCACCTGGGCGTGTGTCGGAATATCTTGCTCGAAGATCCAGTCGCGGAAGCGGATCGCGTCGTCGTGTTGAATCGCCGATCGGGCGAAGTTCTCGGGGAGCGGATCCGGCTCCGGGGCCGGCTTCCCGTAAACGGGCCCGGAAGGCGCCAGGCCGAGATCCTCGGGCGAGTTCGGGGCTGGATCATCCGGATCCGGAGCTTGTCGGGGCGGGCTCCGGACCTTGTCCGGATCCTTGAAGAGCTCCTCCTGACCGCTCTCGGGCTTAGAAGGGGACGTCGTCATCTGATACCGGCCCGAGCTTTTCCTTCGCCCTGGGCGCGCTGGCGGGCTCCTGGCTGGCGGATCGGGCTCCCTTGTAACATTTCGGGCATTGCTTCATCCAGGAGCCGCCGCGGAAGGTCTTCTCGCAAGTCTCACAGATGACGTCGACCTCGCAAGTGTGACGATCCTCGGTTCCGGGTTCGACCGGGATCCACCGGCCCTCGCGTTCGATGAACTGGATCCGCGCGCCACAATCGCGACAAAGTCGTCCAGGCATGGCTAAGTCCTCCACAAGTTATCAACAGAAAATCCCCAAGCTATCCCCAGCTTCGGGGCACAGGAGCGGCTTCCGTTTTAATAACAGATTATAGATATATCAATGACTCCGGCGCGGTCCGCGAAGGGAAGCCGCACAAGCTCCGGGCACTATGCGCCGGCGTCAAAGCCTTCGACCTGGGCCGAAGGTTCCGGGGCGTCTTGCGGGAGTGAGGGCTATCGTGAGAGACTCGCGTCGCCCGGTCGGCTCCTGCAAAGATCACGACCGAAAAAAGGCCCGGACAAGTGTGAGCTCGTCCGGGCCGTTCTTTATACGCGCCAGCTTCTCAGGTTACAAGGCGCGATCGAACTCCCTGATATAGGTCGCCTTGACGAGCTCGAAGATCGCCGAACCGTCGAACGTGACGCCCTCCTCCCGCGAGATCCTCCAGCACTCGCGGACAAGTTCCTCGTCGTCGATCGCGCACTTGTGGACCTCCTCGGCCAGCCGATAGAGCTCCGCATTGAGGCTGATCTTGATGGCGAGCTCGTTCCGCTCCGGGGCGCTCATGAGCTCGGCCGCTCGTCGACGGTTCGCTCGTGACGAAAGCCTCGGCCCTCGAGCTCACGCTGGCGATCGAGGATGTCCTGATCGGTCAGGTCCTTGTGATTCAGGAGGACCCAGTTCCGGGGAACCCGAGGGTATGTGATCCCGTTCGCGATATGGGCCCGCGACCAGAGCTCGACCTTGACGTCGTCCTTGTGCGATTCGATCCGGGCCCGCACAGTCGCCCGTCCCTTCCGCACTAGCCCGCCGCGATGAAGAGATCGAGGGCCTCGTCGAACGGCTTGTCGTTCAGGATCACGAGGTTCGGCTCGGTCGTTCGGAACTGATCGAGGGCGATCGCGAGGCGGGGCTTCGTCAGGGTCTTCGTCTGCATGACCGCCCCGTCCTCGAGCATGACGACACGCTTCGCGAGGAGCCGCTTGAGGTCCTTCGCGTAAAGGGCCCGCGTCAGCGCCTCATTGGTCAGATACTCGAACACGCTCCACGAGGTTTGGACGTCCTCCCTCATTTCCCGATCGTGTTCGGCGTGACGCTCGGCGTCGTCGTCGATCCACGGCTTGACCTCGGTCTCCGGGACGTCCTTGTAATTGCGGACGACGTTCGGGTTATGGCGGAGCGCGATATTGTGGACGTTCTCATCGAGCTCGCGCCGGGCGGCTCCGGCCTCCTCGCCGGTCTCGAAATACTTCTTGCCCTTCGGCGGCAAGGCGTCGTGAGAATCCGGTCCGCCGCTTCCCTCGTTGCGAACAGTACAGAAGCGTTTCCCGTCGACATACACGGTCGCCTCGAAGCACGTCGTTTCCTGACTTGCGAACTCGGCGACCTTGAGGTTCTTGAGCTCGATCTTCGGGCTCGTTGTGGCTTTGCTTGTCATGATTGTCCTCCTACAGATTGAAAATTGAACGAAGTTTGGATCGCAAAAAGTACGCGATCCGGGCCTTGCCGGCAGGACTCGAGTCGCGAATATGCGACCAGTCCCAGCCGTCATTTATGTCCTCGAGCGCCTCGGGAGCGAGCCAGCCGAACCCGTCGGCCGCGCAATATGCCTCCCATTGAATCTCGTCGCTTACGAGGTGAGTGATCCCGCCCTCGTAATGCAAACAGGCGACTATCAGATCCCAGTCGTCGAGGGCCGCGTAATGCTTCGGCGGCTGGACGTTTCGCTTGCGCTCCTCGAGTCGCTCCTCGCGCTCGCGCTCGATCTTGTCCATATCTATCTCGACATATTCGACAGTCCGGGAACCGTCGGGCTCGATTGTAGTGACTTGCATCTTCATAATGATCGTCCTCCTAGTTGTTGAAAGTACAGGCAAAGCCCGCGCGCGTCGTGACCTGGTTCACAGTTTGGGTCGCCGCGTCGGGGCGTCGCCGAAGTTCGAGACCGAGCTCGTGACGTCCTCGATCGCCGCGAGCTCAACGCCCTCGTCGATCTTCGCGGTCGTCCGCCGTAGCAGGAACGCCGCCCGGTCGTCGCCGTGTTCGGCCTTGTGTCGG